>ENA-ORPF01000241-ORPF01000241.1-human-gut-metagenome-genome-assembly--contig:-NODE-241-length-59317-cov-10.911410_pt1 | contig 59317 bp, 46 predicted proteins | sample MGYA00242140_ERZ509070 | MGnify/ENA primary metagenome ERZ509070 (study PRJEB26280, sample SAMEA2338713) | human gut metagenome | biome: human gut; feature: human-associated habitat; material: faeces... | reverse complement strand
TACTGGTTCTGTTGTTTAACTTTTAATTTTTCGGTAAAAATTTACCGAAGTATTGATCGCATAGACATTGCAGATAATGAAATTGCGAAAAGCAGAATAAAGGTAAAGAGTGTTCGCTTCATATCTAATGACTTTTTAAAATTTCTAATTGAATAATCGCATGCAATAATCCACTATTCTAGCGCAAATATCGGCAAAAAATACTTATCGCAGAAGGAAACTATCATATAACAACAAGTTTACAAAATTTTTAGCACACTCCGTCATTCTTACTTGCTAGAAAAGCAAGCTGACAAGAAAAAGTACATATAAACTGATTAAACTTCGCTAGTTGAACTTTATGCATACAAAGCTACTTGAATTGCAAACAGCAATGACCGTTTCAATGTATAAAGAATACTTATAAGGGGAGTTGCTTTGCATTTCCCCTTTTTTGTAGTAAATTTGCAGCAACATATAACTAATCTGTATGAAACCTTTGAGCACTCAACAAGAATTTGAACAAGTAATACATAATTGTCGCGAACTGTTTTGTAAAAAATTACATGATTACGGAACTGCTTGGCGAGTTATGCGCCCAGAAACGATGACTGACCAACTGCTTATCAAGGCATCAAGAATCAGGTCGCTACAAATGAAAGGATGTTCTAAGGTTGGTGAAGGCATTATTCCTGAATTTATTGGCATTGTAAACTATTGCATCATTGCACTGATTCAATTGGAAAAAGGTGTTTCTGACACTGAAGATATTTCGGCAGAAGAAGCTACTGAACTCTATGATATTCATGCTAATACATCACTTGAGTTAATGCTTAAGAAGAATCATGATTACAATGAGGCTTGGCGCTATATGCGAGTAAGTTCGTATGCTGATCTTATACTCATGAAAATTTTCAGAACCAAGCAGATTGAAATGCTTAAAGGAGAGACCCTTGTCAGTGAAGGGGTTGCTGCAAACTACATGGACATGATGAATTATGCCGTATTTGGGCTCATAAAATTGACCATTGAAAACGAAACTGAGTAAATACATCCATACGACCCTTACGATGTTAGCAACATTCGTGTTGGGTGCCACGTTTCTCCTATCGGGATTCGTTAAAATAGCAGACCCTATGGGTATGGTTAATAAGCTTTTTGCTTATGCAATGACATGCCATATTCCCATAGATGACGATTCACTGATACTCAAATTCTGTGCGGTGAGTTTAGGTGTCATCGAATTTATTTTGGGTGTCTACCTGATAATGAGGCTGCGTCGCAAAATTGCTACGCGTTTTGCAGCTCTTTTCATGTTCATATTCACGGCCTTAACGATATGGATTTACATTGAAAGTCCAGTGCCCGATTGCGGTTGTTTTGGTGATGCAATTACTTTAACAAATGGTCAAACATTACTCAAGAATATTGTATTGCTAGTATTGTCAGTTTATCTGCTTTACACACCAATCAGACTTCGACGTTTTGTTTCTGAGCGAAATGCTTGGTTACTATCAATCTTTAGCTGGGTATATGCCATCACGCTATCACTCTATGTTTTGCATTACTTGCCGGTAATCGAGTTCACCTCCTACAAACCTAATGCAAACATTCGCAAGGCTTTGAGTGGAGAGGATATTGATGGTGCAGAAAAGTTGGCAAACTTCTTTCTATTTGATTCAAAAACCGGAGAAGATTTATCATATACAATTGTTGCTGACACAGGATATACCTTCCTGCTCACAGTACCTAATATAGCAACCGCAGACGACGGTTGCTGTGATCGCATCAATGACATATACGACTATTGCATGATGCGTCAGATTAAATTCTATATGGCTACAGCTTCAGATAGTGTAGGCATTATGGATTGGGGTGATCGTACGGGAGCTGCATATCCGGTACTTCAAGCAGAAGAGACTGAACTTAAAGCAATGGTTAGATCGAACCCTGGTTTACTATTGATACACAATGGTAATGTTGCGGCAAAATGGAGTAACAACAATCTACCGGAGCTCGACTCTAATAGTGCAAGTCTATGCAGTTATCTACCCGATAATAAGGACTTGTCACCCTTGCTGAAACTAATCTTATGGTTTATAGTGCCATTACTTTGCATAACATTGTTAGACTCTATCTGGATTGGACATAAATTTTATAAACACCATATTTATATCAAACGTTTTAAACTCAAAAGAATCATGAGAAAAAAAATCGTAGCAGGTAACTGGAAAATGAACAAGAACCTGCAGGAAGGTGTAGCACTCGCTAAAGAATTGAATGAAGCTCTTATTGCAGACAAACCCAACTGCGACGTTGTTATCTGCACGCCCTTTATTCACTTGGCAAGCGTTGCTAACGTAATTGACAGCAACCTTATCGGTTTAGGTGCAGAAAACTGCGCAGACAAAGTAAGTGGTGCATATACTGGCGAAGTTTCTGCAGAAATGGTTAAGAGCACTGGTGCAAACTACGTTATCCTTGGCCACAGCGAACGTCGTGCTTACTATCATGAAACTCCCGAAATCTTGAAGGAGAAAGTAAACTTGGCACTCGAAAACAACCTGGAAGTTATCTTCTGTATCGGTGAAGTTCTCGAAGAACGCGAAGCCAACAAGCAGAACGAAGTAGTAAAGGCTCAGCTCGAAGGCTCACTTTTCAACCTCACCGCTGAACAGTTCTCACACATTATCCTTGCTTACGAACCCGTTTGGGCTATTGGAACCGGCAAAACTGCAACTGCAGAACAAGCTGAGGAAATGCATGCCTTCATCCGTGCTACAATCGCTGAGAAGTTCGGTGCTGAAGCTGCTGAAAATGTATCTATCCTTTACGGTGGTAGCTGCAAGCCTAGCAATGCTAAAGAAATCTTCTCTAAGGTAAATGTTGATGGTGGCCTTATTGGTGGTGCAGCTCTTAAAGTAGCTGACTTCAAGGGTATCATCGATGCCTGGAAAGCTTAATCTCTGATATTTCTACAATCAAGAACATAAGGGTACATTCCACTGGGATTCAAGTACTTCTTATGTTCTTGATAAATATTCACACTGATATTTTATTCAAACAAGAATGCTTACTTCATTCTTAGTGTAATAAGGCATCAACATAAAATATCGTGCTTTACAGTGTATGAATAATTTGCTCAATAAAGAATAACTCTCTTTTAAACACCCTTTTAACAAAATACCAATGAGACTCATTCCCCTACTAGTTTTAGTGTGTGTTAATGCAAACTCTGTTTGTGCACAATCAACTTTGACAGAAAAATTGCGCAAACAAGAAAAAAGCAAAGGCACTGTTATCATTACACAGTCGGAGCAAATTGAACAAATTATCAATAACACTGTACCCAACCATACGCAACAGCATACGGGAAATAAGGATACAACTGCTGCAGAACACATCCATTCGACAAGAAAACCGTCGGAAGACATAAAATCAAACACCAAAAAGGGAACTTACGCTACCCGTGGAAGACATAAAGCACGCGGGTACAGAATCTGCATTTTTACAGGTGGAAATTCGCGTAAGGATAAAACCAAAGCCATACAAATGGGTGAAAAATGTCGCAACAAATTTCCAGAGCTATCAATCTATACAAGTTTTATAGCACCTCGTTGGGTTACAAATGTAGGAGACTTTAAGAGTAGACAAGATGCACAAAAATATGTAAACCTAATACGTTCTGCTCATTTTACGTATGAGGTTCGCATAGTATCATCTGAGGTTAATTTACCTTACTAATCAAAACTTCAATTTCCTATTGCATTGGAGGCACACAAGCATTCAACAATACAGCAATGGAAATACACAACATTTAAGTTCACTCAATTGCCATTCTTCAAAATGGTAAATCTGCAAAATCAGATCTAATCAAAAAACTTGATGATGGATAGAATCGAAAAATTACAGCATCATTATCTTGAAATTCTCAAATTATTAGGCGAAGACCCAACGCGTGAAGGCCTTGTAAAAACTCCCTTAAGAGTTGCCAAAGCTATGCAGACACTGACTCGAGGCTACGAAATGGACCCTAAAGAAGTGCTTCTTTCTGCAAAATTTGAGGAGCCCTACAACCAAATGGTAATTGTAAAAGACATCAACTTTTACTCGCTTTGCGAACATCACATGCTCCCTTTCTACGGCAAAGTACATGTGGCCTACATACCCAACGGATATATAACGGGATTATCTAAAATTGCTCGCGTAGTAGATATATTTTCACATCGTTTGCAAGTGCAGGAAAGAATGACATTACAGATTAAGAACTGTATTGAAGAAGCACTTTCTCCATTAGGCGTCATGGTAGTTATTGAAGCTAAACACATGTGCATGCAAATGAGAGGTGTTGAAAAGGACAACTCAATTACAACAACCTCAGACTTTAGCGGAGCATTTACTCAAGCAAAGACCAGATCTGAGTTTCTTCAACTAATTAGCCACTAATTAGCAATATAATTTGTCTGCCCCATTGTCATAAATATACTATTGGCACATTTTTTGCATAACAATAGGTAAACAAAAATTGAAATCATGAATAAAGAAGCAAAAGAAACTTTAGATTTAGATAAAGAGGAAGTTATTCAGAATGAACAGGTGAATACTGAAACCGATGCTGAAAACACGCCTCAAGGTGAAGCAGAAATGTCAGATGCAGACAAAATGTCAGCTATGGCAGCGGAGATTGAAAATTTAAAGGATAAGTATCTGCGTCAAGTTGCCGAATTTGACAACTACCGCAAACGCACACTAAAAGAAAAGACCGAACTCATTTTAAATGGTGGAGAAAAGGTTCTTACCGCTTTACTTCCAGTATTGGACGACTTAGAACGCGCGGCTGCCAACATTGAAAAGAGCGATGATATTGAAACTCTTAAAGAAGGAGTAGCACTTATTATTGACAAACTTAACAAATCATTGGCCGCTCAAGGACTTCAAAGAATTGACACCATCGGTAAAGCCTTTGATACCGATTTTCATGAGGCAGTAGCTATGATTCCTGCACAGGAAGAAGATCAGAAAAATCATGTCATTGATTGTGTTCAAACTGGCTACCTCTTAAACGAGAAAGTTATTCGTCATGCCAAAGTTGTCGTTGGACAATAATATTATTACGAATAACTCTATACTACAAGCAATACATACTTCTGCTTTGTAGTTTGCTTCAATTAAATATGAGCAGAGACTGCAGCAAGTAATTGATGCATCTCAAAATCAACAAACCTATGGCCGAAGAAAAAGACTATTATAAAATATTAGGCGTAGAACGTAATGCTTCAGCTGATGAAATCAAGAAGGCTTACAAAAAAGTTGCCATCAAATGGCATCCTGATCGTAACCCAGGAAGCAAAGAAGCTGAAGAAAAATTCAAACAGGCTGCTGAAGCATACGATGTATTACGCGATCCCGACAAAAGAGCGCGCTATGACCAATTTGGAGCTGAAGGTGTCAACGGAGCTGGAGGTTTCGGTGGTTTTAGCGCAGGAGGTATGGATATTAATGACATCTTCCAGCAATTTGGCGACATTTTTGGAAATGGTTTCGGCGGATTCGGTGGATTTGGAGGACGTTCATCCTCACAACCGCGCCGTTTTAAAGGAGCTGATATGCGCATGAAAGTCCGTTTGACACTTGAAGAAATCTCAACTGGCGTTGTCAAAAAATTCAAGGTCAAAAAGGATGTTACGTGTCCGGAATGTAATGGCAATGGATGCGAAAAGGGACATAGCCCTGAAACTTGCCCTACATGTAATGGTCAGGGATCAGTTGTTCGCACACGCCAAACGTTCATGGGTATTATGCAATCGCAAGAGACTTGTCCTAAATGTCATGGCGAAGGTGTAATTATCACACATAAATGTAAACATTGCAATGGTGAAGGTGTAACTGCAGGCGAAGAAATCGTAGAAATCAAAATTCCTGCGGGTGTAGCTGAAGGCATGATGCTAAATGTTCCTCAAAAAGGTAATGCTGCACGACATGGTGGCGTTCCTGGTGACATTCAGGTAATTATTGAGGAAATTCCTCACGCTGACTTCATCCGCGATGAAACTGATTTGATATATAACCTTTTACTCACAGTTCCACAAGCAACGTTAGGTGATACGATTGAGATTCCAACCCTTACAAAGAAAGCAAGAATTAAGATTGAACCTGGAACACAACCAGGCACTGCCCTGCGTCTTCGTGGAAAAGGATTACCTGCTGTTCCTGGATATGGCTACGGACAGGGTGATATAGTAGTAAACATCAGTGTTTACATTCCTGAGACTCTTGACAAAACTGAGTTACATAATTTTGAATCAATGAAAGATTCTGACAATATGAAACCTTCTGAAGGTATTAAAACCAAAATATTCAATGCATTCAGGAACTATTTCAACAAATAATTAAAACTTCCTACACAATATCATATATTACTTTTTTAATCAAGAAGTATTTATGATATTGTGTGGGAAGTTTTTTTATAAAAAAGCTTTATTCAATGAATTACCAGGAAACTATTAACTATTTATATGAGGCTGCCCCCTTATTCCAACAAGTGGGTGGAGCAGCTTATAAAGAAGGTTTAAGCACGACTCAAAAACTTGATGAACATTTTAATCACCCCCATCGACAGTTCCGTTCTATTCATGTAGCAGGAACAAACGGAAAGGGAAGTTGTGCTCATACAATTGCTGCTATACTACAGCATAAAGGGCTTAAAGTCGGATTGTATACCTCTCCTCACCTCATTGACTTTAGAGAAAGGATCCGAATCAATGGACAAATGATTCCTGAGCAATATGTAATAGACTTTGTTGAAAACGAACGTTCTTACTTCGAACCTCTGCATCCTTCGTTTTTTGAACTAACTACAGCATTGGCTTTTAAATATTTTGCAGACAACAAGGTTGACATCGCTGTTATAGAGGTTGGACTTGGTGGCCGATTAGACTGTACTAATATCATTACCCCAATACTTTCTATCATTACAAATATAAGTTTCGACCATACACAATTTCTAGGAAACACACTTGCTGAAATCGCTGCAGAAAAAGCAGGAATAATCAAATCGAATGTTCCCGTAGTAATAGGTGAATCACATCCTGAAACTAAAACCACTTTTCAGCATCAAGCAGATTTAACAAACAGTCCTATTCTATTCGCTGAAGAACAGCAAGAAGTTTTATCTTCTGAAACAACAGAAGATAATATGCGCTTGTACAAAACTGTACACTGGGGCAATATTCTTGGCGAACTTATTGGCGAATGTCAGGTAAAAAACACAAATACAATCTTAAACGCAATCAATTTAATCAGGCCTATCTTCAACCTAACAGCAGAAGACGTTGCGTATGGGTTTAAATATGTTTGCAAGTCGACAGGCTTACAAGGAAGATGGCAGATATTGCAGAACAATCCCCAAATTATTTGCGACACTGGACATAATGTTGGAGGATGGACCTATTTGGCAAAGCAACTTGATGATATAGCAAAAAAGGTTCATAAATTGCATATAGTCTTTGGTATGGCAACTGACAAAAACGTAGATGCTGTCATAGCTCATTTACCAAAAAATGCTACGTATTATTGGACCCAAGCATCTGTAAGACGTGCAATGAAAGCAGAAACAGTGAACGAAATCGGTATTAAAAATGAACTTCATGGTGCTTTTTATCCTAATGTTGAAGAAGCATACAATGAAGCTGTAAAATGTGCAGATAAGAATGATTGCATTTACATCGGTGGAAGTTCATTCATAGTTGCAGATTTGCTTACTTACTTACAAAAGGCAAATGATATATCAGGGCATTCTGCCTAATCCAATAATCAGCTATTTTAAAAATGTTCAATTAATACATATAAATAATTTATTCTTCGCATCCTATTGTTTTTTATTGAACAAAACAGCATTCTTACGAAATAAATCTATAATTTTACAGCCAAAATAAAGTAAATTTCGATATAGCTATGAATGAGAACCGTAGTTTAGTGAGCATTGCCAATTTAAGTAAAGACAAAATCATGTACCTTATTTATATGGCACAGGAATTTGAGAAGCATCCAAACCGCAAAATTTTGGATGATCGTGTTGTGGCAACTTTATTTTTTGAACCATCTACGCGTACACGTTTATCGTTCGAAACAGCAGCTAATAGATTAGGAGCTAGAGTTATTGGGTTTACAGATCCGAAAGTAACCAGTTCTACAAAAGGAGAGACCCTGAAAGACACCATCATGATGGTAAGCAATTACGCTGATGTTATTGTGATGCGTCATTATTTAGAAGGTGCAGCTCGTTATGCCAGTGAAGTTTCACCTGTTCCCGTTATCAATGCAGGTGATGGTGCTAATCAACACCCCACTCAAACCATGCTTGACTTATACAGCATATACAAAACACAGGGAACGCTTGAAAACCTCAATATTTACTTGGTAGGCGACTTAAAATACGGAAGAACAGTTCATTCCTTGATAATGGCTCTCCGACATTTCAATCCTACGCTTCACTTTATTGCTCCCGAAGAACTTTCCTTACCCAACGAATACAAAGATTTCTGCAAAGAAAACAACATAAAGTTTGAAGAGCACAACGACTTCAATGCAGATGTGATAAGCAATGCAGACATCTTATATATGACTCGTGTACAGCGCGAACGCTTTACTGATCCTATGGAATATGAACGGGTAAAAGACGTTTATATTTTGCGTGCATCAATGCTTGAGAAAGCTCGAGAAAATATGAAAATTTTGCATCCACTACCTCGTGTCAACGAAATTGACTACGATGTTGACAATGATCCACATGCATATTATTTCGAGCAGGCACGCAATGGCTTATATGCCCGACAAGCCATCATCTGTGATGTATTGGGCATAAGCCTTGATGATATTAAACACTAATTTTTTTACCACAACTTAGTAACATTGTCTTATAATGAAACGTCAAGAACTCATGGTGGCTGCCATTGAAAATGGTACCGTTATTGATCATATTCCTTCTAATAAGATTTTTGATGTAATCCGACTTTTACATCTGGATACTATTACTACCCCTATTATGATTGGCTATAATTTACCCAGTTCAAAAATGGGCAATAAAAGTATCATTAAGGTTTCTGATAAATTTTTCTCTGATGCAGAATTAAATAGATTAAGTGTCATTACCCCTAATGTAACACTTTGCATCATACGCGACTATGAAGTTGCAGAGAAAAAATGCGTAACTTTACCTGATGAAATTCTTGGTATCGTAAAATGCGCTAACCCCAAATGCATTACCAATAATGAACCCATGGAAACTCACTTCCATGTAGTTCCATCAGAGCGCGGATGCATTAAATGCCATTATTGCGAAAAAGAACAATCTTTAGATAACATAAGATTAGTGTAGTCTGTCGTAAAACAATCAAACATGAAAATGAACTGGAAACCGGGAACTATGATTTATCCTCTTCCCGCGTTGCTTGTTTCCTGTGGATCTACACCATCAGAGTATAATATCTTCACTGTGGCATGGGCTGGCACAATTTGCACCAACCCTGCCATGTGCTATATTTCAGTCCGTCCAGAACGTCACTCCTATCAACTCATTAAAAAAGATATGGAGTTCTGCATCAATCTAACCACAGTTGATATGGCAAATGCAACTGATTGGTGTGGCGTGCGTTCAGGACGTGATTACAAGAAGTTCGACGAAACAAAACTCACTCCCCTACCAGCAGCGTGCATACAAGCACCTATTATAGCAGAATCACCATTAAGCATTGAATGCAGAGTCAAAGAAATTATATCTTTGGGATCGCACGATATGTTTATTGCAGAAGTACTCAATGTGCAGGCTGACGATCGCTATCTTGACGAAACTGGCAAATGGCATCTTGATAAAAGCAATCCACTCGTTTATGTCCACGGTGCATATTATGGTTTGGGCGAGCTAATCGGAACATTCGGATTTTCCGTAAAAAAATAACCTACTAACCCTAACAATCAATTAACATGCAAAAAGACACAGAAATTTTCAACCTCATTGAGGCTGAACATCAGCGCCAACTTCGCGGCATCGAATTAATTGCTTCCGAAAACTTTGTAAGCGATGAAGTTATGCAAGCTATGGGCTCATGGCTTACTAATAAGTATGCTGAAGGATATCCCGGAAAACGCTATTACGGAGGTTGCGGCATTGTCGACCAAACTGAAACTTTAGCTATAGAACGGGCAAAAAAACTTTTCGACGCTGAATTTGTTAACGTTCAACCACACTCTGGCGCCCAAGCCAATGCTGCAGTTTTTCTTGCAGTATTGAAACCTGGAGATACCTTTATGGGACTTAATCTGGATCATGGCGGTCACCTGTCACATGGTTCTAAAGTCAATACTTCTGGTATTCTCTACAACCCCATAGGTTATAATTTGAACAAAGAAACTCAACGGGTTGATTATGATGAAATGGAAGCTTTGGCTCTTGAACACAAACCGAAACTCATTGTCGGTGGTGGATCTGCTTATAGCCGTGAATGGGATTATGCCCGTATGCGCGAAATTGCAGACAAGGTAGGTGCCATACTTATGGTTGATATGGCTCATCCCGCCGGTTTAATTGCAGCTGGTTTGCTCGACAATCCCATCAAATATGCACATATTGTAACAACAACCACACACAAAACATTGCGTGGTCCACGCGGTGGTATGATTCTCATGGGAAAAGACTTTGAAAATCCCTGGGGACTCAAAACTCCCAAAGGCGTTACAAAAATGATGAGCCAAATCATCAATAGTGCAGTATTCCCTGGAACTCAAGGAGGACCGCTTGAGCATGTTATTGCAGCTAAAGCCGTAGCTTTTGGAGAAGCTCTTCAACCTTCATTCAAAGAATATGCTATTCAAGTAAAGAAAAATGCAGCATGTTTGGCTGAAGAACTAATGAAACGCGGCTTTACTATTGTTAGTGGAGGTACAGATAACCACTCTATGTTAGTAGACCTGCGTTCAAAATACCCCGAGTTAACCGGTAAAGTTGCTGAAAATGCTTTAGTAGCTGCTGATATCACTGTAAATAAGAATATGGTGCCATTCGACACTCGTTCTGCATTCCAAACATCAGGTATTCGTTTAGGAACACCTGCCATTACTACCCGCGGTGCCAAGGAGGATTTAATGGTTGAGATTGCAGAAATGATTGAAATTGTTTTAAACGATCCGGAAAACGAAGAAGTTATTGCAAAGGTACGTAACCGAGTAAACGAAACGATGAAAAAGTATCCATTGTTTGCCTGGTAACACATATCATTAAAATGCAAAAACTCCTTGCCTTATACGCAAGATAAAAGCAACAGGAGATAAATACTAGTTTTAAGTATTTATCTCCTATTTTTATTGGAAAAAGAAACAGAAATAAAGCACAACGAATAAATCAGTTGTTATACTTTTCTGTGATGGCAAATGCTTCATCAAGACTCTCTATGTCAAACACTAACTTTGCATAAAAATCTGTTGAAAGTTTTCATTTACAATTCGTTACGTTCTCCTGTCGGGAAAATAACTTTCGGTTTAAAAGTCAATGCCTCTTCGGGGGACATTTGAGCATAAGCCATAATGATAACCTCGTCACCCACTTGGAACAAACGAGCCGCGGCACCGTTCAAACAAATGCAACCTGACTTGCGCTGACCAGCAATCGCATAAGTTTCAATGCGCTCACCATTATTATTATTGACTACATGTACATGCTCTCCCGGAAGTATACCACTTGCATCCATCAGATCTTGATCAATAGTGATACTACCCATATAGTGCAAGTTGGCCTCAGTTACGTTAGCACAATGTATCTTTGACTTTAAAATACTTATAAACATAGTTTCTCGGTCTGATTTAGTTCAAAAGTTTTATGCCTTATATTTAATATTGTCAATAAGTCGAACAGGGCGAGCACCACAATAAACTGTTATACAACCCACAATAAAATCAGAATCGTCCCAAGAATCAACAGGTTGAAGTGTGATTCCATCCACTATTTCGAAATACTCAACCTCAAGTCCGTTAGTTGCATTAAGTGCACCTACAACTAAGTCATGCGTTTCGGCCACAGTATGCGACTTTGCAAATTCAACGCTTGTTTTCAAAGCCTGTGAAATGCAAACAGCAATGGAACGCTCGCTATCTGTAAGCAATGTATTGCGAGAACTCAAAGCCAAACCACTCTCCTCACGAACAATAGGACAAGGTTTCAACTCAACAGGAATTTTCAAATCATTCACCATAGCACGAATCACTGCTATTTGTTGAAAATCCTTCTCGCCAAAGTATGCACGATCCGGTTTCACCATATAGAACAATTTGCTAACAATTTGGCAGACTCCATTGAAATGCCCCGGACGACGTGCGCCTTCCATCACCGAATCAATAGGAGGGTATGAGAAGCTTCGTGTGTCAGGTTCCGGGTATACTTCCTCTACACTGGGAGCAAACACATAATCAACACCCAACGATTCTAACAAAGCACAATCCGCTTCCAAAGTACGCGGATAGTTCTCCAAATCGTTCTTATCGTTGAATTGCGTAGGATTGACAAACACGCTAACCACTGTTTTATCATTTTCAGCTACCGAACGCTCTACCAACGAAGCATGTCCTGCATGCAGAGCCCCCATTGTCGGCACTAAGCCCACTTTGCCTCCAGCTTCTTGAACTGATTTCAAAGCAGCTTCAAGTTCATTTTTTGTATTGAATACAATCATCTTTACTTTTATAAGTTTTCAGAGTCGATTGATTTTTTACAATAGCCCGAATGTTATATGTTCATGGTGAAAAACCAATTACCACCTGCTACTTTTTCTTAATTTTATTGAGCAAGTATCCGATTGACCATTAGCCAACCACAGCGATTCATTGTGACGTTTCATCACAAACTTTATGGCATATTGCTTTAACAGACTGCAAAGTTACAGTTTTTAATTAGAACACAAAACGACCTTTCTTATATTATTGACTTTTTAAACGCAAGATTTTATATTACAAGAATATGTTTTATGACATAATTTTATTGCCTAAGATTTATCGAACCAAATAAATACTGTAACTTTGGCAACGATTTTTCAGCTTATCCGGGCAAAATACTCATATTCTGCAAACGGAAGATCCTGATTCTCAACAAAATAAGGAAGAATCAAGCTACATTTTATTGCTAAATACTTTTGAATTTATTGTTTAACACCTCTTCAAAGCCACTTGAAAACTGCTATATTTCAAGTGAATAGACTTATTTTTATAAGTAAACAACAAATTCAAGGTTTATTGACAATATAACAGCCATACTTCTGAAACGAGCGAACAACACAATCAGCCAAATTTAACTGCTGAATTCGGATTACGTGTTCAGCATGCTAAAACTTGCGATTTTCCTAAATAAATATTGTAACTTTAGTGCAATATATTAACTAATAAGCCGTTACTTTTTAATAGAATACGACAAATCAAAACCTACATTCAATGGATATAGCAAACATTCTATATATGCTTACAGCCTTTGGGCTCAGCACGATTACAACATTCATTTTGATGCCCATGTTACTGCGGCTTTGCAAAAGAAGAGGTATGTACGATATCCCTGATGAGCGAAAAGTTCACAGAATCAACAATATCCCACGACTTGGAGGTGTTCTTTTTATACCTGCCATGTCTGTAGGAGTTGCAGGAACTATGGTCTTTATGATGACAAATAATTCCAACAAATTTTCACAATTCAATATGTCAACCATATTGGTCATCATTGGCATGTTTCTTTTATACCTGATAGGTTTACTCGACGACCTGTTCGGAATGCCAGCTACACTAAAATTTGCAATTCAGCTGATTGTATCAATATTCCTGCCATTTTGTGGATTATACATACACGATTTATACGGTTTGTTTGGTTTAGAAGAAATTCCGGCCTGGCTCAGTTTTCCAATTACCGTCTTCGTATCACTGCTCATCGTAAATGCAATCAACCTGATTGACGGTATTGACGGTTTAGCATCTAGTTTGTCATTTTTGGCAATCCTTGCATTTGGCATTCTCTACTATTTCGAAAATCTACTCTTTTACTCACTATATTGCATGGGACTATTGGGTAGCATACTTGTATTCTTTATATATAACATATTTGGGAATCCGCAAAAAGGAACAAAAACATTCATGGGCGATACCGGCAGTTTAACCTTAGGATATGCACTTGCTTTCCTGGCAATTCGCTATATCATGATTGGCAATCCCCAACATGTTGAAACAACTGATAACAACAACATAACATTCTTGGTTCCTTTTACCCTGGTTATAGTACCCTGCTTTGATTTGGTTCGAGTTGCCTGTCTGCGCATTAAACGCGGAGTTTCCATTTTTTTTCCAGACAAAACGCACATTCACCACAAATGCTTACATGCTGGATTCAGTATGCACGGTGCATTAGGCCTAATCATAGCCCTGCAATTAAGCTTCTGCTTAATCAATTACCTATTACTCATCGGAAATTGCTGCATCAGCGTCATTGTTGGCATTGACATTGCTATTTTTATGGCATTCAACCTATGGCTGAATTACAAAATCCGCAAAAATGAACTGCGCAATGCTGCAAAGCAGTAACAAGCCGCAAAGTTCTTTTTATCCACTGAACAGCTGCTTTTCGCAGTTAAACATTTATCCATACCACATACAACCCAAACATTACAAAAAACATGAAATGCCCAATCCTCTCCATACTGACCATTCTATGTATAACACTCTCAGCCTGTTCTTCAAAGAAAACTGAAGACACCAAAACTGAAGCATACAGCGAAAACCGCACAAAAATGGAAGCCGAAGCGCAGCAAATGCTAACCGCAGCCAGAGAGTGCTTAGCCCAATCTGAGTTTGCTGAAGCCAAAGCGACAATACAAAAAATGCGCAAGAAGTGCTATCTGGCACTTGATGCACGAGAACAAGGCATTTTACTTATGGATTCCATTGACTTAGCAACTGCACAACATGAATTATCGAGCATGGACAGCTTGATGCGTGCTGGAATCGACAGCATTACACAGGAAGATTTTGAAGAAGCATGCAGAAAAGTACAATTCTACAAGCAAAAAATTCAACACGACAACAAGAAGAAATAAAAGCACTGTGACAGGTCAACAAGCAAGAAACATTTGATTAATGGATTTATCTGTTTTTTCATCATCTCTTAACGCATCCCAACTCGAGGCTGTAACCTACTGCGACGGTCCATCTTTAGTCATAGCCGGAGCAGGTTCTGGCAAAACGCGAGTTCTTACCTATAAAATAGCCTATCTTTTGCAAAATGGTTATGAACCATGGAGCATCCTTGCCCTTACCTTTACTAACAAGGCTGCCCGCGAAATGAACGAAAGAATTGCTATGATATGTGCCGAACAAAATGCCAACGGCCTATGGAGCGGAACATTTCACAGCCTGTTTGCCCGGTTACTTCGCATGGAACACGAGTACATAGACTATCCTGCTGATTTTTCCATTTATGACTCTGGCGATTCTAAGTCTCTGATCAAAACCATCATCAAAGAGTTCGGTTTAGACGATAAAAAATACAAACCCAACCTGATTGCCAATCGCATTTCAGAAGCCAAGAACCACCTGATATTACCAGGACAGTATGCCAATGATGCCAGCATCCAACGACGCGACTATACTGAAGGAATTGAGCAAACACATAAAATCTACACAGTCTACCAGCAACGACTGAAAGCAGCTGCAGCCATGGACTTTGATGATTTGCTACTCAACACATTTTTGCTTTTGCGCGATAATGAGGAAGTACGTGAACGCTACAAACAACGATTCAGTTATATTCTCGTTGATGAGTATCAAGACACCAACATGGCTCAACATCGCATTCTCAGTCTATTAACTAATAAGGAATCGCGCATTTGTGTGGTTGGCGATGATGCACAAAGCATTTATGGATTTCGCGGTGCAGATATCAGCAATATTTTGAACTTTCAGCAGCAATATCCCACTGCCCGCCTAATCAAGTTGGAATGTAATTACCGTTCAACGCAATGCATAGTCGAAGCAGCTAATAGCATCATCAAAAACAACCGCAATCAAATTCCCAAGAAAGTTTATGCGTCGGGCGAATTTGGCGAGAAAATTCTAGTGTTTGATTCACAAACAGACAAGGAAGAAGCTCAAAAAGTTGCCCGCCACATCATCAAACTTAAACAACAGAAAGGTACCGATTACAACGATATTGCCCTACTCTACCGAACAAATGCTCAAAGCCGTTCGTTTGAAGAAACATTTCAATCGTACAACATTCCCTATCGCATTTACGGAGGATTATCTTTCTATCAGCGTAAAGAAATCAAAGACGTTTTAGCTTATTTACGTTTAGTAGTCAACACTGACGACGAGGAAGCATTCAAACGCATCGTCAACTATCCAGCACGCGGAATAGGCAATACGACCTTGCAGAAACTCCATATTGCAGCCATTAACGGCAACACAAGTTTATGGGAAGTGGCTTGTAATCCTGAAGTCTTTGGCATTAAGTTAGCTCCTGCGGCCAGAAAAAAACTCGCAACATTTTGCGAAATGATTCTAACTTTCCGCGAGAAATCTGAAAAAAGCACTGCCTCAACCATAACTCGCGAAATCATTACAAAAAGTGGGATTGCAGCAGACATTTCTGCAGAGAAATCAGCAGAAAGCATTTCTCGACAGGAAAACATTGACGAGTTCTTAGGTTCCATTCAGTCTTACGAAAAAGACATATACGAAAGCGAATCCAGAAAATACGTTTCATTGGCTGAATTCTTAGCCACAGTTTCGCTATTAACCGATACTGAAGATAACAATGACAACCAGCCGAAAGTTACACTCATGACTATACACTCGGCGAAAGGTTTGGAATACGATGCGGTATTTATAACTGGACTTGAAGAAGATCTTTTTCCGAACGCAAATGCCCGCGTTTATCCTAAGGAACTGGAAGAAGAACGCCGATTATTCTATGTAGCTGTAACACGTGCAAAACGCTTTTGCTACTTAAGTTATGCCCATTCGCGCTATCGATACGGACAATTTCAGTTCTGCGATCCTAGCCCTTTCATTGACGAAATCGACGAGCAGTATCTCCAAAGAACTGACAGACCGCGGCAGATATCTGCATCAAACAGCACCCAACGTGAATCATTGAGTAGCAGACGCGATTCATTTGTACAAAAAAATAGCTATGGTGGATTTGATAAGGCCCGCCACTTCGATGATTTTTTCGGTTCGCCCAACGAGGACGATTTCAGAAGTGCCATGCAAGGTAAAAGAGAATCGAACAACTATGACAATTCCTACAATGATTACAACCGCTACCGCAAAGAACCCTACTTTCCCAAAAGTGTAGCTCCCGTACCGCCTCCCTTAGGATTCAAACGCGTGAACAGATGTTCCGCAAACACGACGAACGCAAATTCATCAATTAAAACCGACCAATTAAAACCTGGAATCCGAATTAAACACGAACGCTTCGGCTCTGGCACTTTGATTGGAACAGAGGGTACAGGCGAAAATGCAAAAATAAGAGTTGAGTTTGATGATGCTGGCATCAAAAACTTACTCGTGAAATTTGCACGTTTCACAATCTTGGGTTGATACCTCACTTGCATAAAACAGACAAACAGTTGTCAGCAACGAACATATACTGATATACATTCATCCCCGACAAGTATTCACAAACTTGATTCGGGGATTTTCTTTATACTTACATATCGTGCAGCCCCGTAAATTCTAATATCCGCACTGAGCTGATTCTGCACACATAACAGCAGAAAAGTATGGCATATCATTCTTATACAGCATCATTGCTAACACACTATAATTATAAAAAGACTAATTCCACAAAAGCAAAATTATACAAAAAAGCACATAGCCATTATTTGCCAGAAATCCCGGAATACACCACCAGCCTATCGTAAAAAATTACTCCGCGACTGTGTGAATTAGCTCCGAGCTAATTGAATTTAGTTCCGAGCTTGTTCAATTTAGTTCCGAGCTAGTTTTAACAATCGTGAAACTACTGATAACCAACACTTTAGAAATGCCCAAAAGTGCGGAGATTCGAACAATCATTTAGCCTTTGAAGCAAAATGTGCGGAGAATCAAAAAATTACATTTATTATACTACACATACAAACATTCATATAATTTACAACCCATAAAAAGTAAGCAAACTGACTAATAATAACCATACAACACATACTATTCCTACAGAACCTAAATCAGAAGATTTTACTCAGAAAACGAAAACACAGCACAATCAAGGTGCGTCGAAGTTTTTTGTAAAGGATAACAACATGACAATGCAAATTTATACGCGCGAAGTAAGAAAATGAGCACCATACCCCCTCAAGGCACAATCTACTAGAAAAGGTACTCTTGGAAAATAAACGGCATTCATGGCATAAAGTTGCGAAAAAAACAGCAGAACAAGCATTTACGATGCCTGTTCACTCAACCACGAAAAAAAAAACAAGAAAAGCATTCCAACAATGTTGCAAGTAAGAAAAGAAATGCTTAATTTTGTGCGCAATAAAACCCCAACTTAGTTATGACTTCTGATTTTATTGCTGACAAAATCGTTATGGACGGTCTTACGTTTGACGACGTCCTGTTAGTTCCTGCTTACTCTGAAGTACTCCCTCGTGAAGTGTCGTTAGCCACGAAGTTCTCGCGCAACATCGATTTGCAAATTCCCTTCGTTACCGCTGCTATGGATACGGTAACCGAAGCGCAGATGGCCATCGCTATTGCACGCGAAGGTGGTATCGGTGTTATTCATAAGAATATGAGCATCGAGGATCAGGCTCGTCAGGTAGCTATCGTAAAACGTGCCGAAAATGGTATGATTTATGACCCTGTAACGATTAAACGTTACAAAACCGTACAAGATGCATTAGAAATCATGAGCGAATATCATATTGGTGGTATTCCCGTTGTTGACGATGATATGCACTTGGTGGGTATTGTAACAAACCGCGACTTACGTTTTGAAACTCAACTCGACAAGCGCATTGACGAAGTAATGACGCGTGAGAATCTCGTTACTACTACACAACAAACCGACTTGCACTCTGCTGCTCTTATTTTACAGAAAAATAAAATTGAAAAGCTGCCGGTAGTAGACAACGACGGACGACTCGTAGGCCTTATTACTTATAAGGATATTACAAAGGCTAAAGACAAACCTATGGCATGCAAAGATGCTAAGGGACGCTTGAGAGTTGCTGCCGGTGTCGGAGTTACTGCTGATACCATGCAAAGAATGGAAGCCTTGATTCATGCAGGTGCTGATGCCATCGTAATTGACACAGCTCACGGACATTCTAAGGCTGTTATTGAAAAACTGAAAGAAGCTAAATCTAACTTCACTGGAGTTGACATCGTTGTTGGTAACGTGGCTACAGGTGAAGCCGCACGTATGTTGGTTGAAGCTGGTGCTGATGCTATCAAAGTTGGTATTGGTCCGGGTTCAATCTGTACGACTCGTGTAGTAGCTGGTGTTGGTGTACCTCAGCTTTCAGCAGTCTACGATGTAGCCTGTGCTTTGAAAGGTACCGGAGTGCCTTTGATTGCTGACGGTGGTTTGCGCTATTCGGGCGACATTGTAAAGGCCTTGGCTGCTGGTGGATACTGCGTTATGATTGGTTCGCTTGTTGCTGGTACTGAAGAAAGTCCGGGCGAAACGATTATCTTCAATGGACGTAAGTTTAAAACTTACCGTGGCATGGGTTCACTCGAAGCTATGGAAAATGGTTCAAAAGACCGTTACTTCCAGGGCACGGTGAAGGATGTAAAGAAATTGGTTCCCGAAGGTATCGCTGGCAGAGTTCCTTACAAAGGCTCTGTACAGGAAGTTATCTACCAAATGGTAGGTGGTTTGCGCTCTGGTATGGGTTATTGTGGTGCTCCTACTATCGAAAGACTGCACGATGCTAAATTTACACGCATCACTGGAGCCGGTGTACTCGAAAGCCATCCGCACGACATCACTATTACCAGCGAAGCTCCAAATTATAGCCGCCGAGGCGAATAATCTTCTTATTTCAGTTGCAATAGTCAAACTTTATTTTCAGGTTTTTCTATTGCAACTGAATAATACTTTATTTCAATTCATGAAAAAAAAGAATCTGTTTTCAACCCTTCTCGCCCTGGCTATCTCTGTTTCAGCCGGGGCGCAGTCGGTAACAGACCCAATATTGATGACAATCAATGGAAAGCCTGTAACCAAATCTGAGTTTGAATACTCATTCCACAAAAACGGAAATGTAGAAGGGGCTGTAGAAAAGAAAACTGTACAGGAATATGTACCGATGTTTATCGACTACAAATTAAAAGTAGCTGCAGCTGAAGCTGCACGCCTAGATACCTTAAGCAGTTTTCAACAAGAATTCCGTACTTATCGTGACATGCAGCTTACTCCGTATATGGTAGATAAGCAGTTTATTGATTCTATAGCACATCTTGTTTACGATAACACAAAGAAGAATTTGGGTGGAAAAGATTTGATTGAAACATCACACATTCTTATTCAACTCAATCAAAAAGCTACAGAAGCTGACAAAAATAAAGCCAAAGCGAAGGCAGACTCTATTTACGCAGCACTGAAACAGGGTGCTGATTTTTCTGACTTAGCTAAACAGTATTCCAATGATCCGGGAAGTGCTGTCAAAGGTGGAAAACTACCAATGGTTGGTCCCGGAGCGTTTGTCAAAGAGTTCGAAAACGCTGCTTATGAACTTAAAACGGGCGAAATTTCAAAACCTGTATTGTCTCCTTTTGGTTATCATATCATCAAAATGGACAACCGAAAGCCGCTCGATGAATATAATGTAGTGTTGCCAGACATCATGGCTATGCTCAAACGACAAAACATTGAAGAGGCTTCAAGCGAATACAGAATTAACAAAATTGTTGCAGCTTCGAACGGAAAACTTACACGCGATGCCGTTCTCGACAGTGTAATGAATGCAAACATTGCCCATAATCCTGAGCTGCGCTATCTTATTCAAGAATATCATGACGGACTCTTGTTATATGAAATCAGCAAAAAGCAGGTTTGGGACGTTGCAGCCTCTGATAGTGTTGGCTTAGAACAATGGTATAAATCGCACAAAAAGCAATATGCTTGGGATGAAGCTCGATTCAAAGGTTTCGTATTCCATTGCAAGGAGGCTGGACAGGCTAAGGCTGTCAAAAAAATGCTGAAGAAATTTGCTAAAAATGGCTCTACAGAATGGCGTAAACAATTAAAACAACAGTTCAACAAAGACTCTGTTACGGTTGCCATTAGTGGTCCATACTTGTGCAAAGCTGGTGAAAATGCTTTCATTGATTCCTACGCATTTAAACTAAACAAGAACAAGGAAGACAATAAGGTAATGAAAGGTTTTGCTGTCAGTGGCGTAAGCGGAAAAGTACAGAAACAACCCAAATCATACCTTGACGTAAAAGCACAGGTAACTAGCGATTACCAATTATCAAAGGAAAAGCAATGGGTTGAGGAACTGCGCAAGAAATTTGCATACAGCATTGACGAAGCAGTACTGAAAACCATTCAATAATAAAACAGATTAAAGGTAGTCATGCCGTTATTCTCTGAATGCAAAATCGGCTCAGACTACCTTTTCACTTGTATTTTAGCTCTTATCCCTTGCGATAATGGCGCGATACATTATTTATAACGCATTTATGATAAAGAATTTGTTTTTTGCGTTTCTTACTCTCTTTCCAAGTGCCATGTTCGCACAGAAGAATGTAGTAGACGAAATCATTTGGGTCGTTGGTGACGAACCCATTTTGCTTTCAGATGTTGAGGAAATGCGTATTAGCTCTGAGCTTATGGGAAGTCCTTTTAACAACCCATATTGCACAATTCCTGAAAAATTAGCAGTAAACAAGTTATTCCTTCACCAGGCAGAACTTGACAGTATCAACGTAAGCGAGGGAGATATCATACGTGGCGTTGACGAACAAATTAGTAACTATATCCAAACTTATGGTTCACGCGAGGCTGTAGAGCAAATCATGGGTCGTAAAATCTCGCAAATGCGCGAAATCTTGAAGAAACAAGCTCGCGAAAGTGAGATGGTTCATAGTGTTCAGCGCAGTATTGCTCAAAACGTAAAAGCTACTCCCGCTGAAGTTCGTGAATATTTTAAGAATGTGCCAACTGATAGTTTGCCTTTCATTCCTACACAAGTAGAAGTGCAGATTATAACATCAGAGCCAAAAGTTTCACGTGCTGAAATTGAACGTATCGAAGGACGTTTACGCGATTTTGCTCGACGTATCAACACTGGAGAATCTGAATTTTCAACCCTTGCAAAATTCTACTCTGAAGATGGTTCTGCACGAAATGGTGGAGAATTAGGTTATAGTGGCCGAAATCAATGGGTGCCTGAATTTGCCAACGTCGCATTCAGTTTAAACGATCCTAAAAAGGTTTCAAAAATCGTTCGTACTGAATATGGTTTCCACATTATTCAGTTAATTGATAAACGTGGCGATAAAATTAACGTCCGTCACATTCTTCTGAAACCCCGCATCGAAGAAAGCGAAATTACTAAAGGTATAGCCCGTTTAGATTCGATTGCAAATGATATTCGAGCTGACAAATTTACTTTCGATGCAGCTGCACAAGCCTTGTCTGACGATAAAGACACCAGAAATAACCATGGCTTAATGGCTAATGTTAATCCGCAAACCATGTCGGTCAGCTCACGCTTTCAGATGAAAGATTTGCCTCAGGACATTGCTAAGGTTGTTGATACGCTGAAAGTTGGCGAGGTTTCACGTGCATTCAGAATGACCAATGAAAAAGGACAAGTAGTTTGTGCTGTCATCAAACTTAAAAACAGGATTGATGGACATCATGCAAGTATGACTGAAGATTTTCAGACTTTACGCGATGTAGTCATCGGAAAAAGACGTGAAGAAAAAATCGAAAAATGGATTCGCGAGAAAATTCAAACTACTTATATCCGCATAAGTCCTGAATGGAGAAACTGTTCCTTCCAATATCCTGGTTGGGTAAAATGATAAATTCATTCTGAATAACCATAAAGGTTTTTGGCCAAGATTTTTTGTAAACCATTTATTAGGTTACAATAATCTTGGCCAATTCTTTTTACCCACAGTTGCATAGCGACTGTGATTTTTGAATGGGAAAGTTCGAACCAGCAGTAAAAAGGTGTGGTGGCTGTAGCATTTGGGTGAGGCAAAACGTTGTTGCTTCGTACGTTTTGAGAATCGGCAAGAGATAAAATGTTATATCCCGATTTCATTTTTTTTCGCGTGTGGAAAATGCACTGAAATGCCCGTAAATAAAGGGCTGAATGTCCATTCGGAGGTGTGGTAAACTTTCGAGCTGCGATATTAGGTGCCCCAAAAATTTGGATTTCGGGTTGTACTTGTTGTATCTTTGCCAACGGCGAAATCAGGCTTCACCTCAGCATAGCTCATACAAGCAAGCTTGCTTAACTCTGCATTCGGTTTGCAATGACTTTGGAGTCGGAAATAAAGGCAGCACTACAGCATTGATAAGCTGCACATGAGCCTTGACGGATGAAAAAACAGTATTCCTTATTTTATTCATTCAGCGTTCTTTGACATCGATCGTGTTACAACAGAAAGTAAGGCTAATAGGCCTGTCTGAAACCTGGGATGCATGTTTGAATTTTACCACAAGCTTTTGCGACTGAGGCAAAGTTCTCCATAACCATTCTACAAAACCTTTAGTTTCAGAAATAAAAAATATGCCGATTATTCTTTGCATTGATACAAAAAGAATAATCGGCATAGAAAGCAAACTTGAAGTATAGTTCCTAGTCAAGGAATTTATGAAAGATATTAAGGAACCAACACCTTTTTTCCATTAATGATGTACAAACCTTTGCTTAGTGCATTGATTACGTCAGTCCAGTTCTTGCCCATTGTAACGTAACGACCAGTTAAATCGTAGACAATGAAGTGCTCATTTTTGCCATTTGCGACTTCTGTCAATGAAGACGGTTTGGTTTTAATATACAACGATACAGGTTTCTGCCCAGATTTATAGCAAGCGAAACGGGGAGAACTTGCGTTATACTGAATGCTACGATTGCTGAAATGCACGTTCTGAATAAGTGCTTGCTGATGACTTACAGAAACAGTCCATTGAGCTTTGTCGGTATCTGAGGTTTTGCTGCTATGAAGTTTGTTTTTATCTGTGTCCAACGACAAATATAATTGATCGACTTGATCGAAGAATGCCCATTTATTTTCCACTTGTTCCAATATAAATGCATAAGGAAGATTGGAAGCATTAACTTCTGATTCAATGACATCATCTGCGGCATTCAGTTTAACATAGCTACGAATATCTTCATTTTGTGATGCCATAGCTGTCAAATCTTCTCTTGCTACAATCAACACTTCAGAACCATCTTTAAGTTCAGCAGTATTCGAAACTAATGAATAAGCTCCTTCGCCACCAACAACGTTTTCTTTTACTCGATAAGTAGCAGTAACCATATTGCTCTTTTTATCTTCTAAAGTAGCATAAGCCGTAATCGTTGTATTTTCACTAATAACGACTTCAACAGGTGAAGGTTTACTTTGCTGTGCCCCTCCATTGAGTGAATAAACAATCGATGCACCAGCCGTAGCGCATGTTATGCTTACTTTTTCGTCCTTAATCAGCAGAGTTCCCGATGCAGGATTAAATACAGGATTCGCCACAGCAGCTTCTGGTGTTTCTGATCCGTCATAATTATTCGGATCAAATGGTACGCCAACTTTGCTACCCCATACATACTGTTCTAGCCCAGGGAAGTCAATAAAAGGATTGCGATTGTGTTGAATTTTATATACAGCCTCATTACGTTTGATTTCCTTCTCGCTAACAGGATCTTCAGCCGCCCAGCGAAGCAACATTTCAAGAGCCCATGGAGCATAAGCCTTATAGGGATCGCCGCATAACATGGGTGAGTTCCATGAAGCTATCTTATCTTCATAGGCTGTAGCCATATAAAAATAGGTACGTGCAAAGTCGCCCTTGTATTCATCGTTGGGTTCAAACACCGTACCAGAATAGCCCGGAGTTTTGGATTTACCTAACTTACTGAAACCTTTGGCAGATTTCCAGTTCTCACCATTCGTTTCACCAAACGGAAAGTTACTGCGCATACCATTCACCTTGCCATCCGTAGGATAAAGATGAAAAAGGTCAGAATACATAGGCGTGGCATCATTGAACCAACTTTTAGGGAATGAATGTTCACGATTGTAAACATCACCTTCTTTACTATAATTACCAGCTTGATCTTTGCCCGGAACATAATTTGTTATGCAGGAATACATATCCCAAATCTTTCCGTCAGCACGAACGTCTGTTTTGTAAAAGTCAGACCACAAATCATTATAAGTTCGCACTGTGTGATGGTTGATTATACCATAAAAAGCCGTTTTTAAAGCGCTTCCATTTTTACCTTTTGTCCCTGCATAATAACTTGTAGGAACTTGTGCTTGGAGAAGATTAGCCAAACACAAAAAACCGAACCATGTAAACAAGGTTCGTAGAACATAGTGTTTTATCATGAATAAAATGTTTATTGATAAATGTTTTACTATGCGAAGTTACACATTTAATATGACATATTGATGTAGATAAGAAGCAAACACCAATTTATACGACAATTAAGCAGCTTCATTATCATAGCTGAGAAAAAGTAAACAGAATATATCCTGAGCAATGGGAGTTTCCAAGGCTTTTATTTTGAGAATCTCCTAAAATTCTGTACTTTTGCTTGTGCGAACATAGATTCGCCTAAATCAAGCTTCACGAATAGTCTTTCAACAGTCTATTACCGCAGTTGCAGCTTGAATTAACCCAAAGCAGATAAAAAGAAGCACTTTTTTCTCAACCTGCAATGATTATCCTCTTAGGAGCTCAAACATCATCATGAACAATATATTTGTAGAATTTGCCAGCCCATTATTATTGATTATAAAAGGATTAATGGTTGGAATAATAGCCTCAGCGCCTATGGGCCCTGTTGGCATCTTATGTATTCAACGAACCATACAAAAAGGGCGCACTTATGGTATCGTTACTGGTGCCGGCGCTGCATTAAGTGACATAATATATGCACTTATCACTGGATTCGGTATGTCGTTTGTTATGGAAATAATCGACAACGAGCAGAATATATTTTGGATGAAGTTAATAGGTAGCATTATGCTCTTTAGCTTTGGCATTTACATGTTTCGGACCGATCCACGAAAATGCCTACGCCCATCTATGAAAAAGCGTGGTACCTTATTGCATAACTTTACCACAGCTCTCTTAGTCACATTATCGAACCCCTTGATTATTTTCTTGTTTATTGCATTGTTCAATATGCTCACATTTGTCATTCCAGGCAATTTATTCGGACAATGTGTAGGCTATTTGTCAATAGTTGCTGGTGCCATGATTTGGTGGTTAGGATTGACATATATAATAAATAAAATGAAAAGTTCATTCGGACTTCGAGGCATAATGCGACTTAACCGAAGCATCGGCGTCATAGTACTTATAGCTTCATTCATTTATGCCGGAATGACACTTGCCAATTTGTCTTTATACTAAGAATACGTTTTTATATGATTATAGCAGACAAACTTAAAGATTCAAACCGAGCAGAGTATCTGCTTTACATGTGGCAGGTTGAGGACTTAATAAGAGCCTATAAATGCGACAGTGAACGTATCGCCAATGAATATATCAGTCGTTTTGACTTAACTTCAGAGCAACGCGCAAAAACGATAGAATGGTATTCAAACCTTTGCGAAATGATGCGTAGCGAAGGTAAGTTTGAGCACGGACACTTGCGTATTTGTATGAATATCTTACAAAATTTGGAGGAATTACATTTACAACTGATACATTCTCCCAAATTCCCGTACTATCGCGAGATGTATTACAAGGTTCTTCCCTACATCGTTGAATTAAGAAGCAAACAAAAAAAAGCTTCAGATGATGTAGACAGCCAAGAAGACTCTGAACTCACGACTTGCTTTAATCTGCTTTATGGTGTTATGCTGCTAAAGTTACAACATCACAACATATCGAACGAAACGGCTTTGGCAGTCAAGGATATTTCCACTTTGGTTGGTCAGCTTTCTGACTACTATTTAAAAGACAAAGCAGAACCTATTGATTTTGAATAAATCATAACTCTGTATGTACCAAGTATATCCGGACCATTCCTTTTTTCTTAAAAAGATTATTCTTTGAACCTCTCCTAACGAAATAAAATCTTACAATGAAACATATTTTAGTCACAGGTTGCAATGGACAATTAGGCAACGAAATCCGACTACTATCCGCAAAATACAACAATGAAGATTGGCAATTTTACTTTACCGATATCAACGAACTGGATATCACTGATCGTAAAGCCATCTATACATTTGTTGAACAGAACCACATTTCCATTATCATCAACTGCGCAGCTTATACAGCAGTAGACAAAGCTGAAAGCAATGCTGAACTATGCGAATTGCTTAATGAAACAGCTCCTGCATACTTAGCCGAAGCTGTGGCTTCTGTTGGTGGCACAATGATTCAGGTATCAACAGACTATGTTTTTGACGGAGAAGCCTTCATTCCTTATAAAGAGGAATACCCCGCTAATCCTCAAACAGTTTATGGTCGTACAAAATTAGCTGGCGAAGAGAATGTGATTCGCTCATGTGCCGGTTCAATGGTAGTTCGTACTGCATGGCTTTATTCTACATTTGGCAACAACTTCGTAAAGACCATGATACGCTTGGGCAAAGAACGTGAACAGTTAGGTGTTGTTTTCGACCAACTCGGCTCACCCACTTACGCACGCGACCTTGCCCAGTTTATTCTCACTGCTATTGAAAAGGGAATTGTTCCCGGCGTTTACCACTTTACGAACGAAGGAGTTTGCTCATGGTATGACTTTACGCGTACCATTCATAAATTAGCTGGCATTGATGACTGCAAAGTATCTCCCATTCATACAGCAGATTACCCCGTTGCTGCAAAACGCCCGCACTACTCAGTACTTGACAAAACTAAGGTTAAACAAACCTACAACATTGACATCCGCTGGTGGGAGGATGCCTTAAAAGAATGTATCAAAGAACTCTAAGCAATAATAACTGCAAATTATGAATTCTGAAATATCAAGAAGACGAACTTTTGCTATCATATCACACCCTGACGCAGGTAAAACAACATTGACTGAAAAACTACTACTTTTTGGTGGTCAAATTCAAGTTGCAGGTGCCGTAAAAAACAATAAAATTAAAAAAACGGCCACCTCTGACTGGATGGAAATCGAAAAACAACGTGGTATTTCTGTGACTACCTCTGTAATGGAATTCGATTATGACGGCTACAAAATAAATATTCTCGATACTCCGGGTCACCAGGACTTTGCTGAAGATACATTCAGAACGCTCACAGCTGTCGATTCTGCTATCATCGTAGTTGACTCTGCCAAAGGCGTCGAAGCGCAAACACGCAAACTTATGACTGTTTGCCGTATGCGTAAAACGCCAGTTATCATTTATATCAATAAAATGGACCGAGAGGGTAAAGATCCCTTTGATTTGCTGGATGAACTTGAGCAGGAATTGCAAATTAAAGTACGTCCTTTATCATGGCCTATCAATCAAGGTGCCCGTTTTAAAGGTGTATACAACATATTTGAACAAGAACTAAACCTATTTGTTCCAGACAAGCAAAAGGTTACAGAAAAAATAGCTGTGGATATTCACAGTTCTGATCTTGAGGCTCAAGTAGGTGAAACTGATGCACAACGTTTGCGCGACGAATTGGAATTAGTAGATGGAGTTTATCCTGAATTCCAACATGAAAGCTATTTAAATGCTGATGTTGCTCCAGTATTCTTTGGCTCTGCACTCAACAACTTCGGTGTAAAAGAATTATTAGACTGCTTTGTTAAAATAGCTCCCTACCCACGAGCAACACAAGCAGAAGAACGTTTAGTAACACCGGATGAAGAAAAATTCACGGGCTTCATCTTTAAAATCACTGCTAACATCGACCCTAATCACAGATCATGCATTGCATTTTGCAAGGTATGCTCTGGCCGTTTTGAGCGTAACAAACCTTATCTCCATGTAAGAAATGGCAAAACGGTTCGATTCTCATCTCCTACCCAATTCATGGCGCAGCGAAAAAGTACCATTGACGAAGCATGGGCTGGTGATATCGTTGGTCTACCAGACAACGGTACTTTTAAGATTGGTGATACACTAACTGAGGGTGAACAATTACACTTCCGAGGCCTCCCATCATTCTCGCCAGAAATGTTCAAATACATTGAGAATGCAGACCCAATGAAAACAAAACAGCTGAATAAAGGCATTGAACAATTGATGGACGAAGGTGTTGCTCAGTTATTCGTTAATCAGTTTAATGGTCGCAAAATTATCGGTACTGTCGGACAATTACAATTTGAGGTTATTGAATATCGTCTCGAAAACGAATACAATGCCAAATGTCGTTGGGAACCCATCAGTCTTTATAAAGCATGCTGGATTGAAAGTGATTCACCAGAAGAACTTGAAAACTTCAAGAAACGAAAGTATCAATATATGGCAAAGGATCGAGAAGGACGCGATGTATTCTTGGCTGATTCTGGCTATATGCTACAAATGGCACAACAAGATTTTGAGCACATCAAATTTCATTTTACGAGTGAATTTTAACAAGAAAAACCGACCAATGAGCAACGCGCTCTGACAACATCAAAACGCATTATAAATGTTTACGTATTGACATACAAGGCATTTATGATGCGTTTCTTTTATGATGATATAGACGCGTGGATTGCTAAAAATCTACTGACCCTAAACGACACCAACTTGATGTCAGGATATACTTCAAACAGGATTGCAGCCCGTTGTTTCTAAACCCCAATCACAACTACAAAAAAAAGAGTGCATTAAAACTTTCATTTTAATACACTCATCTTTATTAGTTGCGGAGGCTCGACTCGAACGAACGACCTCCAGGTTATGAGCCTGGCGAGCTACCAACTGCTCCACTCCGCGTCCTTAGGATCAACATTGTTGTTATTTCCTATTTGCGATTGCAAAGGTACAACTTTATTCTTATATACCAAACTTTTTTCTTGTTTTTTCTCAAAAAATAATCACATTCTTGTCAAAATAGGTGATATAGACTACTTTTTACATAGTTTGGTTTAATATAGAACAATAAAATCCCCATATATCATCAACATTTGAATCAAATTATGCGATAATATATGAGGGATTTTAATCGTATGAAATACGACACAATAATAAATTACACTTCCAATATGATGGCACCACATGCTGGAATATCTACATAGGTAGGCTTATCAGCATTAAGTGACAATGTTTGTACATTTCCCGAAAGCAAATCAACAGCGTTGCGAATTCCCGAACGCAAAGTCAGAAAGTCAAAGGCATTTTCGGGTATACATATTCCGACATGAACAGGAAACGAATCAAAATTTGCTACTACCAACAATGTCTTACCATGTTCTGCCTTTCTAAAAAAGGCATATTGTCTGTCAGCATTGTAGCCAAAGTCTCTCCGATAATTCGCATATTGCAAATCATAAAAACAACCTTCCTGAATTGCCGGTTCCAATTTACACAACTTTATCACTCTTTCATAGTAACTATAAAGCTGTTTTTCCAGGTCTGTACGCGACAACCGCTTATCTGCAAGTTTACGCAAAGAATCGACACCCCAGTAATCAAAAATTGTCGTTCTACCGTCTAAGCCACTAAAACCTTCAGCATCCATGCCCGGTTCTCCGAGTTCCTGACCTGCATAAACCATAAACGGATTCTTACCCATCGTTGCACTCACGACTAAAGCTGGCAAGGCCTTCAGTGCATCGCCTGCAAAAAAGGCAGAAGCAATTCGCTGTTCATCGTGGTTTTCCAAAAAGTTAAGCATGTGATCTTTTATATCATCAACAGCCTGCCAGCACCCAGTTATACAATTTGCAGAAAGCCCGTTACATATCACAGCACGCAACGTATCGTAAAGTCCGACTTTATCATACAAATAATCAAAACCGCTTTGAATGTAACGACGATACTCTGCCGGATTATACACTTCGGCAATAAACTGAATGTCTGGATAAGATTGACGAACCTTTGCTGTAGCATAAGCCCAAAATTCAGCCGGTACCATTTCAGCCATATCACAACGGAATGCATCAACGCCCTTACCTGCCCAGAATAGAAGTATATTGGTCATTTTTTCCCAAGTTGATGGGATAGGATCAAAATATTGCTTACGTCCATCCAAATAATCCACGCCGTAATTCAATTTTACGGTCTCATACCAGTCATTTCGACTGGGCCATGCATCAAAATGGTCATTACCAGTTACTTTTGCAGGATACTCTTTATAAGGAGACAAGGAACGTCGTTCTGTATCAAAATCTGTATGCAAAGGCTGACCTAATACATAATAGAAATTATTTTGAGGGTCAAATGCCTTAGTTACATTATCATCACAACCCAAATCCTTCACACCTTCAGGACAAGCATCACTCTTGTACTGACGTGCCACGTGATTTGGAACAAAGTCAATCACAAACTTCAAACCAGCCTTATGCGTACGCTTCACCAGATTTTGAAATTCCTTCATACGCTGGTTTACATCCACTGCTAGATCCGGATCGATATCATAATAATCCTTGATTGCATAAGGAGACCCTGCCCTACCCTTAACCACAGCCGGATGATCTTGAGCTATTCCGTGAGCCGAATAATCCGTCTGCGTAGCGTGTTCAATCAGACCGGTAAACCACACATGCGTAAAACCAAACTCTGCAATACGCTTTAACTGTGTATTTGTAAAATTATTCATTTTGGCACAGCCATTTTGTGCAAGCGTTCCATCGTGCACATTTGTGGTATTGCCATTGCCATACAAACGTGTAAAGATCTGATATATAAGTGGTTTCATAATTTTGATTTATATAATTCTAATAATGGGCTAATATTCAAACTTGTACTGAAAGTTCAAGCAAGTCTGCCAATCTGTTTTACCTGATACACTTAGTCTAAGTTAACTTAAATACATATTCAAGCATCTACATAACTATAATTCATACTCCATGGCCAGTTCGGCTATTCATTCCACAACCCAATAGACTAAGTTCATATCAGATAAAAGCAAATCAGCAGTTCAAAAGCCTTAACACCGTGCTTTAAAACTGCTGATATACGCTATATGTAGTACAAGGCTGATTAGTCGTTTACTCCGTGAGCAGTAACCTCTGCATTACCCTTGCATATTTTCACGATCATGCCTTGAAGCGTCTTACCGGGTCCACATTCCGTAAACTCAGTTGCTCCATCGGCAACCATATTAGTAACTTCCTTAGTCCAAAGAACCGAAGCTGTAAGTTGAGCAATCAAGTTTGCTTTAATATCTTCAGGATTTGTATGAGCCAATCCATCCACATTCTGGTAAACGGGGCAAATGGGAGTATGGAACTCAGTCGTAGCAATGGCTGCTTCAAGTTCTTCCTTGGCAGGCTGCATCAAAGGTGAATGGAAAGCACCACCTACGGGCAATACCAACGCACGTTTTGCTCCGGCTTCCTTCAAACGCTGGCAAGCAACTTCAATAGCTTCAACTTCACCCGAAATTACGAGCTGACCGGGACAGTTATAATTGGCAGGCACTACAACCTTACCAGTTTCCTGACGTACAGCTGCACAAACTTCTTCAACCTTTTCGTCAGACAAAGCAATAATAGCTGCCATAGTTCCCGGCTGAGCTTCGCAAGCCTTTTGCATAGCCTTTGCACGTGCAGCCACCAACTTCAAGCCATCTTCAAAACTCAGACAGCGAGCTGCTGTAAGCGCAGAAAGTTCTCCGAGAGAGTGACCCGCTACCATATCAGGCTGAAAGTCTGAACCCAAACACAAAGCGCTAACTACGCTATGCAAGAACATAGCAGGCTGCGTAACCTTAGTTTGCTTCAGTTCTTCGTCGGTTCCTTCAAACATAATATCGGTAATACGGAAACCCAATATTTCGTTTGCTTTCTCAAAAAACTGCTTTGCAATAGGGTGCTTTTCATACAGGTCTTTACCCATACCTACAAACTGTGCTCCCTGGCCTGGAAATACAAATGCTTTCATTGTTTATTTTCTTATTTGATAGTTATGCAGATGCTCAATTCATTTCGACCATCTATATATAGCATACTAATGAATCCGGAAAAGATACCGATTCGCCCGCCCTCATTACAGAACCAGACAAAACTACCCATTATTTGCTGTGCGCAAAGATACAAAAAACCAATGAAATAATCAACCTTCCAACAAATGTTTTACTTTTACTTCGTCAAGTTCACGTACAGCCCGAAACCACAACAAATAATTCGAATCTGCGCCTCTCGTGATTTCCCAATGCATACATCGTCAAATACATCAAGGCAAAAGATACAACGGTCCTTTACCTCTACCTGCTTCATAAACAGCCCCTTTGCGTAATGCCTTGGTCAAGAAAGCCTTGGCACGCCCAACCGCTTCGGGCAATCCTGCGCCTTGCGCCACAGCTGCTGCTATAGAAGAAGATAGCACACAGCCTGTACCATGCGAATTGTGAGTATCAACGCGTACTTCATTGTCAAACTCATGCCAGCATCCATCTGCATAAAGCACATCTACCGGAACACCCTCTGCATGTCCACCTTTTACCAAAACCGCAACACCGCCAATCATATCACTTAAGACCTTTGCAAGTTCCTTTTGATTCTCTGTATTTTTATCGGCCAGCAACATAGCTTCGGGCAAATTAGGCGTTACAAGATGGCATAATGGCATCAACTCTGTACGCAACACGTCTACAACTTCCTCATCCATCAGACGCTTTCCGGAAGTAGAAACCATAACTGGATCCAATACAACAAAATTCGGAGCAAATTGCCTAATGGCTTTAACAATACTCCGCATCACACCTACAGAGGGAATCATTCCAATTTTCACAACATCGGGTTTCAAGTCGGTAAAAACAGCTACAATCTGGTCGTAAACCAATTGAGGCGAAACAGATGATGCATAAACAACTCCTTGCGTATTTTGAACAGTCAAAGAGGTGATAACGGCCTGACCGTAACACTTCCAGACACTAAACACTTTTAAATCGGCTTGTATGCCGGCACCTCCCGACGGATCCGAACCGGCTATAGTCATACACACTTTATACTTTTTCATACTCTCAGACGCTTACATAGGTAGATTCAATAAAAAATGCCTACTTTATTCAGAGCAACCACATTCATTCACCAAGCTGTATGAAAATCACGAAGACTTTAAAATACAGTGAAGCAGAATGCCGAATAATCTGAATAAAGCAGGCTTATAACATACATATAATAAGTTGGCGTTCAAAATTTTGAATACCAACTCACTATATGCTTTATACTTAATTACTTGATAATATCAAGTTCGCGGAACACCTTACCAAGCGACTCTACCGCTCTGTCCACTTGCTCCTTGGTATGCGTAGCCATCAGTGCCACTCGAACCAGGGTATCGTGCGGAGCACAAGCGGGAGGTATTACCGGATTGATAAACACACCGGCATCAAATGCACGAGCTGTCGCAATAAAAGTTTTTTCCGTATCGCGTACGTAAAGCGGAATAATAGGCGATTCAGTTTCTCCAATTTCAAAACCTTCTTCGCGGAAACGCTTCAAAGCATAGCGAGTCACATCCCACAAAGCTTCAATACGCTCAGGTTCTTGCTGAAGAATGTGCAATGCCTCCATAGCACAAGCTGTAGCAGCAGGAGTATTCGACGCCGAGAAGATATAGGTACGCGAATTATGACGCAACCAGTTGATAATACTTTCGTCAGCAGCGATAAAACCACCAATAGAAGCAAGCGACTTACTGAAAGTACCCATTATCAAATCCACCTCGTCGGTCAAACCAAAGTAATCGCAAACACCACGTCCGTTGCGACCAAACACACCAATACCATGTGCTTCGTCGACCATAATGGTTGCATTATACTTATGTTTGAGTTTCACAATTTCAGGCAAGTTTGCCAAATCACCTTCCATCGAGAACACGCCATCAACCACAATAAGCTTTACAGCCTCGGGAGCGCACTTTTGAAGTTGACGTTCCAAGTCAGCCATATCATTGTGCTTGTACTTCAAACAAGTAGAAAACGACAAACGGCGACCATCAACGATTGATGCATGATCACGATCGTCACATATTATATAATCCTCACGACCGGTTAAGCAAGATATGACACCTGAATTTACGGTAAAACCAGTAGAATAGCACAATGCGTCTTCCTTACCTACAAAGGCGGCAAGTTCTTTTTCAAGTTGAACGTGCAAATCAAGCGTACCATTCAGAAAGCGCGAACCCGCACAACCTGAACCATACTTATCCATGGCTTTTTTTCCTGCAGCAATGATTCGCTCATCACCCGTCAAACCCGTGTATGCGTTAGAACCGAACATCAACACATGATGTCCGCCCATTTCGACCTCAGTTCCTTGCTTTCCTTCGATAGCGCGGAAATAGGGATATACGCCCTGAGCTTGATATTGTTGCGGCAGGGTGTATTTTGCCAATCTGTCTTGTAAAATTCCCATGTATTATATTTATCATGGAAGGTGATACGACTTTATCCTACCATCCTTCGTTCATAATTTTTTGCAAAGATACGTTTTTTCGTATAATCAAGCACTTTAAAAACTAAAAAAAATGCACGTTAGTACCATAATTTGTGCCATTTCGAACAGCAACAAGCACTTCCTTCAACAACAGCACAAGCCGAATAGTTCTGCATTTCAGCATCAAACATCTATCCATTTCTTAATAAGTAGCTATTCTGCACCGACTTATGTAATGTCATTTTTCAATAATAGTTCTCCACCTTATGCAGATACTATCAACAACTGAATGTAAATCAATGGAATGCAACTTTGGCTCTACATTATTATAGATAACAGCCCCTACAACGGCCAGCCTTGGTCATTAGACGTATAGTTTTACCTACTCCACTAAGCCCAAACTCAAAACAATCGGATTGGATAGCACTTCGTCGCTTGTTATACGCATGGCAGCTTTAACAAATAATTTAATAAGAGTAAAAATCAGACACCCACCCTTGCTCCAATCTCCGAACAAAACAGTCGTGCGCCAAACCGACTTTAATGTATTTTCTAAAGCCCTGATTATCAACAGCTCCGAATTTGCCAAAACTAGCTCGGAACTAATTTCAACTAGCTCGGAACTAATTTTGACAATCGCGGAACTAATTTTGACAATCGCGGAACTAATTTTGACAATCGCGGAGCAAATTTGAAGAACAGGCCTAATCATAACTCAAGCAACTGAAAACAAACGGAATATCCCAGTGTATAATTTAATATAATTTCACCCTTCAAACAGATAGGCTATTAACATTTCCAACAAGAACTTAGACGAAGTTCGAGAAATAAGAGCAGTTTTATTCTGCCATTATGAGCAACTATGAAACTATTTCCTATATGTATCCATATTTTTCAACACACCAAGCCTTTGTTTTAGAAAACTGAAGATGAATATGCAACAAACAGACACCGTTGAAATATCAACAATAAAATTGAATATAAATGATTGATAATCAAAGAATTAGGTCGAATTATATAAACGAATCAATCAACGTATTACATTCATTTTTCACTGAATATCCATCAAACATATTAAAGTATTAATAAAATATAGCAGGTTGATATTCAGTTTTATTACCAAAAAACACTACCTTTGCTTTCGCGAAGTTAGGCTTTACCTCGAAACCACTGCATAAAGAAATACTTTTGACAGTCCGATTCGTAGTAAATGCTAACAGACAACTCTATCCTAACTACCATTAACCCGAAAAATATAGCTATGAAGGGAATCGTATTAGCCGGTGGAAGCGGTACACGTCTCTACCCCATTACAAAAGGCATTAGCAAGCAGCTTATCCCCATCTTCGATAAGCCAATGGTTTACTACCCCATTTCTGTATTGATGCTTGCGGGCATACGTGATATACTTATCATATCTACCCCTCAGGACCTCCCCGGATTCCAACGCCTGCTTGGTGATGGTTCTGATTTTGGCGTGCACTTCGAGTATGCAGAGCAACCCTCTCCCGACGGCTTGGCACAGGCTTTCATCATTGGTGAAAAGTTCATCGGAGATGATAGTGTCTGTCTGGTTTTAGGCGATAACATTTTCCATGGTAGCAACTTTAAGCAGATGCTGCAGGAAGCCGTTCAAACTGCAGAAAACAACCAAAAAGCTACTGTGTTCGGTTATCGCGTAAATGACCCTGAACGCTATGGAGTTGTTGAATTCAATGACGAAGGTAAAGCCGTAAGTATTGAAGAAAAACCCCTACAGCCTAAATCAAACTACGCCGTCGTTGGTTTGTATTTCTACCCGAACGAAGTAGTCAAGGTTGCCAAGAACATCAAGCCCTCTGCTCGAGGAGAATTGGAAATTACTTCAGTCAACCAGTATTTCTTGGAAGAAAACAAACTGATGGTGCAAACCTTAGGCATTGGATTTGCATGGCTTGACACTGGTACGCACGACAGTTTGAGCGAAGCTTCAACATTCATCGAAGTAATCGAAAAACGTACCGGATTAAAAATTGCATGTCTGGAAGGAATTGGCCTTAAAAACGGCTGGATTACACCTGAACATGTCAGAGAGTTGGCCAAACCAATGATTAAGAATCAATATGGACAATATCTAATGAAATTGGCCGATCAAATAGAAAACAAATAAACATTTGACAAAGAGTTTCTTGATATGTAGATATAGAAGTCGTCTAAACTTTTCTGACGAGGATTTGATTTGGAGATTTATCTCTTCTAAATTCAATCTTCACCTTTCTTTTTGGCCGTTTTTTGACCTTTCATCAGTCGTGTAGCTCGCTACACTCCTTCTTCAAGGCCCAAAAATGCCTCAAAAATTAAGGAAAATCTTGAATTTCATAAAAGTTCAGACGACTTCATACTCAGAAACACATAGTAAACTGTGTGACTGAACAAAAGATTGGAAATATCACCTGAATTGGCAAAGCATTCATTCATGTGAAGTTCATCATCTACTTATCACCCGAACTCTTCCCGACATACTCTACCTAATATATAGGGTAATTTGTAAAATAGCTCGATTCATTCACGTGGTGTACATAGCAAACACAGACGTACAGCCGGCTATTTTCATAAAGTAAGGGTCAAAACAATTCAAAACCATCCTACACGAAGATGTTAGGCTTTTTGAATTGTTTTGACCTACTACTAACTAGTTACTCATATTACACAACTAAACATTCAAAAGCGAGTGATAATTGCAGTTGATTTCGACGGAACAATCGTTGAACATAAATACCCGGCCATCGGCAAGGAAATTCCTTTGGCCACAGTAACGCTTCGCCAACTTATCAAAGATGGGCATAAGCTCATCTTGTGGACAGTTCGCGAAAATGAATTGTTAGACGATGCTGTAAAATGGTGTGAAGAGCGTGGCATTCATTTTTATGCTGTAAATCAGGATATTGATGAGGACGCCAAAGACCATCAGGGCTTACATTGCTTTAGCCGTAAACCTAAAGCTCACATTTTCATTGACGACAGAAATGTAGGCGGACTTCCCGACTGGGGAACAATCTATCAGCTGATTTCAAGAAAAATGACCCTTGAAAATTATCTGAAAAGCCAGTCGCATGAAGAATGCAAGCCTACGAAAAAATCGTGGTGGCCTTTCTAATGTCACTACGCTCATCTACACATCGCGCACAAACAAAGAAATTATTTAGCAATGAAGCTACCCAATGCTCATCAAATGAGAGAGTTGGATGCTTACACCATCCAAAAAAACGAAATATCTTCATTGGAACTGATGGAATTTGCCGCTCGCGAAGTGGCCAATTTCATCTTTACCCATTACGATAACAAAACACGCCCCACTACTATCTTTGCCGGACCTGGCAATAACGGTGGGGATGGGTTGGCTGTGGCCCGCATGATGAGCCACAAAGGTTATCAAAACATTGAGGTTTTTCTTTTCAATACAAACAACACATTAAGCGAAGATTGTCAGGCCAACGCCATCCGGCTGCAAGAAGAATGTCCCGGAGTTAAGTTCACCGAAGTGACCCAACAGTTCGAAGCCCCCAAACTCGAGAAGCATACACTCATTATCGACGCACTGTTTGGCATCGGGCTCAGCAAACCGTTGGGTGGAGGTTTTGCGGCCTTGGTTAAACTGATCAATGCCGCACAAACTGAAGTGCTCAGCATTGATATGCCTTCAGGTTTGATGTGTGAGGACAATACACTGAATTCGCCCTCGGCTATCGTTCGGGCCAGTGTCACTATCACAATCGGCCTTCCCAAACTGGCTCTGCTCCTTACAGATACACAACGCTTCGTCGGGAAATTATATATAGCCGACTTGAATTACGAGCCGGAAAAAGTGAATGAACTGGACATCTGTTACAGCATAACCGAACGTGCAGATGTTAAGGCTATGCTGAAGGAACGTCCTTCGTTCGGACACAAAGGCACATTTGGCAACGCGCTGCTGATTGCCGGAAAATATGGTATGGGCGGAGCAGCTATTTTAGCGGCAAAAGCCTGCCTGCGAATGGGAGTTGGCAAAATAACTGTGCATACTCCGAAACTTAACAACAACATTCTGCAAATAGCTGTACCTGAAGCTGTTTTATACCACGACAATGACGATGCTGTGTTCACAACTCCGGTCAGAAGTCACGATTTTCAGGCTGTAGCTATTGGTCCGGGCATTGGAACAGACAAGCGCACGGCATTAGCCTTTATTGAGCAGGTAAGTCACACTTCTTCGCCTTTACTTATTGATGCTGACGGAATAAACATATTGGGCGACCACAAAGGATGGATTTCACAAGTTCCGGCCAACACCATCTTTACTCCGCATGTCGGCGAAATGCAAAGACTGGGAATTTGCAACCCAGATTCATACAGCACTTTGCTTGAAGCCATGAATATGGCTCGCCGTCATAAGTTCTACATCATTCTTAAAGGACACTACACGGCAATATGCACACCGAAAGGCAAAGTTTACTTTAACTCTACGGGAAATTCGGGCATGGGAACAGCCGGTAGCGGCGATGTGCTGTCGGGCATCATTCTCTCATTATTGGCTCAGAATTATTCTATCGAAAAGGCTTGCCGTTTAGGCGTATATCTGCATGGTATGGCCGGCGATTTGGCGGCTGAAAGCCTGACGGAATATTCATTGACCGCCTCCGACATCATTCGCTTTTTACCCAAAGCTATTCAGAAACTTCAATCTGAAACCTGCATTGAGGTTCTGACAGGAACTTTTGCCATTGGCCAAAAACAGCGTTGGGCTTAAAAGCACAAATACTTTACAACACCAAATGAAGTTTCTACCTATGCACAAAATAATAAGCCGATTCACGTTATGGGCTGCTGCATCTCTGTTGGGAGTTTCTGCTATGGCCCAAACCGAAATCCATAAATACCAGCCAGGTATATCAGAGGCCGGCATAACTTACTTTCTGCCTAAAACGCAACTCCGCGTAGTGGTTACTGCTCAAAAAACTCATCACACGCCGGGTGAATTCTGCGATTACGCCGAACGCTACTTGCGTCTTAAAAACGTGACGCAGACCCCCTATGATGAATGGAAAATCGAAAAAATTGAAATCGTACCTTACGGCGTTGCAGACAAAGACAAAGCATTTACCATTAAGTTGAAGAGCAAAACTTCAGCTCCGTTGGTTGAACTTACCCCCGACGGCAGACTCACTGCTGTCAATGCAAAAGCTAAAGAAAGCGACCCTACCTTGCCTACAACCAAGGTTATTAAGAGCGACAAGAAAACATTAAACGGTGCTGACTTTAAAACGGAAGAGATTCTGTCTGCCGGAAGTACATCGAAAATGGCTGAACTTACAGCCAACGAGATTTACGACATTCGCGAGAATAGAGCACTGCTTACCAAAGGACAGGCCGACTTTATGCCTAAGGATGGCGAACAGTTGCGCTTAATGCTGGCCAATCTTGACCAACAGGAAGAAGGTTTGCTGCAACTTTTCCGAGGAACGGATGTTAAGGAAACGCACATCCTTGCTTTCGATATAACCCCGACTCAGGATGTTGAAAAACTGCCTTTATTCAACTTCTCCAAGTATTTAGGTGTTGTTGATGCCGACGATCCTGCCGGAACCCCCGTATACGTAAGCATCAAGGACTTACAGACACTGCCAGCCGTTACGGCATCGACCGATAACAAGAAGAAAGAGGAACAGGATTTGCGCTACATTATTCCCAGTAGCGTAAAAGTGAACATTTTCTCTGACGAAAAGAAATACTTGAGTGCTTCTGTGCTCATGGCGCAGTTCGGACGCATTGAACATTTAGGCGGCAACCTTTTCAACAAACAATTTTCTACTAGGGTATACTTATCACCCACAACGGGTAATATTACAGATATTGAATTAAACGAACCTGAATAACTGTTGTAACTGCAGACGCAATTACAAACGACAAACAGGTTCTGAAGTACTTTAGTATATATGGAACGTCGGAAAGAAGAAAGTATAGACAAAGTTCTATTACGCTTTTTAAGACAATCACAGCTGGAAACGCCACTTTACGAATATCGGCTCATTCAGTCCTGGGGCGATGTTGCAGGAAAAGCCGTTGAGCGTTACACCAAAGAATTAAAAATTTACAACCAAGTTCTTTATGTGAGTCTGCGCTCTGCCACGATGCGCTCAGAACTGCTTATGAAACGTTCTGATTTAGTTAAGCAACTCAACCAGCACGTGGGCAGCAACATCATTACTGACATTTGCTTTGTCTGATTGAAGTAAACTATGAAGTCGTCTAAACTTTTCTGACGCAGATTTGATTTGGAAATTTATCTCTTCTATGTTTTACTTGCGACTTTAACAAAATCGGTATTGAAAAAAATATCCCCGAATAGCAAGCGATAGGCTCAGCTATTCGGGGATAAATTGAATTTGCAAACTCAATCGGAAACAAATGATGCATGAAGCATATACTACTTCACCTCACCATTTTCGACAACAAAGAGTTTGTAATCGCGCTGCGTTGCAGCAAGCACTTGATCTAAATGTTCACGTCGGGTATCAGTAATAAATATCTGTCCGAACTCATTGCCCGATACATAATTTATGATTTGCTCTACCCTGTTCGAATCAAGTTTGTCAAATATATCATCCAACAAAAGCAAAGGAACCATTTTCTCTCCTTTGTTTTTCAAAAAAACGTATTGAGCCAACTTCATGGCTATAAAGTAAGTTTTTTGCTGTCCCTGCGAGGCTTCTCTTTTTACAGCAAAACCGTTGAGGGTTAAATCCAAGTCGTCCTTATGAACTCCATGCAATGAATAACCAACAATGCGTTCACGCTGTCGCCAGTCACGGAGTTGTGACTGCAAATCGCCTCTTTCGCCATGACTTACGTATGACATGGCCACCTCTTCAGTTACATTGCCGGCCAAACGTCTGTATAAATCAAGGAATATAGGCTGAAATTCTTCAACAAAACGCTTGCGTTCATTATAAATAACTTCACCAGTTTCCGACATCATCGCTTCAATCACATCCATCACAGCTTCGTCCGGTTCGACTTCTTGCTTTAACAAGGTGTTTCGCTGTTTCAATGCACGCTCGTAGCGAATGAGCGAATCTAAATACACGGCATTATATTGCATGATAACCATGTCCATAAAATGTCTCCGCTCTTCGCTTCCTCCCGTAATAAGCGCTGAATCAGCCGGAGCTATCATGACCAAGGGAATCTTGCCGACATGTTCGGATATGCGCTTCACGTCCTTACCATCAATTTTCAAACGCTTACGAGCCCCTCTTTTCAAAGCACAACATACATGGTGCTGCGAATTCGATTCCGTTTCATAATCAGCCTCTAATATAAAGAAGTCTGATTGATGGTTTATGTTCAAAGCATCCTGAGCTGTTGCAAAACCTCGACAAAAAGACAAGTAATAAATAGCATCAAGCACGTTCGACTTACCCATACCATTTGCCCCCACAAAACAGTTGACATTGGGAGAAAAGTCTAAAACAGAAAGCGGCAAATTTCGATAATTAGTGATGGAGAGACATTTCAGTATCATTATGCTGAAGAGATTGTTTGAAATAATACAAATGAAAGACAGTTGACCTAAGCAATTTCTACTCAAAACCTGCAAGAAGCAAGACCGCAGGAAATTGCATATTAAAATATTGCAACTATTTGAGCAAAATTACATTTTACACGCCATCCCAACAACTCTAAATGCCTAAATATCTGAGATATACAAAAAAAAGTAGGGTTTACTTTATCACTTAACAATAAAATTGTAAATTTGCGGAGCATTTTTTCGATACTAAAAGAAACAAACATATTATGAGCACTCAAAAAAAAGAACAATCTCTTGATGTTAACGAAACTTTGGCGAAGTCTGAAGCATTCGTGATTAAGTACAAAAAGCAAATCATTACGGCACTTGTAGCTGCAGTGATCGGTGTAGGCGGAACATTGGCCTATATTTATGGCTATGCCAAACCTCGCGAAGAAAAAGCTCAAGAACTTCTGGGTGTTGTAATGCAGAAGTATGTAATGACGCAAGACTTTGAGCATGCTTTGAAAGGTGAAGGTAAAACCCTCGGACTGATTGCCATCGCTGATAAGTACAGCTCAACGGATGCAGGAAATATTGCCAAATATGAAGCTGGTATCTGCAACTTCAACTTGGGCAAAACCAAAGAAGCTATCAAATACCTTGAAGACTTCAGCGCACAGGACGACGCTACGGTTTCAGCTCAAGCTCTTTACGCACTTGGAAACTGCTACGCAACCGACAAGCAATTTGACAAGGCTGTTTCAACCTTCAAGAAAGCTGCAGAAGCAACTTCTGTTCCTGCACTCTGTGCTGAATACTTGTTCCAGGCTGGCTTGATTCTTGAAAACCAAAAAAAGAACAATGAAGCTTTGGAAGTTTACCAAAACATCAAAAAGCAATACCCCACTGCACCTATGTGTGCTCAACAAGAACAGAATGGTGTTTTGCTTGATGCCGTTATCGACAAATACATCGAACGCTTGAGCAAGTAATGCTTTAGCAATACATATACATCTATATTAAATGTGTAAATGCACAAAACTTCACACCAACAAGGGTTCGTTCAGTGCATTTACACATTTATAGGTTATAAGCAGATGCTCTGTATTATATATATATGAATTACACCAGCTGCTATTATGACACACTTCCCTATCAGGCTTAATGCCTCTATACAACAAGCTTAACATTAAAATCAAAAAAAATCAATCCATGTCATCTTCAAACTATTCTTATACAGAAGACCAAACTTTGCCTATTCCTGATGCGAGCGAAATGCGATTCGGCATCATTGTTACCGAATGGAACAACAACATTACAGACAAATTGCTTGATGGTGCTATTGAAGAGCTGAAAAGCAATGGTGTGGTTGAATCGAATATAACCGTAAAGCGCGTACCCGGAAGCTTTGAATTGGTTTACGCTGCTGCACAATTAGCCAAATTCGGCCATGTTAACGGAATTATCATTCTGGGATGTGTGATTCGTGGCGATACGCCTCACTTCGACTACATCTGCCAGGGAGTAACACAAGGCATCACAGAATTGAATGCAAAAGGTGACATTCCAGTAATCTTCGGATTGCTCACTGTAAACACTTTTGAGCAAGCTGAAGAGCGTTCAGGAGGCCGTTTAGGCAATAAAGGAAAAGAATTTGCACTTACTGCAATAAAAATGGTGGATTATGCTTGGAAGTTACAAAAATAATTCCTATCTTTGCACTGCAAATAAGAAATAAGGGCAAATACCAGAGTGGACAAATGGGGCAGACTGTAAATCTGCTGGCTTTCGCCTTCGGTGGTTCGAATCCATCTTTGCCCACACAACGGCGCAATCTTCGATTCTGAAGATTGCGCCGTTGCGCATTTAATAATGTTCTTCGATTTATTAAAACCTATAGTCTTTTATACAATATTATTCCGAAGCCTACGTTTTTAGTTTTATGGCAAAGATAAAATTTATAATCCGCTATATAGTCCTCGCTACACTGATGCCATTGAGCATCTCCACAACATGGGCACAAAGCCGTACACGTATTTTCGGCATTGTGAAAGACGAGAAAGGCTCGCCGGTTGAACTCGCTACGGTTAGGGTTACAGGGCAAAGTGCCCTCACTTTTACCAACCTTAAAGGTGAGTATTCGCTTTGGTGTAACTCGGCAGACTCTGTACGCGTTGTATACTCCATGATTGGATACGAAACACGCAAACGACTCCTACGTTCACCAGCTGATTCTATACGCATAGACATTATGCTCCCTTTTTATGAAAAAGGCACTTTAGGAACTGCAGAGGTCGTGGGGCAAGGTGTTCAAACAGGAACCGTACAACGCATTTCAAAACCCGACATGAAACTTTCGCCATCGACTACAGGAAATGGCGTGGAGGAAATTATTGCTACTCAAGCTGGTGTTTCGACACACAATGAATTATCTTCACAATACAATGTGCGAGGTGGTTCGTTCGATGAGAATTGCGTTTACTTGAATGGTATCGAAGTATACCGCCCTATGCTTGTTCGCTCCGGACAACAAGAAGGTCTGTCCATTATCAACTCAGACATGGTTGAGAGTATAGGCTTTTCTTCAGGTGGTTTTGAAGCGCGATATGGCGATAAAATGTCATCGGTGTTGGACATCACGTATAAGCACCCCGAACAGTTTGAAGCTACTGCACAAGCCTCGGCCTTGGGTGCCGGTACTTATATAGGTTGGGGTAACAAGAAAGTCAGCCTAATGACGTCTGTGCGTTATAAAACAACCAAATACTTGTTAGGTTCAACCGATACAAACGGAGAATACCAACCGAACTTCCTGGACTATCAGGCTTTCCTGTCATGGCGACCTAATCGCAGATGGTCGTTTGAATTACTCGGTAATATTTCAGACAACCATTACAACTTCAAGCCCGAAGACCGAGAAACCAAATTCGGTACTATCAGTGATGCCAAAAGCTTTAAAGTTTACTTCGATGGAAAAGAAAAGGATAACTTTCGCACGCTATTTGGCGCAGCAACGCTTACACGCCATTTTAATCCGGAAACATTCCTTGCTCTGCAATTTTCATCCTTTGCAACTCGAGAGCAGGAGACCTATGACATTCAAGGTGAATATTGGCTGAATGAAGCTACTTCGCAAGAACAACTGGGAGTAGGCACATACATGGAACATGCTCGCAACAGACTGCGGGCAAGGGTTATGAATTTGGGACTCAGATTCCGTACGAAACTCACCGGTCATACGCTGCAGGCTGGTTTTAACTGGACCAAAGAAACCATACATGAAAATTCAAGAGAATGGGAAATGCGCGATTCTATGGGATACTCACTCCCCCACGATCAGCAGATTCTTAAGCTCATTTACAGCCTTCGGTCCAAAGCTGATGTAAACTCATCGCGTTTCAATCTCTACGCTCAAGACGCTTGGCGCATCAAAGGAAATGCCGGATTATTCAACATTACCTATGGTTTGAGATTCAGCTATTGGAACTGGAATAAAGAGGCACTTTTCTCTCCGCGCATTTCTGTAGGTCTGCTTCCTTCATTCTCTGATCATTGGACTTTCAGATTTGCTACTGGTTTCTATTATCAGGCACCTTTCTACAAAGAGTTAAAGGACACCACACTGCATAATGGTATGGCCAAGGTTTCACTCAACAAGAATATCAAATCACAGCGTTCGATACACTTTGTTGCTGGAGCTGACTACACATTCAGATTGGCAAACAGACCATTTAAGTTCACGACGGAAGTTTACTACAAACTTTTGTCCAACCTTATACCTTATACGGTTGACAACGTCAGAGTGATATACTATGGTAAGAATGCCGCCAAAGGCTATGCTGCAGGCATCGACTTTAAACTCTATGGCGAATTTGTTCCGGGTACAGATTCATGGCTAACTTTCTCGCTTATGAGAACCAAGGAAAAGATTGATGGTACATGGATTCCCCGACCTACGGATCAGCTATACAATGTATCGCTATTCTTCACGGACTATTTTCCGGGAACAACCCGCTGGCGCTTGACATTGAAAGCTGCCTTTGCTGATGGCTTACCTTTTGGACCACCCAGATCTGAACGCTCGAAGCAAACATTACGTGCACCAGCCTACAAACGTGTTGACATCGGCATGAGTTATCGTCTGCTCAACAATGAAGACAAACACATACAACGGGGATTTGCAAAAGCTTTCAAGAACATTTGGTTAGGTATTGACTGCTTCAATATTTTAGGCATAGACAATGTAAACTCTTACTACTGGGTAACAGACATCAACGACAATCAGTATGCAGTGCCTAACTACTTAACGGGCAGACAGCTTAACGCTCGCATCAACATTGAATTCTGATAAAGAAGCTAAGTGTGAAAATTCAGATTATGCAACATAATTGTTATTTCTGATTTTCAACACTTAGCTTTTTTTGTGCAACATAATTACAATTTAAAGAAATAAAGAGTTCTAAAAAAATATTGGATTTTTAATGCAAATTCTCGTGTATAAATTTGGTTATATGAAAATATCGTTCTACATTTGCAGCGTTATCCTAAAAACAATCTTTTTACCTTAAGGACTAATACCTATTAAAAACAAAATTGGCGAAACGTTGTGAAATGTTTCGCCATCATTTTTTTATATACAGATGCAACATTCTTACATACATTTTTTACAACTCCTAAGTTAATCATTGATTTATCCCAGGAATGAAATACGTCAAATGTACTGCCTATGTTGTCTGATAAAAGAAAAGGGATTAGTAGCAAAAAGGTGCGGGGGCTTTGGCATTTAAGTGAAGTAAAACGTTGCTGCTTCGTACGTTTTGAGAATCATCAAGAGATAAAATGTTATATCCCGATTTCATTTTTTTTCGCGTATAAAAAATGCACCGAAATGCCCATAGATAAAGGGCTGAATGCACATTCGGAGGGCTGGAAAACTTTCGAGGTGCGATATTAGGAGACCCAAAAATTTGGATTTCGGGTTGTGCATGTTGTATCTTTGCTTACAGCGAAGTCAGGCTGCACCTCAGCATAACTTCCGAAAACAAGTTTTCAAGTTCTGCATTCGGTTGGCACTGACATTGCCTACAGCGAAGTCAGGCTGCACCTCAGCATAGCTTTTGAGAGCCAGCTCTCATCGCTCTGCGTTCGGTTTGCACTGACATTGCATTCGCAATAAAGGCAACACTAAAGCATTGATAAGCTGCACATTAGCCTTGAAGGATGAAAAAACAGTATTCCTTATTGTGATTCATTCAGCGTTCTTTGACACGATGTTACAACTGAAAGTAAGGCAGGTAGGCCTGTCTGAAATCCAGTATGCGTTGTTGACTTCTAACACACACTTTTGCGACTGAGCCAAGAAAAGGCCTTACACACCTTTTAAAGGTGGTAAAGCCTTGTGTAAACATTACAGTGTAAATCTACTATAGTGTAAATCTACTTCAATTGCTTAAAAGAAGAGATATAAGCACAACTTAAATTCGTTCAAGCACGAGCTTGATTAAGTTGTCTATACTATTCTTATAATTAGGATTGGCACGACCCGCCACACGGTTAGCAATAACCATACAACAGGTCAAAGCTTTATGTCCCATCAAAAGGGACAGACCAGCCAATGCACTACTCTCCATCTCGAAATTAGTAATGCGTTCCTCGCCATAGGTAAAGCTTTCAATCTTAGCATTTGCGTGTGGATCGGCCAAAGGTAAACGTAATTGTCGGCCTTGAGGACCAAAGAATCCGCCACAAGCTATGGTCACACCACGTACCATATCTGTTTGGGCTATACGCTCCAGTAACTCTTCATCTGCACTCACAACATAAGGATGAGCAATACATTGTGAACCTGTCCACTGCATGTGATTCAGGAACTTTTGTTCAAAATCGAGATTACATACCTCGTTGCGTCCTGCATAAAAATTGAGCAGGCCATCAAAGCCTATACTGCGTTTACTTGCAATAAATGTACCCTCAGGAGTAAAGGGCTGTAATCCGCCGCAAGTACCAATGCGAACCAACTCGAGTTGACGCAACACAGGACGCACACAACGTGTTTCAAAATCAATGTTTGCAAGTGCATCCAATTCATTAACCACAATATCGATGTTGTCACATCCGATACCCGTGGAAACAACCGTAATGCGTTTACCTTGGAAGGTTCCGGTAATTGTACGAAACTCACGACTTTCAATGTCGCATTCTTTGGTTTCGAAATGAGCTGCAACAACAGGCACGCGCCCGGGATCGCCCACCAAAATTACTTTATCAGCCAACTGTTCCGGACGTACATGCAAATGGAATATACTACCATCAGGATTGATAATCAGCTCAGATGGGGCAATAGGTTTTTGATTAGTCATGATTGTAAAGATTTAAAGTAGAGGCAACTCACCCAAAAGACTTCTCAGATGAGTAAGTCGCCACACATAATAACATTAGGAAAAATATCTGTTGTATCAGAATAATAGGAAACAGCGAGAGATGCGCAATATGAAGAAATGTATTTTACTTAACTTCTGCTTGGCGCATGTTTTTACACAGACTCTCGTACTGCTTTATTAACTGAGGAAGCACTTGATTGATTTGCTTGAGTTTCGACAGAACATCAGAAGTTCTATTTCCCTGAGCAGCCAATCGTTGCAAATCATCGCGCTTTGCTTTCAGATCATCTATCTGCTTTTTTGCTTCATCAGCTTGTTTGGCAATTCTTCTTGCAGCATCGCTTCGGAACTGCTTTAAACTGGTGTATACGGTGCGGTCATTTATCACATAGCGTTTTTGGGCAGTCTTTTCTTCGCGTTTCTCCATTAAATCAGCCATGCGTTGTTTGGCAGCAATCACAACAGATTTATCTGTTTGTGTTTCTGCGATAGACTCTAGACGAGCCAAACGTATCAGTTGTGAGTGTGTATCCTCTGTTACTTCATAAATTTCACGGCTTTCACTCGGAACGAACACATAAACACACACGCTATCGGCAGAAGACTGAAAGCGGTCTGAAACCAGCCAGCCTAACTTCGTCGATTCGTCAATAGCAAGCATATAGTCATTTGCTGGCGAATTGAAAGGCATACCCAAGTTTTCCGGTTTCAAGTATTCCTTGCTTTCTGTATCGTATCGAGTAACAAAAAGGTCATAACCACCTAAACTTTCATCACCTTGAGAAGCAAAATACAAGGTAACACCATCAGGCATTACAAAAGGAAAATCTTGGTCTTCTGCATGATCGTTAAGGCCATTCAACTTTGTAGAAGTACCCCACTTATTGCCAGAATGATACGCCGAACAAATGGTTTTTGCACCATGAGCAGAATCTGACGCAGCAAAGAAAATGCGGTCGTTAAGTTCATTGACAAAGGCTAGTTTTCCCAGCACTTTGGGCCGCGATTTGAAAGCGTCGCCCAAAGATGATGTAGAAACCCACTTTCCAGCTTCGGCAGACAAACGAATGGTATTCAACACCTGCTTACGCGAAACTTGAAAACTATCGACAAATGTGATTTTTTCTGTTCCTCGCAACATATCAGAACCCATATTGACACGTCGCATATCGGCATCCAAGCGTTCCGTATCGCGGCCTGCTTTTTGTGCAGCCTTAATTTCTCGTTGCAATAATTGCGCTGCCTCGTCAAAACGATATTGTTGAATCAGTTGTTCAACAGATAAAACGGGTTCATTTTTAGCCGCATTTTTCCGTTTTTGTGCCATCGCTGGCATAACCGTTGTCAGGGCAAACAATCCAGTTAAAAGTGAAGTATAATTCATGCGTTACATCGAAATTTAGCTATAAATATAAAAACTGATTTCATCGGCATCGCTAACCTTATATAAATGAAGCATCTGCCTATGATTGTCTGTAAACAGTCTGTATGGTTCTGATCCCTCTTTCCATATAATGAAATATAGCAATCTATCGTACACTTGTTACCCCATTACGGAAGAACCACTGCTACGCTTTTTTAAGTATTCATCCACAACGAAGTAAGATAGGTGTAAGAATTTTTCTTCTTGAAAAACAATTCAGACCATCTACTCAGTATTATACACTCTTTGAACTTCAAAAATACTATTTTCTTTTCGAAGTCAAGGATAAAATGCTATCTTTTATGTATTTTTGCAGCATAAGAGCATACTGATTGCCTTACTTTTTTTATAAAAGGCCATTTAAACAACATGCACATTCTGTCGGATATGGTTCATTCACCATACTGCCGGATTGCTTTACATCAAAAAACTGCAACGTGAAATATATCAACATCTTTGTCTTTTCAATGGGCTTATTTTGCTCAACTAACCTTGAAGTATCGGCACAAGTACAGAGTTCAGTGAACGCAAATGCGTTGGCTGAAGCTACTCATACCATAAAAGCAGGTGAAACTTTTTACAGCATTGCACGAAAGTACAATCTGACAACGACTGAGCTGCAGCGCTTGAACCCGCAGGTTAAACCTGAGCACATAGAAGTTGGAAAAAGTCTCAATGTGGCAGTTCCTATGCTGCAATCAAATCGCAGTACAGTTCCCAATACATCCAACCCCCAACAGCCCTATACTTTTAAGGAATATAAGGTAAAACGAAAAGACACTCTTTATAGTTTAGCTAAAAACAACGGCATCACGGTTGAAGAACTGATAAATGCCAATCCTATCCTCAAAGAAAATAGCTACAAATTGAAAAAAGGAATGATTATACGCATTCCTGTGGCATCGACTGCGAGCACAAATAAGACGTCCTCGTCACAGCCACAATATAAAGGTCTAAGTTCGATTAAAGTAGCTGTAATGTTACCGTTTATCGGAAGCAATGTTGAAAATGAGCGTAGTGTTGAGTTTTACCGAGGTATGCTTCTTGGCATTGAAGCTTTAAAAGAGAAACAAACCAATGTAAACATCACAGTTTACAATGAGCCTGCTCCCAACGCAGGGGTTGCCTTGCTGATGAACGACATTCTCAGACAAAAGCCTGATGTCATTGTTGGTCCACTTTATCCTTCACATTTTGACGAGGTAACAACAGCTGCAAATGGAAACTGCAAGGTGGCCATTCCTTTCTCTTCAAAGGTGAACCAAGTAAATAACAATCCGCATGTATATGTTATCAACACTCCGGTTGCCTACGAAACGGCTTTAGCTATTGATTTATTCACAAAATCATTTACACCACAAACGAACGTAATTATTTTACAGTCTAATAACGGTAACAAAAGAGTGTTCTGCAATGAACTTCAGCGAAAACTGAAATCATTGAATTTCAATGTAATTACAACAGCAATCTCAAGCAGTACTGAAACGCTGAAATCACTGATGGCAGGTCATACCCATGAGCCGTTTATGCTTATCCCCGACGATGCTTCGGCAGAAACGCTCAAATCGCTGCTACCTAAAATCCAAACTTTAAATAGTTCGTTACCGCAAGCGAAACTTTCACTTTTAGGCTACGACCAGTGGATTCCTTACACAGAAAACGACCTAAAAATGCAACTCCATGCAGCTGATACATACATACTCACTTCGAGCTACTATTATCCGCATACTTCTGCAGCCACAGCATTTGATCAATCGTACAAACAATGGTTCAAAACCAGTTTGCTGAACAGCCAACCACGTATGGCTCCGCTTGGCTACGATTTCAGCTTGGCATTTTTGGGTGGACTTGCTACGTTTGGACATGATTTCAACACGCAAAAGCCTATGCCCGGAACCATTGCTGCGACACCGAAGTTACAAACAGATTTGCGCTTTCTCCAGGTAAACAACAAAGGTGGATACATCAGTCGCAGCATGTGGCTCGTACATTTCAAGAAAAACTTGAGCATTGTAAAAACCTCTATGAACTAAGCAGATAAAAATGAACTACAAGTTTCTGCAAAATATCAGCCGAGTATTTGTTATATTATTGGCAACTTTGAGTGCTCCACACGCTAATGCACAAATTGGAGAACCCAGAAACAACATAGCTATAGGTGTAACCGGTGGTGTTGCGATGAACACCATCGGTTTTGACCCCACCATCAAACAAAACTTGCATATAGGTCCAACCATTGGTGTTGTTGCACGCTTTACAAGCGAAAAGTATTTCAAAACATATTGCGCCTTGCAACTGGAGTTAAATTACACCACTTTGGGTTGGAACGAAAATATCTTAGATGTAAACTCTAAACCTCTGCCTGATACGTACCGACGTGATCAACACTATCTGCAATTACCTGTGTTGGCTCGTTTGGGATGGGGTAAGGAAAATAGAGGACTTATGGGATACTTCATCGCGGGCCCACAAATAGGTTATTGCATTGGTGAGAAAACCACTCAAAGCGATTTCACACTGAACAACGAAGGTGTACCCAATCGTCCCAACGGACTTATCGATCAATATGGTAAGGCCATTGAACGCAAGTTCGATTATGGCATCACGGGTGGTTTAGGTCTGGAACTCTCTACAAAGATTGGGCACTTTTTAGTTGAAGGCAGATACTACTACGGACTCTCCGATATATTCAACAACTCAAAAAAGGATACTTTTGGGCGTTCAAATAACGGCACCATCATTGCAAAAGTTACATACCTCATTGATATAAAAAAGTAAAGCCTGAATTAGGATTATAAATTCATATTGTCTGAATTCTTTGCATAAAGCAGACATACATTATCATCAGTATGTTTCATGTATTATGTAGGATTTAGAGTCATCACTCCTTCGATTGCTTTTACAATCCTAGTTTACCAAACGTAATCTAACATCATGAAAAAGAACATTTTAACCGCATGTATGCTATGCGGTACGCTTAGCCTAACTGCACAAACTGCATCATCAGGTCTGAACATCATACCGACCCCTCTTGAAACAAAAATCACGGAAGGTGCATTTCAATTCAACCCCTTAACTACTCAAGTTGCAGCCAAAGGCAAAGAAGCTAAAGAAACCACAGATTTTTTCAAATCTAAAATCAAAAATGCGACCGGACTCAAGCTCAAATCTGGCAAGGCATTTGCAGAAAATACCATTACTTTTGTAATTGACCCATCATTACAAGGTGATGAATCCTATACACTGGAAGTAACGCCTCGACAAATTACGGCTAAATCAGCAACTGGCACAGGTCTGTTCTATGCCATGCAAACACTCTTGCAGTTGATGCCTGCCAAGGTTGAAAGTACTTCTCCATCAGTAAACATTGAAACATGGCAAATCCCGAGCGTTCAGATAACAGACAAACCTCGCTTTTCGCATCGCGGTGTAATGCTTGATCCCTGCCGTCATTTTCTTCCGGTTAGTGCTGTTAAAAAGCAAATTGATTTGCTTTCATCCTATAAAATCAATAGAATGCACTGGCATCTAACTGATGATCAAGGTTGGCGAATTGAAATCAAAAAATACCCGAAACTAACCTCTATCGGAAGCAAACGCATCGAAGGAGACCAGTCGGTTCATGAAGGATACTATACACAAAAGGAAATAAAAGAAGTCGTAGAATATGCTCGTCAACGGCATGTTGAAATCATTCCTGAGCTTGAAATACCCGGACATGAACTGGCAGCCATTGCAGCCTACCCTGAATTATCTTGTAAAGAAGAGCCCACGACTCCCCGCATTATTTGGGGTGTGGAGGACGTTGTTATGTGCCCAGGTAAGGAACTCATGTTCAATTTCTTACAAAACGTCATTGATGAAATGACTCCCCTCCAAATATTTTCATATAGGCGGTGACGAAAGTCCCCGAGTGGAATGGGAAAACTGCGACAAATGCCAAGCTCGAATGAAAGAGCTGGGATATAAACATGAAGCTCAGTTGCAAAGTTATGTCATTGGACGCATCGAGAAATACCTGCATAAAAAAGGAAAAACCATTATAGGATGGGATGAAATCCTTGAAGGTGGCAACCTCGACACTACGGCTATCGTCATGTCATGGCGAGGCGAAACCGGCGGTATTACAGCGGCCAAGGCCGGACACAAAGTGCTCATGACGCCCTCCAACCAAGGCTTCTACTTCGATCAATTCCAAGGCGATCCTGCCACTGAACCCTATTGCGCAATCGGTGGTTACTCTCCTCTTAAGAAAGTATATAGCTACGACCCTGTACCCAAAGCTATCAAAGATGCCGGGCGCGAGGATTTGGTCTTAGGCATTCAAGCCAACTGCTGGAGCGAATACCTGCCCTCTGTCAGTCATCTTGAATTTCGGTTGTATCCCCGCGCTTTGGCTTTAGCTGAAGTGGGATGGTCTGCTGTTCAGCGAAAGGACTTCACCGATTTCTGCAGACGAGTTGACGGCGATGCCTCGATCCGATTACAACTGCGTAACGTAAACTTCCACATTCCGCAGCCGGAACAACCTAATGGCTCGTTTAATTATCTGGCATTTACCGACACTGATACGCTGCAATTAAAAACCACACGCCCATTGCGCATTGTGTATACCACAGACGGCACACAGCCAACGGTGAACTCTACCACCTATTCGGCTCCCATCGTGGTTAACCGTTCTACCACAATAAATGCTGCAACGGTTCTGCCTTCAGGTATTCTTTCGCCGACACGAACCCTATACCTGGATAAAAAGTCGTACAGCAAGAATATTGTCAAAACGGATGCAAAGCCAGGATTACTCCTAAAGAAATGGGACGGAAACTACCAGCAGCCAACTCATATTAAAGGAACGCCAGCTATAAACGATTCAGTCGTTGCCAACATTGAGTCATTGCGTTCACTCGCTTCTGTTCCATCGAACGTTCGCAATGTCAAGGATTACGCAGCAATGGTTGAAGGTTATATAAATATACCGGAAACGGGCATCTATGAATTTTCTACAAACAACAATCAATTATATATTGATGGTAAACTTGCAGTAGACAATTCACATAAAGCCGTTCCTCGCCATTCTGCCGAAAACCGACAACTGGCACTTACTAAAGGACTACATCCGATTAAGGTTATCTTCCTTGGAGGTATTTATGGTGGTTGGCCCAGCTATTGGGACAGTGCCAAAGTAACGATGCGCCGTGAAGGTGGAAAATGGCAAACTATCAGCAAAGAAATGCTTTGGCATTAACTTATATGTCATCTTTTTATACATTTCTTTTGCTGTTAACCTGCCATACCGTAACTTTGCAACTTGATAAGTTTGTGTTCACTAAGAACAAACGTCCGATTAAACATCATCGGCAACGAATCAGTAAGCACAAACTTACCATTTCTGACACGAATTTCAAAACACCTACTATTTATAATGGAATTAGCTAAAACTTACAATCCCGAAGAGGTTGAAGGAAAATGGTACCAATATTGGACCGACAATCACCTTTTCTCGTCAAAACCCGATGGACGTAAACCCTATACGGTAGTTATACCTCCGCCCAATGTAACAGGTGTGTTGCACATGGGACACATGCTTAACGAAACCATTCAAGACATTTTGGTTCGCCACGCCCGCATGGAAGGCAAAAATGCCTGCTGGGTTCCGGGTACCGACCATGCTTCAATTGCAACTGAAGCCAAAGTCGTAAACCGTTTGGCAGAAAAAGGCATCAAGAAAGCCGACCTTACGCGCGATGAATTTTTAAAGCACGCATGGGATTGGACAGAAGAACATGGTGGCATCATTCTTCAGCAGTTACGTCGCGTCGGAGCTTCGTGCGACTGGGAACGCACTGCCTTTACCATGGACGACGAACGTTCGAAAAGTGTAATCAAAGTATTCGTTGACCTTTACAACAAAGGTTTGATTTATCGCGGTGTGCGCATGGTTAACTGGGACCCTCGCGCCAAAACGGCTCTTTCAGACGAAGAAGTTATTTATAAGGAAGAGCACACCAAACTTTATTACATGAAATACTACGTCAGCGAAGACGACGGAACCGGAGCTACCGGTGAAGAAGGCGAAGTTATTCATACTGACGAACGCGGACGCTACGCAGTAGTTGCCACCACCCGCCCCGAAACCATCATGGGCGACGTTGCCATGTGCATCAACCCCAACGACCCCAAGAACCATTGGCTCAAGGGGAAGAAGGTTATTGTACCTTTGGTTGGCCGCGTAATTCCTGTTATTGAAGATGAGTATGTCGACATTCAGTTTGGTACAGGCTGTTTGAAAGTAACTCCCGCCCATGATGTCAACGACTATATGCTTGGTGAGAAGTACAACCTCGAAGCCATCGACATTTTCAATGACGACGCCACCCTTTCTGAAGCTGCCGGCATGTATGTTGGCCAGGACCGCTTCGATGTTCGCAAGCAAATTGCCATCGACTTACAGGAAGCCGGTCTGATGGAAAAAATTGAAGACTACGACAATAAGATTGGTTGTTCAGAACGTACGGGTGTGCCCATCGAACCCAAATTGTCTATGCAGTGGTTCTTGAAGATGCAGCACTTCGCCGACTTGGCTTTGCCGCCCGTCATGAACGACGAAATCAAGTTCTATCCTACCAAATACAAAAACACTTATCGCCACTGGCTGGAAAACATCAAGGACTGGTGTATTTCGCGTCAGCTCTGGTGGGGTCATCGCATTCCTGCCTACTACCTGCCCCAGGGTGGATTTGTGGTAGCTGAAACCATTGACGAAGCAGTAGAACTGGCCCGTGCTAAGAGCGGCAACAATGAACTCACGGCCACAGACCTCCGACAGGATGAGGATGCCCTCGACACATGGTTCTCTTCATGGCTCTGGCCTATTTCTTTGTTCAAAGGCATCAACGATCCCAACAACGAAGAATTCCAATATTACTATCCGACAAGCGACTTGGTTACTGGTCCGGACATCATCTTCTTCTGGGTTGCCCGTATGATTATGGCCGGTTACGAATATACCGGAAAGATGCCTTTCAAGAATGTATACTTCACGGGTATCGTACGCGACAAATTAGGACGTAAGATGTCGAAGTCGTTGGGCAACTCACCCGACCCCCTCGATTTGATCGACCGATTTGGTGCCGACGGTGTACGTATGGGTATGATGTTGGCTGCACCTGCCGGTAATGACATTCTGTTCGACGAAGCCCTTTGCGAACAAGGTCGAAACTTCTGCAACAAAATATGGAACGCCTTCCGTCTTGTACAAGGCTGGAACGTCGACACCAATTTGTCTCAGCCCGAAACTGCCCGCTTAGCCGTTGAATGGTTCAACGCCAAATTACGTCAAAGCGCAGCCGAAATTGCCGACCTCTATACGAAATACCGTTTGAGCGAAGCATTGATGGAAGTTTACCACCTGTTCTGGGACGAGTTCTCAAGTTGGTTCCTCGAAATGGTTAAGCCTGCCTATGGCCAACCCATCGACGCAGTTACCTACCAGGCTGTGCTCGCCGCTTTCGACCACCTGCTCCATCTGCTCCACCCCTTCATGCCCTTCATCACCGAAGAACTTTGGCAACACTTAACCGAACGTAAAGAAGGCGAAAGCATTATGGTAAGTCCGCAAACCATCGAACAGCCCCAGGCTGCCGATGCGGAACTGCTGGCCAACATCGAAGGCATGAAGAATGTAGTAACCGGTGTACGCGCCATCAGAAATTCCAAAAACATTTCTCCGCGCGAAGAACTCGACCTTCAGGTTGTTGGTTCTAACCCCTATGCTGCTTTCAATGCACTCACCATTAAGATGGCTGGTATCAGCGGTATTGAGGTTGTTGAATCGAAAGGTGAAGGTGCTTCTTCGTTCATGGTTGGAACTTCTGAGTTTGCCGTACTGCTGGGTGGCCTGATCGACGTTGAGGCTGAGTTGAACAAAGCCGAAGCTGAATTAAAACATCTGCAAGGCTTCCTCATTGGCGTTCAGAAAAAACTTTCGAACGAACGTTTCGTCAACAACGCACCTGCTGCAGTTGTTGAACTGGAACGCAAAAAGCAGAGCGATGCTGAAACGAAGATTGCTGCACTTCAGGAAACAATTGCCACACTGAAAAAGCAAGCATAAACAAGCTGATGCGATAATCATCGCATGCGGCTAATCGTATTTAATGAGCGATAAAGTACCTCATGGTATTTTATCGCTCTTTTTTTATACACATCTAGTTTAAAATTCCTATCTTAAATGTATCCATCCCATCTACCCCATTCTTTTATATCAAAAAGGCTTTAGCTGATTTTG
>ENA-ORPF01000237-ORPF01000237.1-human-gut-metagenome-genome-assembly--contig:-NODE-237-length-59628-cov-12.064862_pt1 | contig 59628 bp, 42 predicted proteins | sample MGYA00242140_ERZ509070 | MGnify/ENA primary metagenome ERZ509070 (study PRJEB26280, sample SAMEA2338713) | human gut metagenome | biome: human gut; feature: human-associated habitat; material: faeces... | reverse complement strand
GTTCAGACGACTTCAATTTTCAAACAGTTTCTCAAAATCAGACCCTTACTAAAATCAGCCCCGACACACACATGATGAACTGGCAACAACTCATATCGTCCAAACGATTGGGCAAGGAAAACAAGCCCGCACGGCTCGAAGAACGACGCACGGAGTTTCAACGCGACTTCGACCGACTGATATTTTCGGCCCCGTTCCGCCGTTTGCAAAACAAGACCCAAGTGTTTCCGCTGCCCGGCAGCGTGTTCGTGCATAACCGACTGACACACAGCCTCGAAGTGTCGAGCGTGGGGCGTTCGCTCGGAACAGACGTGAGCCGCGAACTCATTGCCCGACACCCCGAACTGGAACATACCGAAATGACGAGCATGGGGGCCATTGTCAGTGCGGCCTGCCTGGCTCACGACATGGGGAATCCGCCCTTCGGACACTCGGGCGAAAAGGCCATACGCACGTATTTCAGCGAAGGTAAGGGCCGAAGGCTGCGCGAACTCGTTACGCCCGACGGCAAAGAACTGTCGGAGGCTGAATGGATGGACATGACGCGCTTCGACGGTAACGCCAATACCTTCCGCCTGCTCACGCACCAGTTTAACGCAAGGCGGCGCGGCGGATTTGTGATGACTTATGCCACACTGGCCTCGATTGTGAAATATCCCTACGGCTCCGACCGCGCCCTGCGCAAACCGAAATTCGGCTATTTCGAGGCTGAACGGCTTACTTACCTGCACATTGCCGAGAGTTTGGGCATTGCCTGCCTTGACGAAAGCCCCGATGGCTCCATGCGCCATGCGCGCCATCCGCTGGTTTACCTGGTGGAAGCGGCCGACGACATTTGCTACGAGGTGATGGACATTGAAGATGCTCACAAACTCCGCATCCTCAGCGACGAACAGACGATGGACCTTTTTCTGGCCTTTTTCGACGAGGAGGAACGCCGGCGGCTGCGCAACCTTTACCAGGCTGACACCGACATCGACGACCAGATTGTTTACTACCGTTCCTGCGTAATCAATGCCCTTGAGCGTGCTTGCGTCAGGGTGTTTGTCGACAATGAGGAGGCCATTCTTGAGGGCACTTTCCGCGGTTCGCTCATCGACCATCTGCCTTCGCTGCTGCGCGATGCTTACAGGCGCTGTGTGGATGTGGCGCAAAACCACATTTACCGCTGCAAGGAGGTGACTAACGTCGATTTGGCCGGTTACCACATCATCTACACCCTGCTCGAACTCATGACCGATGCCGTGATGGAGCCTGAAAAGGCTTATTCGGGTTTGCTGCTGGCGCAAGTGCCCAGTCAGTACGAGGTGCGCGACCCGCGCATAGGCACCCGCCTCATGGCTGTGCTCGACTACCTTTCGGGCATGACAGACGTTTATGCCCTCGACCTTTACCGCAAAATCAACGGACACTCGCTGCCGAGCGTCTGATTCGGTCAGCAGCGTTCAGAGCAAAACCGTCAGCGACCGTGAAGTATTGACCATCAGGATGAAAGCATTTTCCTGTTTTTACGAAAGTACGACTCAACTAAAACATAAGGAATTACCGATTCTTATCCCCACACATGGGTGCTTAAGTTGTCAATTTGGCTCTTAAGCACCTTTTTTCATATATAAAAAATGCGATTTTCTTTGCCTTTCGCATAGCTTGCAGTATTTTTGCACCTATAAATAGGTATTAGATGCAATGCAGGTGACAACAAACAGCGCCTGCTACAAGATTATTTTTTTTATGCAAGACATTCGTAACATTGCCATCATTGCTCACGTTGACCACGGAAAAACGACGCTCGTCGACAAAATGCTGCTGGCAGGAAATTTGTTCCGCAAAAACCAAAACGCTGGTGAACTTATTCTGGATAACAACGATTTGGAGCGCGAGCGCGGCATAACCATCCTTTCAAAAAACGTATCCATTCGCTATAAAGATGTGAAAATCAACGTCATCGACACGCCGGGACACTCCGACTTCGGTGGCGAGGTGGAACGTGTGCTCAACATGGCCGATGGCTGCATTCTGCTCGTCGATGCTTTTGAGGGCCCCATGCCCCAAACGCGCTTTGTCTTGCAAAAAGCACTCGAAATCGGACTGAAACCCATCGTGGTGGTGAACAAGGTGGATAAACCGAACTGCCGCCCCGAAGAGGTGTACGAAATGGTGTTCGACCTGATGTGCGACCTCAATGCTACCGAGGATCAGCTCGACTTCCCGGTGGTGTATGGTTCGGCCAAGAATAACTGGATGGGCGAGGACTACAACACGCCTACCGACAATATTAACTACCTGCTCGACAAAATTATCGAGGTGATTCCGGCTCCCAAACAGCTGGAGGGTACGCCGCAGATGCTCATCACTTCGCTCGACTATTCAAACTACACCGGACGTATCGCTGTGGGTCGCGTTCACCGTGGCACCATTACCGAGGGCATGAAGTGTACGATTGCTCACCGCGATGGTACGTTCGAAAAAACGCAAATCAAGGAGGTACACACTTTCGAGGGTATGGGCCGTCAGAAGACTCAGTCTGTGTCGTCGGGCGACATCTGTGCGGTGGTAGGTCTTGATAACTTTGAAATCGGCGATACTATTTGCGATTTCGAAAACCCCGAACCGCTGCCCACCATTGCCATCGACGAACCGACCATGTCGATGCTCTTTGCCATCAACGATTCGCCGTTCTTCGGCAAGGAAGGTAAGTTCTGCACTTCGCGCCACATCAACGACCGACTCGAAAAGGAACTCGAAAAGGACTTGGCACTGCGCGTGAAGCGTAACGACACGGGCGATAGCTGGATTGTGAGCGGACGTGGTGTGCTGCACCTGTCAATCCTTGTCGAAACCATGCGCCGCGAGGGCTACGAACTGCAAGTGGGACAGCCGCAGGTTATCTACAAAGAAATCGACGGACAAAAGTGCGAACCCATTGAGGAACTGACCATCAACGTGCCCGAAGAATTTGCTTCGAAAATGATTGACATGGTAACGCGACGCAAGGGCGAAATGACTTCGATGCAGAACCTTGGTGAACGTATCGACATTGAATTCGACATTCCTTCGCGCGGTATCATCGGTTTGCGTACGAATGTGCTCACGGCTTCGCAGGGCGAGGCTATCATGGCGCACCGCTTCAAGGATTACCAGCCTTACAAGGGCGACATTCAGCGCCGTCTGAATGGTTCGATGATTTCGCTGGAATCGGGCACGGCTTTTGCCTATGCCATCGACCACTTGCAGGATCGCGGTCGCTTCTTCATCAATCCGCAGGACGAAGTGTATGCCGGACAGGTGGTGGGCGAACATGTTCACGACAATGACCTCGTGGTGAACGTAACGAAGGCCAAACAGCTGACGAACATGCGTGCCTCGGGTGCCGACGACAAAGCTCGCATCATTCCGCCTGTTATCTTCTCGCTCGAAGAGGCGCTCGAATATATCAAGGAGGATGAATACGTGGAGGTAACGCCCAAGTCAATGCGTATGCGTAAAATCATTCTCGACCACTTGGCTCGTAAGCGTGCCGGTCGCGATTAACCCTTAGAAGATGGGTGGTTCTCCAAAAAACGCTGATGGTTAGAACCACGCTCACACATACAAAAATCCCCGAAGTTACGGTTTTGAAGCCGGACTTCGGGGATTTTTGTATCCAAAATTCGTGATTTGTTACAGGAAACGGCGGCTGAGGTATTTCACCGGATACCACACGCTGAACATACCCACCACGACTACGGTGACAAACACCAGGGCTACGTCGGCAAAATGTATGCTCACGGGGTAGGCATCGACAATGAAACTGCCGGCCGAACCGCCCAGCTTGATTAAGCCGAACTGCTGCTGAAGCACGCACAAACCTACGCCGAGCAGGGTGCCGAGCAGGGCGCCAAGCAGGGCTATGAAGCGTCCTTCAAACAGGAAGATGCGGAATATCAGATGGTCGGAGGCGCCAAGGTGACGCAGTGTCTGCACGTCGTCGCGCTTGTCGATAATGAGCATCGACACAGACCCTACAATGTTGAAGCAGGCTATGATGAGGATGAAGGTGAGAAAAAGATAGGCTATGATTTTCTCAATGTTCATGACCTTAAACATTTCGGGCTGCTGCTCCAACTGGTCGAGCACGCGGAAGTCGGGGCCGAGCTTTTGCTGCAACTCTTGCTTTACCTGCTGCACGTCGGCTTCGGGTTTGAGCTTCAATTCGAGCGAGGTGATGCGACCGGGCTGCTCAAAGAGCGACTGAGCAAAGCTGAGCGACGATAGCATGTAGTTTTCGTCGTATTTGCGCTGGTTCACGTCGAAGCAGACATTGGGCGCAGTGAGGTCGCCCGTTTGTATGCTTTCGGTGGGACGCGCCAGGTTCAGCCTTTCGCCTTTGCGCGGGGCGCAAATTTGCAGCGTACCGTAATTGATGCCGCCCATTGATGCCGCCAGGCCGATGCCGGGTATGCCGTAGTCGACGCCCGAATTGTGCAGGCGGTAGGAACCGTTGCCGTAAAGGATGGAGCGTATGCCGGTTACTTCGGCATAGTGGTCGTCTACTCCTTTCAGGGTGATGACAACGGGGCGGCCGGTGTAAAGTATCATGGCGTTGTCTTCAAGACAGAATGAGGCTGCGGCTACGCCGGGATGCAGGCGTACGGTGCGCAGGCGTTCGTCGGACTCGAAGGCAAACTTGTCGTGTGCCGGCACAATTTCGATTTGCGGGTCGAAGGCGGTGTAGAGCGAACCGATGAGGTCGCGGAAACCGCTGAACACAGCCAACGTACACAGCAGGGCTGCTGTGCCGAAGGCTACACCCAGCACCGATATGGCCGACACAATGTTGATGGCACCCACCTTTTTCTTTGAAAACAGGTAGCGCCCGGCCATAAAGAACGGCAAACGGTAGAGCTTACTCATTGCCCTCGGGAGTTTCGGCCGACGAAGTGGTGCCTTTCAGGAGCTGGTCGATGTGGTCGAGATAGTCGAGCGAATCGTCGAGGAAGAACTTTAAATCGGGAATAATGCGCAACTGGTGACGTACGCGCGTGCCGAGTTCATAACGAATTTGGCGGGCGTTGTCGTTGATGTTTTTCAGAATTTCAGCAGCACGTTCCGAGGGGAATACGCTCAAGTAACCTCGCGCAATGCTGAGGTCGGGGCTGATGCGCACGGCACTTACCGAAACAAGTACGCCGTGAGTGCCTTGGGTTTGTTTCTGAAAAATGTCGCTCAGTTCTTTCTGAATGAGGCGCGATATTTTTTGTTGTCTGGTTGTTTCCATAAATAATTAAAATAAAAAGTAGGAGATAAAAAAATAAGAGTTTACTATTGAAGCGGAGCTGTGGCAGCTTCAAGCCATTGGCGCGTGTCGGCCGAGGGAATCAGGGGCATCAGCACGCTGCGCACCCGTTCGTGGTAGGCATTGATTTGCGCCACTTCGACGGGCGTGAGCATTTCGCGACAAATGGGGCGCAGGTCGTAAGGACAGAGCGTCAGCGTTTCGAAAGCGCAAAATTCGCCAAAGGCGGTGGTGCGGCTCGGCACGCAGGCCAGCACGTTTTCGATGCGCACACCGAAACGTCCTTCGACGTAGACGCCCGGTTCGTTCGTGACAACCATGCCGGGACGGAAGGGAATCAGGGTACAATCGCGCAGGTTTTTGCGAATTTGGTGCGGCCCTTCGTGTACGCAAAGGTGCGAACCTACACCGTGACCGGTGCCGTGACCAAAGTCGTAGCCTTCGGCCCAGATGTCGGCACGGGCGGCTGTGTCGAGCTGCAAACCGGTGGTGCCAAGGGGGAATTGCAGGCGCGACAGGGCCAGGTGACCCTTCAGCACGGCTGTGTAGACGCGACGTTCCTCGTCGGTAAGAGAACCAAGGGCAATGGTGCGCGTAATGTCGGTGGTTCCGCAGTTGTATTGCGCGCCACTGTCGAGCAGCAGCAGGCCGCGCGGTTCCAGGCGGGCAGCCGTTTCGGGCGTGGCTTCGTAGTGAACGATGGCGCCGTGAGGGCCGTAGCCGGCAATGGTGGCGAAACTGAGTTCGCTGTAACCGGGCTGAGCGGCGCGGAAGGCGGTGAGGCGTTCGTCGACGGTGACTTCGGTTACCGCCTCATCGTGCTGCATGGCTTCGTCGAGCCAGTGCAGGAATTGCACCATAGCCACACCGTCGTGCGTCATGGCATCGCGAAAACCTTGCAGCTCGGCCTCGTTCTTTTCGGCACGCATGGCAGCCACGGGCGAGGGGGTGTGTACATCGCCTTTGGCACGCAGCAGGCAGGGCGCGGTGTTGAAGTCGTAGTGTTTGGGGCGGTCAATCAGGGCAAGCGGCGAACCATAGAGCACGCAGCTTACGCCGGCTTCAGCCAAAAGGGCGCGGGCGGCCGGGGTGATGGTTTCGAGGTGCGTCATGAGCACAAAACGACGCGATTCGGCAAAGTAGACGAGGTAGGCCACGAACACGGGGTTGTAAGGCACATCGCTGCCGCGCAAATTCAGCAGCCAGGCTATTTCGCCCAGGTCGTTGAATATGTAGTCGCGGTGTTGCGCCTCGGGGCCCAGCAGTTCGAGCACACGGCTGAGTTTTTCGCTCACGCTCAGTCCCACATAGCGTTCGTCCTGCACGTCGATAATGCCCATGGGCAGTGCGGGGCGGTCGGTCCAAAGGTCGTTGAAGGCATCGCCGTTCGTATCGACCTTCAGGCCCAGTCCGGTCAGTTCGTCGGCCATGCCCACGGTGAGCATATCGGCCGGACATCCCACCACTTCGTTATCGCGGAGTTTGGCCTGGAGCCACTGTCCGGGTGCGGGCACGCCGTCCTCGCCTTCGCGCATCAGCGCAAAGGGTGTGCCGCTCAGTTCGTCGGCAGCTTGCAAAAAGTAGCGCGAATCGGTCCAGAGGGCCGCTTCGGTTTGCGTCACCACAGCCAAACCGGCCGAACCGGTGAATCCCGTGAGCCATTCACGGCAGTTCCAGTGGGCAGGAATGTATTCGTCGTTGTGAGGATCGGCGGTGGGAATGAGGTAAGCACTGATGCCGCGGCTGCGCATCCACCGACGCAGGGCGGCCACACGTTCGTTGATATTCATGGTGGGAAAGTGTTTAAAAACAACAAAGCAGGCGCGACCATTCTGCACGAATGCTTAACGGTTGCACCTGTGTGTGTGTTTAGGGAATCGGAGGTGGTTGATAAGTAGCAGCTTCTTAGTGTGCCTCCTTATTTGCTGAGTTCGAGCATGCGTTCAATCGGCTTGATAGCAGCCTTGGCCACTTTCTCGGGCACTTCGATGGTAGGCCACTCGTTGAGGAGCGTGTTGTAAACCTTTTGCAGCGTACACAAGCGCATGAAGTTGCACTCGTTGCAAGCGCAGGTGCTGTCTTCGGGAGGCACGGGAATAAATTCCTTGTCGGGGCAGCTTTTGCGCATCTCGTGCAGAATACCGCTTTCAGTAGCTACCAGGAAGGTACTCGTTTCGGCTTGGCGCGCATAGTTGAGCAGCGCAGCGGTTGAACCCACGACGTCGGCCAGCTTCACCACAGCACCGCGACATTCGGGGTGAACCAGCACCTTGGCATCGGGATATTGGCGTTTCAGTTCCACGATTTTTTCAACCGAGAAACGTTCGTGAACATGGCACGCACCGTCCCACAGCAGCATTTCGCGTCCGGTTACGCTGTTCAGGTAGCTGCCCAGATTACGGTCGGGACCGAAAATGAGTTTGGCATCGGCCGGAAAACTGTCTACGATTTTGCGGGCATTTCCCGAAGTTACCACCACATCGGTCAAAGCCTTGACGGCGGCCGAGGTGTTGACGTAGGAAATCACCGTGTGGTCGGGATGGCTTTCGACAAAAACCTTGAACGCATCGGCCTGGCAACTTTCGGCCAGCGAGCAGGTGGCGTTGAGGTCGGGCACCAGCACCTTTTTGTCTGGGCAAAGAATTTTGTTCGTTTCGCCCATGAAATGCACGCCGCACATCACGATGATGTCGGCATCGGTTTTGGCAGCTTGCTGTGCCAGTCCGAGGCTATCGCCCACATAGTCGGCAATGTCCTGAATTTCGCCTTCGGTGTAGTAATGCGCCAGAATGATGGCATTTTTTTCTTGGCAAAGGCGTCGGATTTCGGCCTTCACATCTATATGGGCAGGTAAGGGCTCGTCGACGTAGCCCTTCTCCTTCCACGTTTGTTTCACTTCTGTCATAAACGTTGCTTTTGTTGCTATCGCAAAAGTAGGAAAAAAACGCGAATTGTCGGGCTATTTCGCCCGAAAATGGGCGCATTGACGAGCGGTAACGCGCTTGCCGGGGTTTAGTGCGCGTTGCGCGGCAGGTGTTCGAGTATTTGCTGACGCAGAAAGGAGCGGTCGATATGGGTGTAAAGTTGGGTAGTGGCAATGCTTTCGTGCCCCAGCATGGCCTGTATGGCGCGCAGGTTGGCCCCGCCTTCGAGCAAGTGGGTGGCAAAGGTGTGGCGCAGGGTGTGTGGCGAAATTTTTTTGTTGATGCCGGCGCGTTCGGCATACACTTGCAAATTGTGGAACACGGTGATGCGCGACAAATGTTTTCCGCGACGGTGCGACACGAACACGTAGTCCTCCTCGCCGGGCTTTGCCTCGATATGGCAGCGGTCGGCAAACCAGAGTTCCAGCTCGGTAATGGCCTGCGGCGAAACGGGCACAAAACGCTGTTTCGAACCCTTGCCCGTGACACGCATAAAGCCCTCGTCGAGAAACAAGTCGCTGATTTTCAGCGCGCAGAGTTCGCTCACCCGCAGTCCGCAGCTGTAAAGCACCTCGATGATGGCGCGGTCGCGCTGCCCCTCGGCTTGCGACAGGTCGATAGCCGCTTTCAGGCGTTCCACTTCGTCGAGCGTCAGCACCTCGGGCAAATGTTCGGGTTTGCGCGGTGACTCGAGCAGCTCGGTGGGGTCGTCCTCGATGTAGCCTTCGTTGAGCAGAAAATCGTAATACGAGCGCACCCCCGACAAGATGCGTGCAATGGAGGTAACGGCGATGCCCAAATCGTAGAGCGAGGCCGCAAAACCGTGTAAATCGGCCAGTGTAACGCGACACGGATCAATGTGTTCGTCGGTCAGATATTGCAACAATTTGCTCACGTCCTGCACGTATGCAGCGCAGGTATTGGCCGAAAGTCCTTTTTCAAGCAGCAGATAACTGCGATATTTGTTGATGGTCAAGGTGGTGGAATGATAAATATTGAGTAAATTTGCGGTCGTAATACTTCACTTTGCCGCTTTAAGTAGATATTCTATAATTGGCGAAGCTATACAAGCACCTACTTTTGCCCTGTTTGCCTTTGTGGCAGGCAAGGTTCTGCAAAGTTAAAACTATTGCGCCAATGGTTCGACACCAAACGCGCCGAAAGCATTGTTTCGCCCCGACGTTCTCCTCTTTTTTGAACCTCACCAACCAGTTTCTTACTTTCTTTCCGGTATGAAATTTTTGATTGTCAATGGGCCGAGCCTCAATTTACTCGGCCAACGTGAACCCGATATTTACGGCAGTAACAGCATGGAACACTGCCTTAAAATGTTGCGACAGCATTTTCCTGACGACGAAATACTTTACTATCAAAGCAACGTCGAAGGATTCCTCATCGACCGCTTGCAGCAAGCCCTGACCGAAGGCATCGACGGGGTGGCGCTCAATGCCGGAGCCTATACGCACACGAGCATTGCCCTGCACGACTGTATCCGTTCGCTGCATTTCCCTGTGGTCGAAGTGCACTTGTCGAACGTACACCGTCGCGAAGAGTTCCGCCATCATTCTTTCATTTCGGCCGCCTGCAAAGGCGTGATTGCCGGTTTCGGTCTCAACTCTTACCGACTGGCCATCGAGGCGCTGAAAGCTGGCGAATAACCCCATAGCTGTTTCGGAACATTCTTCCTCAATAATCATTTACTGCATTACCCAACAAGAACATTGGCTTTCAGTGCTGATTCACGGTGCTGAAGGACGCTCCCTTCATTTTTGAACCCCATACTTAACTAAACGATATGTACAAGAAAACCAAGATTGTTGCCACCATTTCTGATATTCGTTGCGATGTAGGACTCATCCAGCGTCTGTATGACGCCGGTATGAACGTTGTCCGCCTGAACACGGCACACCAGGATGCAGCCGGCATGAAACGTGTGATTGACAACGTGCGCGAGGTATCGAGCCATTTGGCCATTCTCGTCGACACGAAAGGCCCCGAAGTTCGAACCACTGCCACCGACGCCCCTATTGAGTATCACAAGGGCGATATAGTCAGAATTGTGGGCAACCCCGAACTCAAAACCATTCGCGAAACCATTGCCGTGACCTACAAGGACTTTGTGAAAGACGTTCAAGTGGGTTCACACATCCTGATTGACGATGGCGACCTTGGTTTGATTGTCGACGACAACGACGGACAAACGCTTACCTGCCACGTCGAAAACGATGCCACCCTGGGTTCGCGCAAAAGTGTGAACGTGCCGGGCGTACGCATCAACCTGCCGGCACTCACCGAAAAAGACCGCCGCAACATTGAATTTGCCATTGACTACGACGTGGCCTTCATTGCCCACAGCTTTGTGCGTTCAAAGGAAGATGTGTACGAAGTGCGCAGAATTCTTGACGAACACAACAGCGACATCCGCATCATTGCCAAAATCGAGAACCAGGAAGGTGTGGACAACATCGACGAAATTCTTGAAGCTGCCGACGGCATCATGATTGCCCGCGGCGACTTGGGCATCGAAGTGGCTCAGGAACTCATTCCCGGCATCCAGCGTCGCCTGGTCGACAAGGCCATCCGTGCCCACAAGCCCGTTATCGTGGCCACGCAGATGCTCCAAAGCATGATTCACAATCCGCGCCCCACGCGTACCGAAGTTACCGACATTGCCAATGCCGTGTACTCACGTGCCGACGCCCTGATGCTTTCGGGCGAAACGGCCTATGGCGACTATCCCGAAGAGGCGGTCAAGGTCATGGCTACCGTGGCATGGCAGGCCGAAAAGGACTTGTTCAAGGAATTTGGCGGCGTAGACATTCCGCTGTCCGACAATCCCGACGTCACCGAGTTCTTCTCGAAAGAAGCCGTGATGGCCACGAAGCGCATGAAGCTGCGTGCCATTATCATGGACTCGTACACCGGACGCACCGCACGCTACGTGTCGTCGTTCCGCGGACAATGCACCATTCTTGCCATCTGCTACAAGGCCAAAACGGTGCGCCACCTTGCCCTTTCGTATGGCGTATATGCCATTTACATGCCGATGAAGAGCTACGGACACGAGTTCCTGCTCGCTGCCCTGCGCAAACTCCTCTCTGACAATATGCTCTGCCCCGAAGACCGCATTTGCTACCTCGGTTCGCAGCGTAAGGAGCAGCGCACTTCGTTCATGGAAATGAACATTGTGAAAAATCTGTTCGAGAGCGAAGGCGAGGAAACTTACCCCAACTAATGCCCGACACATGGGGGCGGCCCACCCTACCCCCAAGTGCAGCAAACAGCCCCTCTTGTTTTGAATACATACCGGTGCATCCGGATGCTTCAATATCACACCGGCCTACGGTTCGCCTGGCGATGCCGTAGGCTTTTTTTTTGATTTTACCCCACCCCGGCTGCTGCCGGTTAGGCTTTGCCGAAAATACAACGACTTTCCATGAACGATTTGCTAAACGATTACATACTGGAACATACCACACCGCCCGACGATTACCTGAAACGCCTGTATCGTGCCACCCACCTGCACCTGCTCCGACCGCGCATGGCCTCAGGACATTTGCAAGGCCAGCTGCTGAAAATGCTGATGCAAATGCACCAACCGCAAACGGTGGTTGAGATAGGCACCTATTCGGGCTATTCGGCCCTGGCCATGGCTTCGGGAATGCCTCCCGGCGCACGTGTGCTGACGTTCGAAATCAACGATGAGCAGGAATGCTTTACGCGTCCCTGGCTCGAAGGTGCGCCCTACGAGGCCCGCGTCGAAATGTTTGTGGGCAATGTGTTCGAACTGCTGCCGCCCATGCAGTTGCGCATTGATGCGGCTTTTATTGATGCCAACAAGCGCGAATACGTGGAATACTACAACCTGCTCATGCCCTTCATGCACAGCGGTTCGCTGATTTTGGCGGACAACACGCTGTGGGACGGTCATGTAGTCGACCCTGCCTACGACCGCGATGCCCAAACCGTGGCCATTCGCCGATTCAACGATATGGTGGCAGCCGACGACCGCGTCGAACAGCTCATCCTGCCCGAACGCGATGGGCTGAGCGTGATTCGGGTGAAAAAGTGATGAAGCAGGGAGCTTACCGGGCTGAATTTGTGAATGGGCTTTTTCTTGCCAAAATCAGGACACCACAAACTAAAAAACGTGTGCCATAAGGACTTTTCCACGCGAAATAAACGACTATGTGCGGTGAATTGAGTAAATTTGCGACATACTTGCCCGCAACTTCCGCCCATTTCGGCTGCGGTGTGTGCACACTTCGGCTCTGCCGGACAGCGGGCAACCTGAACTAAGAAACTGAAACTTGACAACTGATGGTAAAAATTAAAATACGCAACCGCTCGCGCCACGAAATGCCGGCTTATGCCACTCCGCTGAGTGCCGGACTCGACTTGCGCGCCAATATCGACGAACCGCTCACCTTGCAACCCCTGCAACGGGCACTTGTGCCCACAGGACTGAGCATGGCTCTGCCTGCCGGCTACGAAGCTCAGGTGCGTCCGCGTTCGGGATTGGCACTGAAACATGGCATCACCGTGCTCAACACGCCGGGTACCATCGATGCTGACTACCGTGGCGAGGTGGGAATTATTTTAATCAACCTGTCGGCCGAACCGTTTACCATTCACGATGGCGACCGCATTGCCCAAATGGTTGTGGCGCGCTGCGAACAAGCTGAATGTGTCGGCGTAGAATCGCTCGACGATACGGAGCGCGGCTCCGGTGGTTTCGGCCATTCGGGCGTATAGCCCCTGTGCTGCCTTTTTTCCTTGCTTCCATTCACTGCATTCTGAGTTATACCTTTCAATGATTCGTTACTTATTCTTACTTTTACTATTGGCCGGCTTCGTCACTGCCTGCCACCACCCCGATTCGCAAGGCCGGACGGGGCTTGTGGCCTTTGAACCTGGAGTGGCCGAAACGCTCAACGGCACTGCGCCGGTGAGAATAAGCTACGAACGCAGCCGGCGATTCAACGAACTCTTTCTGGAATCGCTGCGGCAAAAATACCAGAACCGCATCGACGCGCAGTACGAACTGCTGGACAAGGCGCTGCAAATCAACCCGGAGGCGTCGGAGGCCATTTTTGAAATGGGGATGCTCAAAACGGCTTACGCCTCGTACTCCGACACGCTGACGCGCGCCGAAGGCGACTCGCTGCTGCACCGCGCGGTGAAACTGGAACCGAACAACCTGACGTACAAGGAGTTTCTGGCCATTTACTATGCCAACAAGGCTAAGTATCGCGAGGCTATCAGGCTGTATGAGGAAATTGCCGAAGCGGAACTGACCAACGAAACGCTGGCTACGCTGATTTGGCTGTATCGCACAAGCGGTGACTTTGCGGGGGCCATTCGCACCATCGAGCGGCTGGAACGCATTGACGGACGCAGCGAACAGCTGAGTATGGAAAAATTCCAGACGTTCGTGCTCATGAACGACTACGAACATGCCTTCCAGGCCATCGAGGACCTCTGCGCTGAATTTCCGCTCGACTTGCGCTACCGCGTACTGATGGGCGACTTGTACGACCAGCACGGCTACCACGAACAGGCACTCACCATTTATCGCGATGTGCTGACGGCTGAACCCGAAAACAGCTTTGCGCAAATTTCGTTGCTGGCCTACTACAAGGCGGCTGGGGCCGATTCGCTGTATCACAACTTTCTGCACAAGGTGGTGATGAACCGCCACACGCAACCGGGGGCGCGCAACGAGGCGCTGACGGCTTACGCGGTGGACAACCTGAGGCAGAAGGCGGATGCGAAACCGGTGGTGCAACTGTTTCACGAGGCTTTCGCGGCTTTTCCCGACAATGCGGAACTGCCGCGCATCTATGCCGACTATGTGAGCGAAAAGGGCATGGGCGAGGATTCGGTGCTTTCGGCCGTGAACCGCGTGCTCACCATCGAACCCGACCAAACGAAAGCGCGGTTGCTGGCCTTGCAAATCATGATTGACAAAGACAGCATGGAGCAGGTGGCGCGGCTGTGTCGCGAGGGTTTGCTCTATGAACCGTCGGAGGTGATGTTCTATTACTACGAGGGCATGGCTTACTTTATGCTGCAGCGCAATGCCGATGCCATACGGGTGCTGCAAAAGGGCGCGGAACGCATTGACGAAACCACCGATAAGGAACTGGCGTCGGACTTGCTGGCCACGCTTGGCGATGTGCTCTACGACACCAAACTCTCGGAAGAGGCTTTTCTGGCTTACGACAGGGCGCTCGAATACAATGCCAACAACGTGGATTGCCTGAATAATTATGCCTACTACCTTTCGGTACTGGGCAAAAAACTGGACAAGGCTGAGGAAATGAGTAAAAAAACAGTCGACATCAAAGGCGACGACCCCATTTACCTCGACACTTACGCTTGGATTCTGTTTCTGCAGGGACAGTTCGAACAGGCGCGCATCTACATGAACGAGGCGTTGCGCTACGTCGAAGAGACACCTGAAAATGCAATGTTCTTTGACCATGCAGGCGATATTTATTTCCGCTGTGGCGACAAAGCCAAGGCCATGACTTACTGGAAAACGGCACTGAAACTTTATCCTGAAAAGGCAAACCGGCAAAAGGTGCAGCGCAAAATCTGGCGCAAGCGCATCTGATGCAACGCGAGTTTAGGCCCACGGCTGTCCACCTCATCAAATCCTTTTTTCTTCATGAAGCATTTACTTTTTATTCTCATAGCAACGGTATGCCTCACGGCTTGCCGTTCTGCTAAAAATGCGTCGAAATCACCTGCCCCCGACGCCTCTGAAAATGCCGGTACACAGCATACACTGAATCCTTCAAAGGGCACAACGGCCACTGCCTACGTACAGCAGGTGATTCAGCAATGCAACAGCCACGCCAAAGCGTGTGTCACGGCCAACGTGAAGGTGGCGCTGCGCGGACTGGGCAAGGAACTTTCGGTCAACGGGGCACTGCGCATGAAGCGCGACGACGTGATTCGCCTTTCGCTCCGCTTCCTCGGCATGGAGGTGGGCATCATGGAATTTACGCCGCAAGACGTGCTACTGGTCGACCGCTTCCATAAGCAGTATGTACGGGCCAGCTATCACGAGGTGAGTTTCCTGAAACAGGCTAACCTCGACTTTTACGCCTTGCAGTCGCTCTTCTGGAACGAACTCTTCGTGCCGGGCACCCGCGACGTGAAAAGCTGCATAAACCGTTTCAACTTGTTCAAGGCAAACGGCTACACCATTCTCTCGCCTACGAACACGCCGAAACTCACCTACTCGTTCTTGACGCATGCCGACCGCGCACTGATTGAACAGGTGCGTGTGCAGGGACGTAAGGCCACCGATAAGGGTGAGTTTTGCTGGACGTATGCCAACTTCAGCGCATTCGGCACCCGACAGTTTCCGCACAGCATGGAAATGAACGTGACGGGAACGGGACGCGACATCAAACTTTCGCTGAACCTCTCGGCTATGGGCACCGACAGCAACTGGAACACGCGTACCACCATTTCGTCGAAATACCAGCGACGAACGGTCGACGAGGTATTGGGCGGACTTAAACTCTAAGGCTGCTGCCTGAACCGCAAACACGGGCGGCACATTGAAGTCGTCTAAACTTTTCTGACGAAGATTTGATTTGGAAATTTATCTCTTCTAAATTCAATCTTCACCTTTCTTTTTGGCCGTTTTTTGACCTTTCATCAGTCGTGTAGCTCGCTACACTCCTTCTTCAAGGCCCAAAAACGCCTCAAAAATTAAGGCAAATCTTGAATTTCATAAAAGTTCAGACAACTTCATTTTGAAAGCGAAAACATAAAGCGAAATATACTATTCCATTTTTCCCATGAACGTATTACGTTATCTGTTTGTAATGATGCTGGTATGCTGCACGACTGTGCCGACGCTGGCGCAGACGAACAAAAGCATCAAATCGCTGCAACGCGAACAGAAAACGCTGAAAAAGGATATTGCCGAACAGGAAAAAATGCTGCGCTCCACGAAAAAAGACGTTACTTCGCAGCTTGCCAACCTGCAAGTAATCAGCGCACAAATCGAAGGACAGCAAAAATATGTCGACGGCATTCATTCCGAAATTACAGCCTTAAGCGGTAACATCCGCAACATCGAACAGCAACTGAAATTGCTCGAAAAGGATTTGTACGAGTGTAAACGCAAATACCGGCACGCCGTTACCTACATGTTTCGGAACCGTATGCGCTTTGCACAGTGGCAGTTCATTCTTTCGGCCAAAAACTTCCGCCAAATGTATCGCCGACTGCGCTACGTCAACGAGTTTTCGAAATTCCAAATGGCGCAGGGACGCATCATCGAACAAAAGGAGGCTAAGGTGAGGGCCGTTCGCAACGACTTGCTGAACAAAAAGACTGAAAAGAACCGACTGTTCGAGGCCGGTAAGGCTGAAAAACTGAAACTGCAGGGACAGCATCAGGAAAGGCAAAAGGTGGTCGACGAACTGAACCAGAAACAAAAGCAGCTGCAGGCTTCGATTGCCAAACAGCGCAAGCAATATGCACGACTCAACGAACGTATCGACAAACTCATTCAGGCTGAAATCGAAGCGGCTGAACGTCGCCGAAAAGCCGAGGCCGAACGTCGCAGAAAGGCGGAACTGGCACGCCAGAAACGCCTGAAAGCGCAACGCGAAAAGGCGGCACGCGAGGCGGCGCGACGTAAGGGTAAGTCGACGTCGAAATCAAAATCGACCAAAAAGAAAACGCAACGCGACGACGAGGACGAAAGCACGGCTACGCCTAATTTCACGCTGGCCAACGACGTTGACCGCATTCTTTCAAACAACTTTGCGGCAAACCGTGGCCGACTGCCCATGCCCATCACGGGTTCGTATGCCATCACTACGCACTACGGACAGTACAACGTGCCCGGACTGCGCGGCGTAAGGCTCGACAGCAAGGGCATCAGCATCACCGGACATCCGGGTGCACAGGCTCGTGCGGTGTTCAAGGGCGAAGTAACCATGGTATTTACCGATGCGGGCATGTATCACGTCATTGTGCGCCACGGCTCGTACCTTTCGGTTTACTGCAACCTTTCGTCTACCTCGGTGCGTCAGGGGCAGCAAGTCAGTACCCGCCAAATTCTGGGCAATGTGGCCACCGATGCTTCGGGCAACTGCACCCTGCACTTCCAGCTGCGCAAGGAAACCTCGAAGTTGAACCCCGAAAGCTGGCTGGCTCGCTAACATTGGCCGCAAGGCGTCACGCTCTTCTTTATTTTCACCCAAAAAGTTCACTATGACTCTGACCGAAAAATTGGGCGCGAAAGCATTGCGCGCGCTCTCGCACCTGCCGTTGTGGTGGCTTTACCGCATTTCCGACCTTCTTTTTCCGCTCCTTTACCATGTGGTGCGCTACCGGCGGAAAGTGGTGCGGCAAAACCTGACGCAATCGTTCCCTGACTATTCGCCGAAGGAAATAAAGCGCATCGAACGCCGCTTCTTCCGCTTTTTTTGCGACTATGCTGTCGAAACCATCAAGTTCATGACCATCAGCCGCAAGGAAATTATGCGACGCATGCGCATCGTCGGCATGGACGTGATGGACACCGAACTCGAAAAACAGCCCTTCTGCTTTCTGATGCTCGGACATTTCGGCAACTGGGAGTGGATTTCGAGCACCGCGCTGTGGAGCAAACGGCCCTGTGCCCAACTCTACACACCGCTACATAACAAGGCTTTCGACCAAGTGTTTTACAAAATGCGCTGCCGCTTTGGCAACGAAAACATTTCGAAATACGATGCGCTGCGCCGCATTCTGACGCTCAAACGCCTGGGTACGCCCACACACATCGGCTTTATTTCCGACCAAAGTCCGCGCCCCAACAGCATTCACGACTGGATGACGTTTCTGAACCAGGACACGCCGCTATTTACCGGGGCCGAACGCATCGGCAAACGGGTGGGAGCTGCGGCTTACTTTGCCAGTGTCACTCGCCCGCGCCGGGGCTACTACGAGTGCCGCCTTGAACGCATCACCTCGGACATGAGCGAATATCCTGACTACAAACTGACGGAACGCTACATGCAAATGCTCGAAGCGGAAATTAAGCGCAACCCGCACCTGTGGCTCTGGACGCACCGACGATGGAAGCATAACCGGGCCGAAGTCGAAAAAATACAGGGCAACAAAGAATAACCGAAACGCCCGTTGAATCAGATAAATCAAGAAAAAGATATACATGAAAATCGAACAACAACTTCAACAAGCGGCTATCGAAGCCGTGAAGGCACTCTATGGTGCCGACGTTACGGCAGAACAGATTACGCTGCAAAAAACCAAAAAGGAATTCGAAGGTCACCTCACACTGGTGGTGTTCCCGTTGCTCAAAATTTCGCGCAAAAAGCCGGCTGACACTGCTGCCGAAATCGGACAGTGGCTCTGCGACAACACGAAGCTCATCTCGGCCTACAACGCTGTGGCTGGTTTCTTGAACCTGGTCATCGCTCCGGCTCAGTGGGTAGCCCTGCTTGAAGAAATCAATGCCAACGAGCACTACGGCATTCAGCACCCCACCGACGAAAGTCCGCTGGTAATGATTGAATACTCGTCGCCCAACACCAACAAGCCCCTTCACCTGGGCCACGTGCGCAACAACCTGCTCGGTTGGGCCTTGGCCAATGTGGTCGAAGCTAACGGCAACCGCGTGGTTAAAACGAACATTGTGAACGACCGTGGTATCCACATTTGCAAATCAATGCTCGCTTGGCTGAAGTTCGGCAATGGCGAAACTCCCCAGTCGTCGGGCAAGAAGGGCGACCACCTGATTGGCGACTACTATGTGGCTTTCGACAAGCATTACCGCGCCGAAGTGGCCGAACTCAAGGCTAAATATGTGGCTGAAGGCAAGGGCGAAGAAGAGGCTGAAGAAATGGCCAAAAAGAATTCGCCCCTCATGCAGGAAGCGCACGATATGCTCGTGAAATGGGAGGCCAACGACCCCGAAGTGCGTGCATTGTGGCGCAAAATGAACGAATGGGTGTATGCCGGATTCGACGAAACTTACAAGGCATTGGGCGTGAGCTTCGACAAAATTTACTACGAAAGCGACACCTACCTTGAAGGTAAGGAAAAGGTGGAGGAAGGCCTCAGCAAGGGCATTTTCTTCCGCAAAGAAGATGGTTCGGTATGGGCAGACCTCACTGCCGAAGGACTCGACGAAAAATTGCTGCTCCGCGCTGACGGCACTAGCGTGTACATGACGCAGGACATCGGTACGGCGAAACTCCGCTTCCAGGACTTCCCCATCAACAAAATGATTTATGTGGTGGGCAACGAGCAAAACTACCACTTCCAGGTACTTTCCATACTGCTCGACAAACTGGGCTTTGAATGGGGCAAGAGCCTCGTTCACTTCTCGTACGGCATGGTGGAACTGCCTAACGGCAAAATGAAGAGCCGCGAGGGTACGGTGGTCGACGCCGACGACCTCGTTGCCGGCATGATTGCCCAGGCTCGCCAAACGGTTGAAGCTGCCGGCAAGTTCGACGACATGACTGAGGACGAAAAGGCCGAAGTTGCCCGCATCGTGGGTATGGGTGCGCTCAAGTACTTCCTGCTCAAGGTCGATGCACGCAAAAACATGCTCTTCAACCCCGAAGAAAGTATCGACTTCAACGGCAACACGGGTCCGTTCATTCAGTACACCTACGCCCGTATCCGCTCTATCCTGCGCAAGGCGGCCGACGCCGGCATCCAACTGCCCGCCCAACTGCCTACCGACGTGGAACTCTCGACCAAGGAAGAGGAAATCGTGCAGCACATTGCCGACTTTGCAGCCGTTATCCGTCAGGCCGGTTCGGAATACCAGCCCGCTGCCGTGGCTAACTACTGCTATGAATTGGTGAAGGAATACAACCAGTTCTACCACGATTTCAGCATTCTGCGCGAAACCGATGCCAAGAAGCAGGCATTCCGCCTGGTGCTTTCGCTCAATGTAGCCAAGGTGGTACGTCTGGGCATGGGCTTGCTCGGCATCGAAATGCCCGAACGTATGTAATGCCCAAGGTCTATCCATAACCAGTTTGCAGCACGCTGACGCTGCATCTGCCTGCACTTTATGCCGGCAAGTCAGCGTGCTGCAAATGCCTAACCGGAGAATACAGGTGCGCCAACTTTCAGCAAAGCCGCACCTGCATTCTCTGTTTTTTTTGCAACTTACTCTATGGCTAAAAGTAAATTCTATGTGGTGTGGCAAGGTCTGGAACCGGGCATCTACCTCAGTTGGGAAGAATGCCGGCAACAGGTTAACGGCGTGAAAGGGGCACGCTACAAATCATTTGGCAGCCGCGCCGAGGCCGAACGAGCCTTTGCCGAACAGCCGGTTTGCCGCGTCGATGCCTCGGCAGCAGTAGCTTCCCCCTCGGCAGCCACTTCCTCAAAAAGAGCAGCCAAGGCACGAAAGCCGCGACCGCAAGCTGCATCGCTGCAAAATCCGCCCGACTACCGCCACGACACCGTACTCCCCCTTCCGCCCGAAGTCTGCGCCGACGCATTAGCCGTCGATGCTGCCTGCTCGGGCAATCCCGGCCCGATGGAATACCGCGGTGTAGACCTCACCACCGGGGCCGAAGTGTTCCACTACGGTCCGGTGCGTGGCACGAACAACATCGGCGAATTTCTGGCCATTGTTCACGCCCTGGCGCTATTCGAACAGCAAGGCATAAAGCGCACCATCTATTCTGACAGCCGCAATGCCATGCTGTGGGTCAAGGCTCGCAAATGCCGCACCACCCTGACGCGCAATGCCCGCACTGAACAGCTGTACCAACTCATCGAACGTGCCGAAAACTGGCTCCGCACCCACAACTATGCCGACATTCCCATTCTGAAATGGGACACGCCGCGCTGGGGCGAAATACCGGCCGACTTCGGACGAAAGTAACCCCAATGCCCGAAAACGGCACACCGGCATGCTGGAAAATCTGCACACAAAAAAAGCACACACCAACCTAAGGTTTTACCTTTTGGTCAGTGTGTGCTTTTTTTTAGCTCACAAGACGCGAGCGTACAATATCAGAAAGTTGTTTAGCGGCACAGTTCAATCAACTGCTCTACGCTAACCGTTTGCTGTTCGCCCTTTTGCATATCCTTGAGCGTTACCACGCCCTGTTCCATTTCGCTTTCGCCCACCAGTGCTACGAAAGGCACTTGCTGCGCATTGGCATAGCTCATTTGCTTCTTCATTTTCACGGCATCGGGGTAAACCTCCGTAGCAATGCCGGCCTTGCGAAGGCGAGCCGCCAGTGTCAGGCAGTGAGCCGCCTCTTTGTCGCCAAAGTTCATGAACAGCACACGAGCGCCCGAAGCCGTTTCCGAAGGATAAAGATCGAGCTGCGTCAACACGTCGTAAATGCGGTCGGCACCAAACGAAATGCCCACACCGCTCAAGCCCGGCAAACCGAAAATACCCGTCAGGTTATCGTAACGACCACCGCCCGTAATCGAACCGATTTGCACGTCGAGTGCCTTTACTTCGAAAATGCAACCCGTGTAATAGTTCAGTCCGCGCGCCAGCGTCAGGTCCAGCTCAATGGCATTGTGCAATTCGCTGTTTTTAAGCGTTTCGAGCACAAAAGCCACCTCGTCGATACCCTTCAGCCCCGTTTCGCTCTCGGCCAAAGCCTGTCGCATGGTTTCGAGTTTTTCTTCGTTGCTTCCCGACAGCGAAATGATAGGCTGCAATTTTTCAACAGCCTCGGGCGTCAGCCCCACTGCGAGCAATTCTTCGTTCACCTTGTCAAGCCCGATTTTGTCGAGTTTGTCGATGGCTACGGTAATGTCAACAATCTTGTCGGCCTCGCCAATGATTTCAGCGATACCCGTCAGGATTTTGCGGTTATTGATTTTAATGCAAACACGAATGCCGAAGCGCGTGAACACCTCGTCAACAATTTGCATCAGTTCCACCTCGTTGAGCAACGAGTCGGAGCCCACCACGTCGGCATCACACTGGTAGAACTCGCGATAACGTCCCTTTTGCGGACGATCGGCACGCCACACGGGCTGAATCTGATAGCGTTTGAACGGCATTTGGAGTTCATCGCGGTGCTGCACCACATAGCGTGCAAAAGGCACAGTCAAGTCGTAGCGCAAGCCCTTTTCGCAGAAGCGTGCAGCCAGATGCGCTGCCGAAGCCTCAGCATATTCCTCGGCCGAAGTTTTGAGTTTGAAATCGCCCGAGTTCAGAATTTTGAACAGCAATTTATCGCCCTCTTCGCCATACTTACCCATCAGCGTCGAAAGGTTCTCCATAGCCGGTGTTTCAATTTGTCGGAATCCATAGAGTGCATACACCTCGCGGATGGTATTGAAAATATAGTTGCGACGCGCCATTTCGACAGCGCCGAAATCGCGGGTTCCCTTAGGAATACTTGGTTTTTGTGCCATATATTTAATTATTTTTTATATCAAAACAGGAAACGGAGCCTTTCGCTTGCAATCAAGCTCCTTTCTATGCAAAATTACGACAAATATACGAAAGAAACCACCATAGAAAGAAAAAGTGAACAAACAATCCCCCGTTTTTTTGTTTATTCCAACAGAAATCCTTACTTTTGCAGTCAGAATGGTAGCCGACGCCCCGCAAAGTCGTCACCCGCCACCTTCATCGGACTTGTAGCTCAGTTGGTTAGAGCAACAGACTCATAATCTGGAGGTCCTTGGTTCAAGCCCAAGCTGGTCCACACTAATAATCAAGCACTTACAGAGTTTCTGTAGGTGCTTTTTTTTTTCGTGGTGACCTTCAGGTGACCTTTTTGAAGCGAAACTATGTAGTGGTGACCTTTTGAAATTTCATGGAATTGCATAGTTTTTTTATAGATTTTTATTGCATTGCGAACTTTATATAAGAGAACGTGATGCACATTTCCAATTGAAATAGTATTTTCACTAAGTATGTTTGTAAGCCGTTGAAAACGGAGAATAATCCCATTAGTAGGCTAAATTAGAGATTAATTGTTATAAAGTTGATATATAGGAGCTTTATTGTAAGTATTTTCCTGACTTCATCACTTTTCTGCGCCATCACATAGCACGTATTGAAAATCAATGAGTTACGTCAAAAAAGTGGGTGGCTTTGGGTGGCGCAAGCAAAAATGTGTACCTTTGTTACATGTATGTACGCAAGAAACATAACCGATCAGGTACCACAAGCGTGGTTGTTGTCAGCAAAGCTAGCGGCAAATATAAGGAGATAAAGTCCTTTGGATCTTCATCGTCAGAGGAAGATATAGAATTACTATGTAGTAAAGCGGCTGCATGTATTCGCTCTTTTGGAGGTCAGCAAGAATTAGACTTTGATAACCATCGCGGAAAGGAAGTAGAGGACACTAAGCGTCTCCTCAACAACATAGATAATATATTAATCAATGGCACACAACTGCTACTTGGTCAAGTTTACAACAGTATTGGCTTCAACAGTATACCAGATGAGATTCTACGCCATCTTGTGATAGCTAGAGTGTCGCAACCAAAGAGTAAGTTGGCAACGGTTGACTACCTGAAGTCTTACTATGACGAGGACGTTGATCTCAATCACATCTATCGCTACATGGACAAGCTCTATAATACGCAGATGGAACTGGCTCAACAAATTAGTGTAGAGCATACGCGTAAGATATTCGGTGGAAAAATAGGACTGATGTTTTACGATGTAACGACATTGTACTTTGAAACTGCACAGACAGATGTGCTACGTGAGTCAGGCTTCTCAAAAGATGGCAAGACTGCCGAGTCGCAGGTCGTACTCGGCTTGCTAGTTTCCGAAGGCGGCTATCCACTATCATATTCCTTATTCAACGGCAGTCAATACGAGGGTTTTATCATGATACCGATGATAGACGACTTCAAACAGCGCTTCACGCTTGGAGATGATTTTGTGGTCGTTGCCGATTCTGGCTTGATGAATAAGAATAACGTGAAACTGCTACAACAAGCCGGATACAAGTACATCTTGGGTGCACGTATAAAAAACGAAAGCAGCGATGTCAAGCAATGTATTCTCTCATTGGACAAAGGGGACAATGTCGGCCATGAACTCAAGCGGTCCAACGGTGAACGTCTTATCGTCAGCTATTCCGAAAAGCGGGCAAAGAAGGATGCCTACAATCGTGCCCGAGGCATCTCACGACTGAGAAAAGCCTACAAGAGTGGACACGTCACCAAGCAGCAGGTAAACCGCAGAGGTTACAACAAATTCCTTGAAATTAGCAAGGATATTGATGTAAGTATAAGCGAGGAGAAAATTGCCGAGGACTGCAAATGGGATGGATTAAAAGGGTATATCACCAATACCGACCTTGATACAGAACGTGTAATAAACCAATACCACGGGCTATGGGTGGTAGAACGTGCCTTCCGTATCTCAAAAGGAACTTTGGAAATGCGTCCGATGTTCCATTTTACAGAAAGAAGGATAGAAGCACACATTTGTATCTGCTTCATCGCCTATAAAGTATATAAGGAATTAGAGAGACTTATAGCAATCAACAAAATAGGAATGAGTGTTGACCATGTGCTTGATATCGCCAAAACAATCACGACAATAAGGATAAGTATGCCAGAGAATGGGACGTTCTTCACAAAAACATTGTTCCTAACCGATAAACACCGTACTATCATGTCACTTTTCGACCTATCAAAAGACCAATTTTAATTTGGGTGGCGCATTGACGAAGTCTGGAAATAACGAAAAATGCGCCACTGAATAACTTTGTGTCGAAACAAAGCATGCAGTGGCGCATTTTTGCCTGCGAGGGTGCGCTGTGCAGAACAGCAGCACTCAAAAATCTTAACAGTATGGGTATTTGAGGATACCTCGGTTTTCCTGGTTATTTTTTACTTGATGAGGTCGAGGGTATCGCTGGCAATGAGCAATTCCTCGTCGGTGGGAACAACCACTACCTTAACCTTGCTGGCAGGGGTAGAAATGATTTCTTCCTCGCCGCAGTTTTTGCGGTTCTTTTCCTCGTCGAGTTCGATGCCCATGAATTCAAGACCATGAACAGCACCGCGACGCACATCCCACTGATGTTCGCCGACACCGGCCGTGAACACCACGATGTCTACACCGCCCATAGCAGCTGCGTAGGCACCCACATACTTTTTGATGCGGTAGTCGTACATTTCCATAGCGAGTTTGGCGTGTTCGTCACCAGCTTCAATGCCGGCTTCAACCTCGCGGATGTCGCTTGAAATGCCTGAGATACCGAGCACGCCGCTCTTCTTGTTGAGCAGGTCGCTCATTTCGTCGGGGGTAAGACCTTCCTTCTTCATGATGCTGAGCACAGCTGAGGGGTCAATGTCACCCGAACGGGTACCCATCATCAAGCCTTCGAGCGGAGTCAAGCCCATTGACGTGTCGACGCACTGTCCGAACTTAACGGCAGAAACTGAAGCACCATTACCGATGTGGCAAGTTACGATGCGTACTTCTTCGGGTTTAACGCCGAGGAGTTCGCACACACGAGCCGTAACGAAGCGGTGGCTCGTTCCGTGAGCACCCCAACGACGGATGTTGTTCTGTTCGTAATATTTATAAGGAACGGCATACATATAAGCCTTGGCAGGCATGGTCTGGTGGAAAGCCGTGTCGAACACGAACACCTGAGGCAGGTTGGGCAACATTTTCTTTACAGCCACATAGCCTTTGAGGTGTGCTTCGCTATGAAGCGGAGCGAGTTCCATATATTGCTTCCACTCTTCGAGCATCTGGTCGGTTACAATCTGGCTCTTCGTGAAGCGACCACCGGCCACGATACGATGACCTGCTGCGCTGATTTCGTCGAGGCTCTTGATTGCTCCGTACTCAGGATTGAGCAGGGTGTCGAACATGAGTTTGATACCCTCGGTGTGAGTGGGGCAAGCTGATTCGATGATTTTGGTTTCACCGTTGATTTTTGTTTTCAAGAACGAGCCCTCGAGGCCGATTTTTTCAATGCCGCCAGCAGCAAGTACGCTCTTGTCGTCCATTTCGTAGAGTTTGTACTTGATGGAAGAGCTTCCGCAATTGATAACGAGAATTTTCATTGTGTGAATATCGTATGTTAGATTCCGTAAATTGTTGTCGATACAAACGGATAGACACATATTCGAGAAACTGAAAAAAACGAGTTAGGCAGTTTGACAGGCTGTGTATCCGTTAAGTTAGCTTACTGCAAAGGTAGCCATTTATTTTGAGCCAAGTGCATAACGTGGCTTTTTTTATATGAAATGTGATTTTAAGTAGGTGCTCAAAATCATGCCTCCGTCACGATTTGTATGGCTAATGCTCTAAGCCTCACAGTATCCTTTGCCGCAAATGTTAAACAGCACACTATTTGATTGTTGAATTTATATCAAAATTAGTGAGCTGTTTTCCTTACTCCATGCCGTTGTTTGAACAGTGCGCTGAGCTATCGTCAAAAATTACGCAGCGATTGTCGAAATTAGTTCCGAGCTTGTTGAAATTAGTTCCGAGCTTGTTTGAATTAGTTCCGAGCTTGTTTTACGAATCTCGGAATTAGTTTTACGAATCTCGGAACTACTGATAATCAGCGCGTTCTGAAAAACGCCAAAATAGGTTCCATTCACGCTAATTCCGCCTTGAAAGTGAAGAACAAAGCGAGTTTTCCATTTTTGCGTTTATTGACCTATTTGTTAAATTCGCCTTGCGCGCCATAAGCCGCGAAATGCTTTCCAATCCAACGTGATAGGAGGTTATACTTTGAGAAATAAGCGGAAGCATAATGTCGAAAATTACGATTGCCATTTACAATACCCATCATCCACACGATTCGTGACAGAGCCTTTTGAATAAGCCCGTACAAAATAGATTTCTTCCTTTATCAGTAGGCTGAAACGCCGATTTAAACTAACTTTGCTGTCGAGAAAATATAGAAGTCGTCTAAACTTTTTCTCAGAAGATTGAATTTCATAAAAGTTCAGACGACTTCATAAAAAAAAAGGACCATCATGGCCCTTTAACCCAAATATATACTTTATGACTATTGCTGAAATCATCGCCAAAGCATTTGGACTGCGTCTCAAGCAGGTGGCCAATACCATAGAATTACTCCAAACCGGAGCTACCATCCCCTTTATCAGCCGTTACCGCAAAGAAGCAACGGGCGGACTGAACGAGGTGCAGGTGACAGAAGTGAAGGAACAAAACGATAAACTCGAAGAACTGGTTCACCGACGCGAATATGTGCTCAAAACAATCGAAGAACAGGGTAAACTGACCGACGAACTGCGCAATCGCATCGAGCAATGCTGGGATGCCACGCAGCTCGAGGACCTGTACCTCCCCTTCAAGCCCAAGCGCAGAACCAGGGCAGAAGTGGCACGCAAAAAGGGATTGGAACCCCTTGCCAACCTGCTGCTGCTGAACCCCATGGCACAACCCGAAAAACAAGCCGAACGCTTTGTGACTGACGAAGTGGAAAACGTAGATGCAGCATTGCAAGGCGCACGCGATATTTTGGCCGAACGCTTTAACGAAGACGAACGCACCCGACAAACGGTGCGCCGCTCGTTCGAGATTTCGGGCGTAATCCACTCCAAAGTGGTAAAGGGCAAAGAGGCAGAGGCTGTGAAATTCCGCGACTATTTTGATTGGAGCGAACCTTTGCGCCGCTGCACATCGCACCGCCTGCTGGCCATGCGTCGCGGCGAGGCCGAGGGCTTTTTGCGCGTGAGTATCAGTCCGGCCGACGAGGACGACTGTCTGCGCCGCATGGAGCGTCCCTTTGTCAAAACCGGCACCCCGGCTGCACCGCAGGTTGAAATGGCGCTGGCCGATGCCTACAAGCGACTGCTTAAACCGAGCATCGAAACAGAATTTGCCGCAGCCGGCAAACTGAAGGCCGACGACGAGGCCATCCGCGTGTTTGCCGAAAATCTCAAGCAATTATTGCTTTCGCCTCCTCTGGGTCAAAAGCGCATCATGGGCATTGACCCGGGTTTCCGTACGGGTTGCAAGGTTGTTTGTCTGGACGCGCAGGGCAATTTGCTGCACAACGAAACCATTTATCCCCACCAACCCAAAAATGAATATGCACGCTCGGGCTTGAAGGTTTCGAACATGGTCAGCGACTATGGCATCGAAGCCATTGCCATTGGTAATGGTACGGCAGGACGCGAAACAGAGGAGTTGGTGCAGTCGCTTCATCTCGAAGGAGTTGAGGTGTTCCTGGTCAGCGAAGATGGAGCTTCAGTTTATTCAGCGTCGAAATTAGCCCGCGAGGAATTTCCCGACTACGACGTAACGGTGCGCGGTGCCGTGAGTATTGGCCGTCGGTTGGCCGACCCGCTGGCCGAATTGGTAAAAATTGACCCGAAGGCCATCGGGGTAGGGCAGTATCAGCACGATGTAGATCAGGGCGCACTGAAAAAGTCGCTCGACCTGACAGTTGAGAGTTGTGTGAACACGGTAGGCGTAAACCTCAACACCGCTTCGAAGCATTTGCTCACCTATGTTTCCGGACTGGGACCGGCGCTGGCACAGAACATCGTTGATTTCCGTTTGGCCAATGGCCCCTTTGCATCGCGCAAGGCTTTGCTCAAAGTGCCGCGTCTGGGTGCCAAGGCTTACGAACAGTGTGCAGGCTTTTTGCGCATACCGGGAGCTAAAAATCCGCTCGACAACACAGCGGTACATCCTGAACGCTACGAACTGGTGGAGCAAATGGCCAAGGATGCAGGCTGCGACATTGCCACACTCATTGCCTCGGCCGATACGCGCAAAAGCATCAACCTGAAAAAATACTGCACCGCAGAGGTGGGACTCCCCACACTCACCGACATCATGGACGAACTGGCTAAACCCGGACGCGATCCGCGCGGCACCATCAAGGTATTTAGCTTTGCCGAAAACCTGCATACCATCGACGACCTACAGGAAGGCATGGAAGTGCCGGGTGTCATTACGAACATCACGAAGTTTGGCGCGTTTGTCGACATGGGCATCAAGGTGAAAGGCCTGATACACGTGTCGAAAATGGCGAACCACTTTGTCAAAGATCCGGCCGAGGTCGTACACATTCAGCAGCAGGTAATGGTGCGTGTGCTTGAAATCGACCATGAACGCGGACGTGTGGCTTTACAACTCATTGACCAACCCTAAGCAACTTCTTGAAACATGACCGACGAATACTATATGCGCAAGGCGCTCGAACAGGCGCAACTGGCTTTCGACAGCGACGAGGTGCCGGTCGGTGCAGTGGTGGTATGCCGTGACCGCATCATTGCCCGGGCACACAACCTGACCGAAACGCTCAACGATGTAACGGCGCATGCCGAAATGCAGGCCATCACGGCTGCAGCCAATGCGCTGAACGGCAAATACTTAGATGTGTGTACGCTTTACGTCACAGTGGAGCCTTGCATCATGTGTGCAGGGGCCATCGGTTGGGCGCAAGTGGGCCGTGTGGTCTACGGTGCAGCCGATCCGAAGCGGGGTTATGCGGCTTTTGCGCCCCATGCCCTGCACCCTAAAACAGAGGTGGTACACGGGGTTCTTGAAGCAGAATGTGCCCAACTCATGAAGGACTTTTTTAAACGCAAACGCTGATGGCTGCGCACAACGAATTGGGCGCGCAGGGCGAATATGAGGCCTTGCTTTATCTGACAAAGCAGGGCTACACGCTGCTGGCGCATAACTGGCGCGTAGGTCACCTTGAACTTGATATCGTGGCAGAACAATGGGGCGAAATCGTGTTTGTCGAGGTGAAAACGCGCAGCAGCGAGGACTTTGCACCGGCCGCCGAGGCCGTGACGCTTTACAAAAAGCGAAACCTCATTGCGGCAGCGCGGGCGTACCTTGCCCGCAACGGTTTGCTGGAACGCCCCTATCGCTACGACATCATCACCGTGGTGGGCAAAGCGCAACCTTTCAAACTGACGCACTTGCGCAATGCCTACACCGAAGAGGGTGTTTATCTGGAACACAGCGGACGCAAGGGTAAAGCGGAATTTCAGGTATAAAAAAATGCGCTGCAATCTATGTTGGCGCATTTTTTTTGAATTTCCGGCTACCACTTTTTGAACTACCGGCTACCACTGTTCTTCCGTAAACGTATTATTTAATTTCTTTATGATGAACATTGAAAAAATTCGCGAAATCTGTTTGGCCAAACCTTTGGTAACAGAGGATACGCCTTTCGGCCCCGAATTTGTGGCTTTTCGCTTTTTCGACAAAATATTCTGTTGCATCGACCTCGAACGGCCGCATCTCGTCACCATGAAATGCGACCCCGACCGCGCTGTATCCCTGCGCGATGCGTATCCGGAAATTACGGGGGCATGGCATTGGAACAAACGAATGTGGAACGATGTACGGCTCGACGGTCAGGTGCCCGACGCGCTCATTGTCGACCTCATTGATCATGCCTACGACGAGGTTCGAAAAAAATTGCCGAAAAAAACGCTCTATCACTTTCCCGACTTGCCCCAAGGCTGGACGCATACGCATTTGCCCGAGGTGGACTCCACGATGAACGTGGTACGCGCCTATCCGCCCTTGCCCGACACTTCGGCTGAGGCCGGGCCAACGGTGGAACCCACGCGCTTCGAACTGCTCACGGCCGATTTCCAAACAGCCGGACGCGGACAGCGCGGTTCGCATTGGGAGGCCGACGACCGCCAAAACCTGTTGCTCAGTTTCCGCTTCTGCCCCTCGCCGCTCATTCAGCCGTGCCACCATTTTATGTTGTCAGAGTGTTTGGCACTCGCTGTGGCCAAGGCCCTGAAACAATATGGAGGCAACGACATCCGCATCAAGTGGCCCAACGACATTTACTACAAGGACCGCAAAATTGCCGGTATGTTGCTCGAACACGATCTATGCCAAAAGCGCATTACGCAAACCCTTGTCGGTGTGGGCATCAACGTCAATCAGCGTCAATTCGTGAGTGATGCACCGAATCCCGTTTCGCTTTATCAGATTTTGGGCAAGGAGGTAGACCGTGCCGCCATTCTGCGCAATGTGCTGACCTATTTCACCCGCGCATACACCTCGCTTTATGAGGGATTTGCCGACTTCGTCGAACGCGATTACCACAAACTGCTTTATCGCCGCAACGGTTTCTACACCTTTGCCGATGCCAACGGTACGTTCCGCGCATGTATCGTACAGGTTCACCGCGACGGACTCCTCGAACTCAAGGACGAAGGTGGTCACTTTCGCACTTACGCTTTCAAGGAAGTTTCGTTTGTGCTCTAAGCCTGTTTTCACTCCATATATATAATGAATCGTCAAATACTCAACATCACCCTGCCGAGCATTGTGTCGAACATCACCGTGCCGCTCCTTGCCCTGGTCGACACCACGATTGTGGGTCACTTGGGCGCAGCATCTTATTTGGGCGGCATAGCCGTGGGCGGTATGCTGTTCAACATGGCCTACTGGCTGTTCGGCTTTCTGCGCATGGGCACCGGCGGAATGACGGCGCAAGCTTACGGTGCAGGCCGTACAGCCGAAACATTGGCTATTTTGTTTCGTTCGCTTCTTGTTGCGCTCACCTTGGGGCTGTCACTTATTCTGCTGCAACACGTCCTGGTTAACGTGGCTTTTCAATGGATAAACGCCACCCCCGAAGTAGAAAACCACGCGCGCACTTACTTTGCCTGCCTCATTTGGGGAGCCCCCGCAGTTTTGGCCCAATACAGTTTGCTGGGCTGGTTTCTCGGTATGCAAAATGCACGTTTCCCCATGTATGTGGCCATTGTGCAGAATGTAGTAAACATTGCCACCAGTCTGCTCTTCGTAATGGGTTTCGGTTGGAAAATCGAGGGAGTCGCTATAGGTACCCTAATTGCGCAATACGCCGGTATGGGGCTGTCCGTTCTGCTATGGTTCAAGCAGTACTACCAGCCACAAGCATGCCACACGGCTTCCCGTTTGGTCATGAATGCAATGGCCTTCCGCCGCTTTTTCAGCGTTAACCGCGACATTTTTCTGCGCACACTCTGTCTTATTGCCGTAAGCACTTACTTCACCTCAGCCGGTGCAGCCCGTGGCGACCTCGTCTTAGCCGCCAATACCCTGCTCATGCAATTTTTTATACTGTTCTCCTACGTCATGGACGGTTTTGCCTATGCAGGTGAAGCCTTGGGCGGACGTTATTACGGAGCCCGCAGCCGTACGCGGTTTTCCTTGCTCACCCGTTGTTTGTTTCAGTGGGGGCTGCTGCTGGCCGGACTGTTTACCGCAGCGTATGCTTTGGGCGGCGAACTCCTCGTTGCCCTGCTCACAAACGATGCGGCAGTACGCACCACGGCTGCCGACTATCTGCCCTATGCTGTAGCCATTCCGCTAATCAGTTTTCCGGCTTTCCTATTCGACGGCCTCTTTATCGGCACCACATCAACGCGCCAAATGCTGCTGAGCATGGCTTTTGCCGCCGGTGCTTACTTCGCCATTTTGGCCATGTTTCCGGCAAGTAACCCTGTGCTTTGGACGGCTTTTCTGGTGTACTTAGGCAGTCGAGGCGCAGTGCAAGGGCTGCTATATCCTCGCATTTTTAAGTAAATGACGGCCGATTGGTGAAATTCTCAGATTCACTTCCTATTGTAAAAAAATAATTTCCTACATTTGTAACATGGCTGTCTGTGCGGCACCTTGCCAAACACTCCCTGCAGCCTCACTAACCAATCATCAGTCAGTAATCATCAAACTCTAACAAATACTTATGGCAAAATTTAAGCGCATTCTGCTGAAGCTCAGTGGCGAGAGCCTGATGGGCGAACAAGGTTACGGTATCGACGTAAAACGCCTCAACGAATATGCCCTGCAAATTCAGGAAGCTCTGAACATGGGCATTCAAATCAGCATCGTCATTGGCGGTGGAAACATTTTCCGTGGCCTGAGCGGTGCAGGTAAAGGTTTTGACCGTGTCAAGGGCGACCAAATGGGTATGTGTGCCACGGTTATCAACTCTTTGGCTCTGAGTTCAGCTTTGGGTGCCATTGGCGTAAAGAGTCGCGTGCTCACAGCCATCCGCATGGAACCCATCGGCGAGTTCTACAGCAAATGGAAAGCTATCGAAGCCATGGAACGCGGCGAAGTGGCCATCATTAGCTGCGGAACGGGTAGTCCCTATTTCACCACCGACACCGGCTCATCATTGCGCGGCATCGAAATCGAAGCCGACGTTATGCTCAAGGGAACGCGCGTGGATGGCGTTTACACCGCCGACCCCGAAAAGGACCCCACGGCTACGAAGTTCGACGACATCACCTACGATGAAGTGCTCTCGCGCGGCTTGAAAGTGATGGACATCACCGCCACAGCCATGTGTCGCGAAAACGGACTCCCCATCTATGTGTTCAACATGGATGTAGTGGGCAACCTGAAAAAGGTGCTGAGCGGCGAAAACATCGGCACCTTCGTTCACGCCTAAGCCTTCGCACTTTTCATAACCTTAAAAAACGGTCGTACAGAATGTCAGCCATCGCTGCCTTCTGTACGACCGTTTTCGTTTACACAAATCCTTCCAAATGCCTTTTTTCGGGTAGCAGAAGGGGGCTGTCAATCTGCTTTGCTTCCCAATTAGCAGTTCATCAAGTGTTTACTGAGGAACGCCTCCATGGCGCGGTAAAAGTCGAAGCGGTTTTCCTGGTTGTGGAAGCCGTGGCCCTCGTTGTCCTTTACCATGTACTCCACCTCAACCCCTCTTTGTCGCAAAGCTTCAACCATTTGGTCACTTTCGGCCTTGTTCACACGCGGGTCGTTCGCCCCCTGCGCAATAAACAGCGGCGCACAAATGCGGTCAGCGTTCAAAGCCGGCGAAGTGGCAGTGAGCTGTTCGCAGTCCGTTTCAGGGTTGCCCACCTGCTCGTACATCATTTCGAGCATCGGACGCCAGTAGGGTGGAATGGTGTTCATGAACGTAAACAAGTTGCTCACGCCCACATAGTCAATGCCGCAAGCGTAGAGGTTGGGCGTAAAAGCCAGACCGGCCAATACGGCATAGCCACCGTAGCTGCCACCGTAAATAGCCACACGCTTCGGGTCGGCAATACCCTGCGCGATGAGCCACTCCACACCATCGGTAATGTCGTCCTGCATCTTCAGTCCCCACTGCTTGTAGCTTGCTTCAAGGAAACGGCGTCCGTAGCCCGTCGACCCACGGAAGTTCATTTGGAACACCGCATAGCCCCGGTTACAAAGGAACTGCACTTCCGACGAAAAACCCCACGTATCGCGGCTCCACGGTCCACCATGCGGATTGATGATAACCGGCAGGTGATGCGCCGTTTCAGGCGTCAGTCCGTCCGGCAACGACAAGTAAGCCTCGATGTGCAGTCCGTCGCGCGAGGTGTAGCTCACCGGGTGCATGCTGCACATGTCCTCTTCGTGAATCCACGGAGCCAAATCAGCAATATGTTCCACCGTATCGTTTTGAGCATCGTAGAACCAGTAGGCACCCCGCGTGCGGTCACCGCCCACATAAATCAAGTAAAAGTTCTCCTCCTTGTCCGTGTCAGCCACCCCGAAACGCTTGTCGGGAAAGTGCGCTTTGATTCTTTCGCGCAGCGCCTTCTCCTCCTCGTCAAAGTAGTGACGAATGGGCTCCTTGTGCCCCGTGCAGTACACACTCAGTAACTTTTTGCGTTTGCGCGAATAGCTGATGCTGGCAATGTCATAATCCTCGTTTTCGTAGAGCAGTTCCAGTTCCTCGCAAGTCGCCGGATTCATGCGCACTAGCACCGTTTTGTCGCGATTCAGGTTCGTTGCAGCATACACCTCGCGGTTATCGGGCGTAAACTCCATAAAGCCCACCAGGTCGCGGAAGTTCGTGGTAAGTACAGCGCGGAAAGGTTCATCCTCGCTGTCGCGATACAGAATTTGCGTGTTCACCCCATCCACGATGGCAGTAGCCACACGCAGTGCACCGTTGTGGTCCGTCATCCATCCCTGAATGTTGCCCGGATTTTCAGCCAGCAGCGTCAGTTCTCCGGTTTCAAGGTTCAGACGGTAGGGGTCGAACACCTCAGGGTTACGCTGATTCATGCCAATCAGCACAAAGCCCGGCTGTTCCTCAAGGTCGTCGATGATGGATGAACGCACCCCCGGAAAAGCCGTATAGGCACGTAAGTCTGAGCCATCGTGGCGCACGCCGTAGAGCTGATAGTTTTCGTCGCCCGCCGTATCTTTCATAAACAGCAAACGCTCATTGTCGGCCCACATGTAGCCCGCCACGCTGCGTTCGGTTTCGGAGGTGATGCGTACGGACTCGGAATCGGGCTGACCCACCCGACGCACAAACACGTTGAGGCGGTCGTTCCACGGAGCCATATACGAAATTTGGCGTCCATCCGGCGATAACTGGTAGGCCGTTCGTTCTGAGTTTCTAAAAAAATCCTCTAAGGGAAGTCGTTTCATGCTATATATTTTTAGTAATTTTGCAGTTAAGGCAAAGTCGCATCCAATTGCGGCTTTCGTCCGGCTACAACAGGTACAGAAATGGGTAAGACCGTAACCGTGTTTCGCCGTTGAAACACAAAGGTACGTCTTTTTTCATGATTACTGCATGGCGCAAAGCCACATTTTCGAACCCTGTGTAAGTGTTTTCTTTTTTTGAAATTTCAACTCAAATCATATCACGCTATGGCAATCGTATCCCCTTCGCTTTTATCGGCCGATTTCGGTAATTTGCAACGCGACTTAGAAATGCTCAACAACAGCCAGGCCGACTGGTATCACCTCGACGTAATGGACGGAGAATTTGTGCCCAACATTTCGTTCGGTTTTCCCGTCATGCAGGCCATGGCACAGCACGCCACCAAGCCGCTCGATGTACACCTGATGATTGTTCGTCCCGAAAAGTTTATCAAGGAAGTCAAGGCCTTAGGCGCCAAGGTAATGAACGTACACTACGAAGCCTGCACTCACCTTCATCGCGTCGTGCAGCAAATCAAGGCCGAAGGCATGATGGCCGGTGTAACGCTCAATCCGCACACCCCCGTCAGCGTATTGGAAGAAATCATTGCCGACCTCGATTTGGTGATGCTCATGTCAGTCAATCCCGGTTTTGGCGGTCAGAAATTCATTGAACATTCCGTCGACAAAACCCGCCGCCTGCGCGAACTCATTGAACGCACGGGTTCAAAAGCCCTTATCGAAATTGATGGTGGTGTCAATCGCGAAACCGGTGCGCGCCTCGTTGAGGCCGGAGCCGATGTACTCGTAGCCGGTTCTGCCATTTTCAAGGCTCCCGATCCCAGTGCTGAAATCGACTTTATGAAAGCATTGTAAGCCACCTTTAGTGATAATCCAAAATCAGCTAATTTTGAAACCGATTTTAACTGAACAAGAACTGTTTTCTTTGCTGCAAATCATTCAGCAAAGCCGTAAAGTGGTGGTATGCGCGCACCGCGGACCCGATGGAGATGCGGTGGGCTCATCATTAGCCTGGGCCGAATACCTCATGTCGTTGGGCAAGCAGGTCAACGTAATCATGCCCAATCCCTATCCCGACTTTTTGCGTTGGTTGCCCAATTCCCACATCATACAGTATTACCTTCGCCATGAAGCCGCAGCCCAGACCGTGCTCAACGAAGCCGACCTCATTTTCTGTCTCGACTTCAACGGCTTGAACCGTTTGCAGGAAATGGGAGCCGCAGTTTCGCGTGCCAAGGCCGACCGCATCATCATCGACCATCATTTGAACCCCGACACTGCCATGGCCAAAATGGTGATATCGTATCCCGACAAAAGTTCAACGAGCGAACTCGTGTTCCGTTTGATTCACCAGTTGGGCGGTTTCGACAACATGACGCGTCAGTGCGCCACCTGCATTTACACCGGCATGATGACCGACACCGGCGGCTTTACGTACAATTCGAACGATCCCGAAATTTACGAAATCATTTCTTTGCTGCTGACCAAAGGCATTGACAAGGACAAGATTTACCGCAATGTATTCAATGTCTATTCTGTCGACCGCATCCGCCTCATGGGCTACATCATGTACGAAAAGTTGCAGTTTCATGCCGGCAACCGGGCATCTATCTTTACGTTGACGCGCGAAGAAATGAAGCGTTTCAACTTTATTCGCGGCGATGCCGAAGGATTGGTCAATATGCCCTTGCAAGTAAAAGGAATGCGCTTGAGCATTTCGCTGCGCGAAGACACAGAGCGCGATGTGGTGCGTGTGTCGTTGCGTTCAGTCGACGATTTTCCGTGTAACAAAATGGCCGAACAGTTTTTCAATGGCGGCGGTCACCTGAATGCCTCAGGCGGCGAATTGCCCTTCCCCCTTGACGAAGCCGTGCGCACGGCCGAACGCGCCATTGCTGCTTTTGCCGACCAACTTTAATGGCACCCGAACGCTTTCATGCGCAGCATGGCCCGCGAGTCAGTGCGTGCTGTTGAGCGCACCTAAAAATCCCCTGTATCCGTTTTCTGCAATGCCCCAAGGGCTGGCAGTAAAATGGTACAGGGGATTTTTGCTACTGAGCCATAAAGGGTGGTTTTCCTAATTTTAAGCTCTTGAATTAGGAAAACCACCCTTCTTTATATAGGTCGTAATTATTTACTCATCTTTCGGTTTGAACAAATCAGCAAACAAGCGCAAGCTGTCGGGGTGTTCAACGGCAAAAGTATCGATGTGGCGCATACGCTTCTGTTCCAGAATTTCGTCTACGGCAATCAGGATACCCGTTTCCTCCACCTCGCCAAATTCATGGTTCACCGCAGTGCCAAACATACGCATAGTCGGGCTCAGCCCCATGTAAGCATTGACGAGCGGCGGAATGTTATAGCCTCGTTTACGCACCTCCGTGTTCAGAATGCGATAGTCCGACTTGAAGTCATCGTACACAAAAAGCTGTTCGAGTTCGTTAATGGGCGTATCAATTTTCAGCGGTGTGATGGGCGTAACGAGGTTGTCGCGGTCGCCAAAGTGTTTGTTCAGGAAAAACAGAATCATGTCGCGCGCCTGTCGGTTGAACGACGGATACATCGTCATTTTTCCAAAGAAATACTTCAGGTTCGGAATCACCACAGTCAGAGCTCCGAGTCCGTCCCACAGGTTGTCGAGTGCAAAGATGCCCTTGCTCATGGCGCGCGTACTTTGGTATTCGAGCGTTACGAACGACCGCCCCAGTTCAACGGTATCAGCCATGTAGGTCGACAAGAATTTGTCCGAGAAGTGAAACATGTGGCTTGTAGCCAACAGCGGTTGTCCGTTCTCGTCGTAGGAAATTTCCTTACCCGGCAGGAAGCGGTATCCCCCCAGGATGCGTTCTTCCTCAGGGTCCCACACGATGAGTTGGTAGTAAGGATGCTCGCAGGTGTCGAATTCGTCCCAGTCGAGTTCCAATCCCGTACCCCCTCCGGCAGCCCGGAAAGCAATTTCGCGCAGACGGCCTATTTCGCGCATCACGTTGGGCGCCTGGTGATAAGTAATGATGTAAATTTCGTTGCCCGCTTTGTTCGTCGACCGCAATCGGCGTTCCGGTGTCAGTTCAGCTTTTAAGAGTTCTTTGTCGACGGGCGATATAATTGGTTGCATAATTACCTATTTTAATCTATAAACTTCATCTTCCACCCATTTGGCCCATTCGGCAGGCTTTTTGCTATGGTCGAAAGTTTGCCAGGGAATAGGTTTCCCGATTTTTACCTGAAATGTTTTGTGTCGGTGTTTGAATGTTTCGTCAGCCAGAAACAGCATGGCGATGTTGAACTTGAGTCCGAGTCGTTTCCCGAAGGAAGCCCAACGGTAAAAGCGGTCGGAGTTGCATCCGTCAAAATAAATTGGCACCACATCGCGTTGCGTTTCGATGCTCTTGGTAATGAAGGTTTTGTTCCACGGCAAATCGTGTACCACTCCCTTTTCCCGTCGTGAGCAAAGTCCGGCCGGAAACATGATGATGTGGTTGTCGCTGCCGAAAGCCGCTTCAACCAGTCGCGGAAAGTCGCGGCTTTGTTTGCCGGTTTTGTTAATCGGCACACAGAGTGGTGCAAGGCCGTGCAGATTCATCAGCAAGTCGTTCACCAGGTAGCGTATGCGTCCGTCGTAGCGATGACCTAAGATTTGCCCTATGGCAATACCGTCAGGTCCGCCCAGCGGATGGTTGCTGACAAAGGTAAAGCGCCGGCCGTCCGCGTCGTCGGGCAGGTTTTCGGTACCGCTCACCTCCAGGCTGACGTCGAGAAATTTCATGACAGCATCAAGCCAGGGTACCCCCTGCATATCGCCCACGTCCGTCAGAAATTCGTTAATTTCGTCCTGATGGGCAATGCCTTTCAGCCAGTTGCGCACAAATCCCGGAACGAATTTAGCCTTACTTCCGGCCTTCGAACGCAATATTTCGTCAATGTCTATTTTGAAAATGCGGTTGTTCACTATTCAGAAATGTGTATGTTTATTTTTTTCAAGCAAGGGTGGGGCTGCAAGGGGTAAGCATTGGACAAACCGTTTTTGCAACCAGGTACTTTGCCATACAATATGACCAGTAAAGCCTCCCGTACTCAGCAAAGACAGCTTCAAACCAAGCCTCTTTGCAAAGGCAAAAGTACAAATAAATTTTGCCTTTGCGCAATTTATCCAAAAAAGTTTCCTACTTTTGCCTGACTACCGGCACACTTAGTGTGCTATTTGTTGATAAAATCTTAACAGCTTTACAAAATTGTAAAGAAAAAACTATTGCTTATCATTCATGCATACGCTCGTACTCGTTACCACTGAATTTGCTGCTGCCGCGCACCTCATGATGAGTTTGGTGCTGTTTTATCTGGCTCGTCGCAGCGTGCAGTTTCTTTCGCAAGCATGGATTATGCTGCTCATTTGCCTCATGTACTGTTTGGCTCTGTTCTATGTAGCCACCACCGAAAGCATACCCTCGTTAGGCATTCTGCATCCCATTTTGCTTATTTACTTACTGGTCTGTTCCTATTTGCAAAGCATTTACCCCTTGGGCTTATGTTTGCCCGGCTATTTGCAGTGGGGGCGCATGTGGGCCTACGCCACTCCGGCCCTGGTGCTCATCTTTATTTATTGTATAGGTGCTGCCGCCGGCAGTAATTTGGCCACTGTCTATAGTGCCGAGGACTTTGTCACCTACTTCCTGTCGGGCGATGTGTTCCTGCGCCTGCTCTGTCTGCTCCTTTCCGGCTACTACATAGTCAACATTTTCCGCCTGCCCCATCGCCTGGCACGTCGAATGGAAATACCCAGCGACCTCATAGCCTACGGTTCAGCCTTAGGTTTGGTGTGCGTACTGTTTGTGGTAGTCACCGTGCGCTTCAGTTTGGTACTCCTCACGGTCTACATGCTCCTGTTCACGCTCGTCAATATGTTCCTGTTCTTCCGCATTCTGCGTCCCACGGTCAATAGCATATCCTACCCTGATTTCCGACAGGTCGAAACTCCCCCCACGAAGGAAGAAATCACCCAGTCCGAAGCTGCCGACTTTAATGAAGCTAACCTTCACCGCTTCGAAGTGATGGAATACATCATGCAGCACGAACGACCTTACACCGACGACACCTTCAACCGTGAACGCCTTTGCCGTTTGGCCGGATTTAACCGCCACGTTGCCTTGCAGAGTCTGCGCTCGCAGGGCTACAACGACATTCACGAATACATTTCGCGCTACCGCGTGGCAGAATTGCGCCGCCTCATTGAAATGGGTAAAGTTACTGACCTGAAACAAGTAACCATGGTAGGTTTCCGTTCGGCCCGAACCGCCGTGGTGGGTTTTGAACGCTACGAAAACCTGGACCTCAGCGCCTTCCTCGAAAGTTATGTGAAACCCGATGCCAAGCGGCCGCGCGAAGCGGTGCGCAACGATGTATAACCTGCTTAACACCTTCTTACCCGAATCTTTTCACCTCGATAATCTTTACCTATCAATGAAACTTATCCCCCCCTATGAAAAACCTTACTCTGATATTGTGGCTCTTTTTGGTCTGGGTGCAAGCACTGCCGCTGCATGCCCAAAATGAGAATAACCAGCATTACTATTACATTCATGGCCAGGCATTCAACCCCGTCACGCGCGAGCGTTTGCAGCATGTGTTTGCCGAACTCCTGACCACCGACAGCGTAGTAGTCGACACGATGACCACTACCGAAACGTTGCAAGTCAATGGCCAGCGTGGCCCCTGGATGTTCGACATAGCCAAACATCCCGAACAACCCTACATTGTGCGCCTCAGCAAAGAAGGGTATCAAACGGTGTGCATCAATATACCCAAACAGCCCGTCAGAGTGCAAAAGTCGACGTTTGAGGTTATCACCATCAAGCACGCTTTCATGAAACGCGCTCCCCGTAAGTACCACCTCGGGCAGGCCACCGTTACGGCCAGCAAGGTGGTGTTCTATCAGAAAGGCGACACGGTGGTTTACAATGCCGACGCCCTGGCTCTGTCCGAAGGTTCGATGCTCGATGCCATCATCCGCCAGTTGCCCGGTGTCGAGATGCGCGAAGGCGGCGAAATTTACGTCAACGGACGCTACGTCGAACAGTTGCTGCTCAACGGCAAGGACTTTTTCGACAAAGACCGCCAACTCATGCTCGACAACCTGCCCTCGTACATGGTGAAGAACGTGAAAGTGTATGAGAAGGAAAGCGATCTAAACAAATTTACCGGCTTGAAAGTCGATGAAAAGAAGCTGGTCATGGACGTGAACCTGAAGAAAGAGTACAACATAGGGTTCGTGCTCAATGCCGAGGCCGGATATGGCACCGAGAACCGCTACCTGGCGCGCCTCTTTGCCATGCGCTTTACGCCCCTTTCGCGGCTGACCATTGTGGGCAATATCAACAATGTGAACGATAGCCGGCGCCCCGGCCAAAACACCTCGTGGACTCCCGATAAAATGCCCATCGGCACCAGGATTACCAAAATGGGTGGTTTCGATTACGACTACAACGATGAACTCTCGGGCATTTCGTTTAGCAGCAATTTTACAGGAACGCATACCACCCAGAATAATTATTCGGAGCAAAGCAATGAACTCTTCCTCGAAGGAAACAACACCTTCGGGCGCAGTTTGGCGCGTAGTCACGTCAGCAATACCCGCTTAGACACCCACCAACGCCTGAAATTTAAAAAAGGCAGTTTATATGCAGATTAGTGGTTTTATGGAGGCTATTTGCGCAACCGAAACCGCAGCCGCAGTGCCTCGGCCACTTTTAGCGACAATCCCGATAACTACCTCAACGGGCATGTGCTCGACACGCTCCAAGGCCCGGCATCGGGCAATTTCCTGCGCAAACTGGCCCTTAATCGCACGCTCAATGAAGCCAAGCGCCAGAGCCAGACGGGGCATGGTAATGTGGATTTCACGATGTTCTACAAACGTACGTTTTTGAGTACCTGTTTTGATTTCAACGTCAACGACGAAAAGTTTTTCGAACATTACGCCCTCGATTATCCCTCGTCGAACAAAGCATCCGACTATCAGAACCGCTACAACCGCAATCAGCCCTATTACAAACTCAACTACCGTTTGTCGTTAAGCCAATTTTTCCTGATTGGCCCAAACCTGCAAATCATTCCCTCGTATTCGCTCAATGCCAGTTGGCGCAATCAGCATTATGCCCAGCATCGCCTTGAACGCCTGGCAGGGTGGGGCGCAGGCAACGAACATCCGCTCGGTATGCTTCCCTCCGAAGCCGAGTGGCTTAAAAATGAAACCTACGATCAGGTAAATTCCTACATCACCGAACTCAAACCCATCGACCAGACAGCGCAACTCCGCTTAGCGTATGAAAAGGCCGACAGCAACAATAACCGGTGGAATTTGTCGCTCAGCATACCGCTCAATATCAAAACCCAGCGTGTGTATCACAAGCGCCACACCTACGATGCTCACCGCACCATTCACAACGTGTACGCCACACCCACGTTCAACGTCTCGCGCAGGTGGGACAAGTCGCAAAAGGAATGGAACTACAGTTATAGCATGGGCGTTCGCACCCCCGATTTCCTGACCCACCTCATCGACCTGCCCAACGATGCCAATCCGCTATACGTCACCACGGGTAATCCCCATTTGAAGTCCGAAATCAGCCATGTGCTCAACACCTCGCTCAAATGGTCGAACAGCGAAAAGCAACGCTCCTACTTCCTGTCGCTCGGCATTACGTTCAACACCAATGCCATTGCCCAAGGCATGACTTACGACCGCACCACCGGTGCCCGCTACTTCAAGCCGCAGAATGTCGACGGAAACTACCTTTCGCAAAACCATTTCCAGTTCAACCTACCCCTCGACCGCAAGCGGCGGCTCACGCTCGCCTCGCGACTCTTTTTTCAGTTGCAACACAGCGTCGACCTCATCACCAACACCGACCATGTCGGCAGCAACGAAGCCTTCAGCTCGCGCCCCACGCGCTCCACGGTCAATACCTACTGGACCACTGAAGCCCTCGAACTCAATTACCGTCTGGGCAATTTCAGTGTAGGGGCCAACGGTTATGTAGGTTATAACCGCTCGCAGTCCGACCGCATTGGCTTTGTGTCGCAGAACGTGTGGCAATACAGCTATGGGCTCACCGGCCAGGTGCAGCTCCCCGGCAAAATCGAGTTTTCAACCGATATCAAGATGTATGGCCACCGCGGCTTTGCCGATGCCGCCGGCAATACCGACGATTTGGTGTGGAATGCCCGCCTCTCGCGCTATTTCCCCAAGGCCAACCTGTCGGTTATGATCGACGGTTTCGACCTCCTTCGTCAACTTTCCAACCGCACCTTCATGATGAACTCGCAAGGTCGCTTCGAAACCTACAACAACGCCCTGCCATCCTACTTCTTGGCACACATTGTTTACCGATTCAGTAAAAAGCCGAAGGAGTAAGTCATTTTCTGTAACAGTCAGCTAATCAGTCCTTCGAACAGCCAACCAACCACTGCTGTTCGAAGGACTTTTTTTGATTGCTATAAAAACTATAGCAGCGGTGCATCACCGCTCAGTTTCAGCCCATGCAAAATGTTAACTGGCTGGTTTGTTTGTCTGTGAAAAAATAAAAATATTGCCGCTTTATGTGGTTAGTCTTTTCCGCTATGAATAACAGCGCATCCACCTGTTAGAAAAACGCGTCGAACTATCGTTCAAATTTTCTCCGCGTTTGTTGAAATTAGTTCCGCGTTTGTTGAAATTAGTTCCGAGCTTGTTGAAATTAGTTCCGAGCTAGTTTTGCAAATCTCGGAACTATTGAAAATCAGCACTTTCAAAAAATCACCAATCGTTGTTTCCCGAACGCCAGTTTCAGTCCCGCGTTCCAACGTACCGAATATTTTCTTCATTTACATTTTTTGCACGACATCTACAAGCCTTTACGTTGTTTGTTAAAAACGAATCAAAGCCTTTCGCTCTTCTATGTGTACGATGTACTATGCGTATATTGCAGGTTATATCTTCAAAAAGTGGGAAAATATTTTGTCATAAAATCAATTAAAATTCTTTTTTTATGTAAGATAAATCTGGATTTTATTTGTGTATGTCAGATTAAATCTTTATTTTTGCGTTATTAAAATACATTTAATGCTATATAGTTAGCATATTTCATAATATGAATATTATATGTATTTCTTTATGTCTAATTATTTTTTATTTTCTAATTTTAAACTTTAATATTATGGAAGATTTATTATTTGATCTTTTACACGAAGGTTCTAAAGATTCTGTTAGTTTACTTTCGGATGAATCCATGAATGACATTTTAGGTGGTACTATTGTCTGTAAGAAAGGATATGTCCTTGATAACAATGGCATCATAAAATGTGGCTGTGATTATTCAAATGATGGTACTTTACAAACTAAAGAGACCACTATATCTGGAGGAAACACAAATACAACAATAATTAGAACTAACTCATAAATCCTTAAGAATTTGTATCAAAATTTTTAATCAATAGGCACAACTCATTGCGGTTGCGCCTATTTTAAACTAAAAAATTATGAAGTTATCTACATTTAATGTTATCAAAAAACTAAATGATGATATTTGGATTTATAACACTCTTACATCTGGTTTTATTCATACTAATATAAAGGAATGGAAACAGATTCAATGCAACATAGATACTCTCCCAGAAACTTTTAAAAATACTTTAAAAGAAAATGGTATAATTGTTGAATCAAACGAAGTAGAAGTAGAATTATATAAATATTTTTATTATAATAATGCATTTGCTAATCAAGTGCCCTTTTTGTATATTGCTCCAACAATGAAGTGTAATTTTGGCTGTTTTTATTGCTTTGAAAATGGTAATAAAAATATGGGGAATATGACAAATGATATAGCACTGAAAATTGTTCAATTCTTAAAGGCACAGAAAAAAGATAAAGTTAATATTGTATGGTTTGGTGGGGAACCTTTGTTAGGTTTCAATCAAATACAATATATTAGTGATTTATTAAATTCATATCATATTGAGTTTAGCTCTTCATTGATTACCAATGGAAGCTTACTTACTTTAGATAAAATAAAGCAATTAGCTAATTTAAATGTGAAGTTCATACAAATAAGTATGGACGGAGTTGGGAAAATTCATGATAATAGAAGGTGCTTTTTAAATGGTAAGCCAACATTTTCTCTAATATCCTCCAATATAACAAATCTTTTGTTAAATTCTTCAATTCCTGTGTGTATTCAAATAACAGTGGATCACTCTAATGAAACAGCTTATAATGATATGCAAGAATATGCAAGGGAAAATTGGTCTCAATATATAGAAAGCGGACAATTGCGTGTTGGGCTAAATTATGTTCAAAATAGGACTAGTTTTGACAATTCTGGTATTTGTTTTTCAAAACATGACATAATAAAAAATGAAATAAAAAAGATCTTGTCATCAAATTTATCTGATGTAAAAATACCTCAAAAAGCATTACCTTGTATGTTTCGTTCTTCTTGGTATTATGCAATTGACCCCGAAGGATATCTTTATAAATGTATAGAACACCTTGGAAATCCCAGTAAAAGTGTAGGTTCTTTATGTGATGATAAATTGTTTCTGACCAAACTTGCAACATCATGTTTTAATCAAGATGCATTTAATGATCCGAAATGTACTAAATGTGCAGTTTTTCCTATTTGTGGCGGTGGTTGTCCTCTTGATAGAATAAAAAATCAAAATTGTAACAATGATTCTTGTTCTAAATACAAAGATGGATTATCCTCTTTATTACCTTACTTGTATAAAAAAATAATGCAAAATCAGACCAATCATGAGAAAATATAATCATTTATTCATGCTATTGTTTTCCCTTCCTATCTATGGCATAGCGCAAGAAAATGCAGATACAACATCTACTTCCAATTTGAATGAAGCTATCATTACCAGCTATCAAAAGAATGTGAAAATAGAAGGAGCCATTACAACTGTACAAATTAAAAATACCCCATTTGCACAAATCGGCAACTTACAAGAAATGTTGGCCCAAATACCCGGTATCCGAAAAAGCCAATTAGGTATTGAAGTTAGCGGCTACGGAAAACCACGTATTTATATCGACGGACGCGAAGTGAAAAATGAGGAAGAGTTGCGCACTATTTCTTCTGAACAGATAAAAAACCTAAAAATAAATAAGGCACCCGGAGCAGAGTATGAAGCCAATACGCCTGCAATAATTCAGATTACAACTATTAAATCGGTGGCCGATTATTTGTTTATGAATATAGGCAACACGATGGGTATGCGAAGAAAATTCAGTGAAAGTCCTTTTGTGCTCACACGTTTTCAGATTGGAAAGATGGCAAGTTCATTTTACTATGACTTTAATAGAAGTGGCAGTTTGGTTAAAGAAACCTATTTCAGAAATATAATGCGCCCCAATGATACTTTCAAAAGCGAACAAAAGCGCGAATTGCCTTTCTATGATACTTATCACTCTTTTTCATGGAGCGGCGACTATACAATCAACAAAAAGAACCGACTCGGTTTTTTCTATTTCTTTAATCACGATAACTATGCAGGTCATGAACGCGGTACAGACTGGAGTCAAAGTGCATTAGGCACTCAAACCAAATGGATAGATCGACAATCTGTTCAAATTACAAACCTACACAGTGCAACAGCTGTGTATGATTATTTTACTGAAAAGTATTCAATTCACGCTTCGCAAGATTATGCTTTCAGTACCACAAATTCTAATCTAAATGCATCGGAACATGTTAATAATAAGCAATCAGTAGTAAAGAGCATAAACAATAGAGATTACCATGTTTTAACTTCAAATTTATATAACTCCTTTCGGGTTGGTAAGAAATCAATAGGTTTGGTTGGGGGTAAATATACACTCATCAAATCTAGTTCGCGTATTGGTTCTGACGAATTTTTACCAAGCGTCATGCAGTTTTCACGAATCAAGGTTAGTGAGAATACGCCACAAGTTTTTGCTACACTTTATAATTATCTGGGTCCTTGGACCATTACACCCGGTGTGCGATATGAATTCATGCATCGCTCCATTCAAAACATATCCTCCAACGGAGAAACATCTAAATACACAGATAGAGTGTCAAAATTCTATCCTTATTTAACCATCAGCTATCAAAAAAATAAATGGAATGCATATCTGCAATATAGTCGCAGCAATATAGTGCCCAATTTTAGTATGCTCAACTCCGGCATTATTTATCAAGATTCGTTGACTTACACTAAGAGCAATCCATTCCTAAAAACAGCTTATGTTGACCGCGTTCAAGGAAGTGTAAGCTATCAAGGATTTTCATTTACGATGCGTTACAGACATACAAAAAATCCAATTGTGTCCGTTGAAATTCCTTCAAATTCAACGAGTTTTATAGTTTATAGTACAAATGTAAATCTTGACAAATATCAGGAAACTACATTCAATATTTCATATTCTTCTAACATTAAAAAGTTAGATTATTATCTTGATTTCAGCCTTAATCTTCCTTATGCTAAGATACTTGTTGGAGAAAGTATGCAAACACGCAAAAAACCATTTATTGATGCAGAAGTCAACCTTACTTATGCTTTCAATGAACGTTTTTCACTTTACACCAAATATGTGTTACAAGGAAAAAGAGATATACGGATTTCGCACCAAAAAGCCGTACATAACTGGGATTTTGGCTTTACTGGTAAATGGCTGAAAGATAAACTGAGCCTGACATTGGAAGCCACAGATATTTTAGGTAAGGCTAACTACAACAACATTACCGATACCTATGGTTTCATACAGAATGGCACATACGGAACAAGTGACATGCGCGGAATTCGATTGAGTATAAGATATACGTTGTTTAATAAACCAATCTCTGTCAGTGCGCAACGCGCAAATGCAGAAACACTTATGCGAATTCAATGACAAAGAAATTCAAATTCACTCCACAACTTGATTTAATGGGTTGTGGAGTGGCTTGCTTATCTATGATTAGTAAGTATTATGGAAAAACTCTTAGTATTAGCTATTTATCCTTAATTTGCAATACTTCTGCTGAAGGTGTATCCCTATTGAGTATTGCTAAAACTGCGAATAAAATAGGCTTTAGGACAATTGGAGCCGAGAGCTCTCTTGATGCATTAGCGAACATTCATCTTCCCTGTATTCTACATTGGAATCAGAACCACTTTGTCGTTTTATACAAAATAAATAGTAAAAAGAATTTATATTATATAGCAGACCCAGGTGAAGGGATGATAAAAATGAATCAGGAGGAATTTTCTTCACACTGGATAGGAAACAACGTCCATAGGAAAGGTTTTTTACTAGCATTAAAACCACAAAGTTCATTTTTTGATATGAAGGATACTATACCACATTCTAAACTATCACATAGAAAAATTCTTCAGTATTTAGTAGAGTACAGAAGTCAATTTATACTTATTTTACTAGGACTATTAATTGGCTGTATGCTTCAATTAGCTATGCCCTTTCTTGCTCAGGGTATTGTTGATGTTGGAATTAAACATAAAAATCTAAATATTATTTGGCTTATTTTATTGGGAGAATTCTTAATAATATTGGGTAAATCAGCCACGGATTTTATACGAAACTGGTTGTTGATTCATATTTCAATGAGAATAAATATTACGTTATTAAGTGATTTTTTTATTAAACTGCTTCAACTTCCTATGTCGTACTTTGATACAAAACGAATTGGTGATTTATTACAAAGAATGCATGATCATACACGCATTCAGTCTTTTTTAACGAGTAAATTGCTCAATATTTCGTTTTCTATTCTAAGCCTTATTATTTTGGGATTAGTATTATATATGTATACTCCATTGCTTTTTTCTATCTATTTGATTGCTAGTATTTTTTATGGATTATGGATTTCATATTTTCTTGAACAAAGAAAAGAAATAGATTATAAAAAATTCGAATTACAATCAACAAATCAAGAATTAACCGTTCAATTTATGACAACAATTCAAGAAATTAAACTTCAAAATTGTGAAAATAGAAGAAGGTGGGAATGGGAGGATAAGCAAGCAGATCTATATGATGTAGAACTTAAAGCAATGGCATTACAGCAAAAGCAAGAAGCAGGAAGTGTATTGATTAATGAAATAAAAAATATTTTTATAACATTTTGTGCTGCGACGTCAGTTATAGGTGGAGAAATTACAATAGGAGCAATGATTGCTATACAATATATTGTTGGACAATTAAATTCACCAATAGAACAAATAATGAATTTTATCTACTCATTGCAAGATGTAAAATTATCACTAGATAGAATTAATAATGTTTACAATTCACCTAATGAGTTGAATCGAAAAGAAGGAGGAATACAAGGCTTAAAAAATAAAAGAGATATTAGTTTGCAGACTGTTTATTTTAAATATAATGCATATAATAAAAATTTTATATTAAATAACATAACACTGTACATTCCAGAAGGTAAGGTTACAGCTATTGTAGGAGCTAGTGGGAGTGGTAAGTCTACTCTCTTGAAACTTATGCTAGGATACTATAAACCCAATAGTGGAACTATACATATATCTGGTGTGAATATTAATAAATATGATTTAACATGGTGGCGTAAACAATGCGGTGTCGTCATGCAAGATGGAGTAATTTTTGCAGAATCTATTGGGCGTAACATTGCAATAGATGACAGTGAAATCGATTTTCAAAAGATGTATAATGCTGCAAAAGTTGCTCAAATTCACGAGTTTATAAAATCTCTTCCTCTTAAGTATGAAACAAAAATAGGACTGAATGGTATTGGATTAAGTCAAGGTCAAAAACAGCGAATATTAATAGCAAGAGCTGTATACAAACAAGCACCTTTTTTATTTTTTGATGAGGCAACTAATTCCCTAGATGCGAATAACGAATATGCCATTGTTGAAAACCTATCAGAAATTTATAAAAATCGTACTGTTATTGTAGTTGCTCATAGACTATCTACTGTTAAAAAGGCTGATCAAATAGTTGTACTTAATAATGGTATGATTTCAGAAGTTGGCAAACATGACGATTTAATTTCTAAACGCGGATATTATTATACTCTAATAAAAAATCAATTGGAATTAGGAGGGTAAATATGAATAAAGACAATTTGAGAAGTACTAAAGTACAAAATATTCTTAGTAATTTTCCCCAAAAAATATCATTTATTGTAATTTTGATTTACCTTTTTCTTATTTTGGGGATTTCTATCATTTTGGATAAAATTCCATGTCCTACCAATAGTGAAATATCTATATTTCAAGCAATTATACAAAGTATTATATAGATTAATCTGTAATTAATACAATTGGGATAGTGTATCACAGCGTGTGTCTGCGTCAAGTTTGCTTAGGAGTTAATGATGTCCTACTGATAGATAAAAACGTATATACATCTTCAAAACCCCTAAATTGCATTGAAAGCAGCCGTGAATGTCAAGAGTTCACAAAAAAACAACAACTGATTACTCACTAACTCAGCTATTTTGTGTAATTTTGCAACAGACTATCGAAAAAACGCCGTGTTCATGTCTGTTAAAGCATGACGCTGCACCCTGCGATATTTGTCGGCCGCCCCGAAAAGGCTGATAAAAATCCGCACACAGAATCCAAATGGTGGGACAGGGTATTTGTATAACTAATTCCACAATCCATGGGGCTATTACTCGTATTTCTTTTTACCGCGTTAGGTGTTTCGTTCACCTGTTCAGTGCTTGAAGCCGTTTTGCTTTCTTCACCCATGTCGTTCGTGTCAATGCTCGAACGCGAAGGCCGACCGGGTGCCGCTTTGCTCAAAAAGTATAAGCAAGACATTGACAAACCCATTTCTGCCATTCTTACGCTCAATACCATTGCTCACACCGTGGGTGCAACCGGTGTGGGTGTACAAAGCGAAGTCCTGTTCGGTAGTGAGTATTTTGCATTGACTTCGGCCATACTTACCCTGCTCATCCTTGTACTTTCCGAAATTTTGCCTAAAACCATTGGCGCAACCTATTGGCGGCAATTAGCCATTCCCGCAGCACGTGTAATTCACGTCATGGTCATTCTTACTTACCCCTTTGTGCTTATGTCTGAGTTCATCACCCGCATGTTCTCATCGAACAAGCAAACGCAGTCGGTGAGCCGCGAGGAAGTGTCGGCCATGGTCACCGTAGGTGCAGAAGAAGGGGTGTTCGAGAAGAAAGAAAACAGCATGATTCAGAACTTGCTGAAACTCGATGATATCAAGGCACGCGACATCATGACTCCCAGTTCGGTTGTTGAAATGGCCGAGGAAAGTATGAGCCTGCGCGAATTTTATCAGAACGAAGCCTTTCGCACCTACTCGCGTATTCCCGTTTATAATGAGGAAAACGATGACTACATCAAGGGCTATGTGCTTCGCCAATCTATTCTTGAACGCCTTACTGAGGATAAGTTCGACCTCCGCCTTTCCGACATCGTGCGCCCCATACTTACGTTTCAGGAAACTGAACCCGTGTCGAACATTTGGGAAAAGCTCCTTGCCAAAAAAGAGCACATCTCCATCATCATCGACGAATACGGCTGCTTCCGCGGCATCGTTACCATGGAGGACGTTATCGAAACCATGCTCGGCACCGAAATTGTCGATGAAAAGGATAAAGTCACCGACATGCAAGAGTTTGCCCGCGAAAAATGGCAAGAACAGCAGGAACAGCAGGGCCAGACGCTCGACGATACCGAATTGGCTGACGAAGCTAATGACGGAAATGCCGACAATAAGGCCGATGGCGATAATAAGTAGGTCGCTTCATTTGCTTGCTGCTAATTTTTTGCATCATCTACTACTTTTTCACACAGAAACTGAGCGTACTGACCCGTGCTGCCCGTGCCTTGAGCATCGGCACTGCGAGCCTTGCGCTCAGTTTTGCTTCTCAGCCTTTGCTGTTTACTCTCCCCCCAAGAAAGTCATCACCGTTAAAGTAACCCCGCTTTACAGCCTATCGTAAACCAACCGTGATAAAGTTTTTTCTTTACCTCATTCTGCTTCTGGTACTGCCCGATTTTCTCATTTGGCTGAACTATACGCGCGTCAGCCAAGGCATTTGGCGCACCGCCCTGTTGCTATTTCCCACCATCCTCACCCTCGGGTGTATGGTGTTGCAGCTGTGTCAGGTTCGCGTTGTATGGCTCATGCAGTTCACCTTTCTGCTCTTTATCTGCATTGCCGTGCCCAAGGTCGTGTTTATCGTGGTAGCCCTGTTAGGCAAACTTTTGGCCAACCATCAGCCCGAAGTGCAGCAAATATTTGTTCGCGTGGGTTTAGGGCTCGCCTTCCTCATGTTTGTGATTCAAACCTATGGAGCCGTGTTCGGTTGGCGCAAATTGCAAGTAGAACGTCCTGCGTTACAGGTAAGCGGCGTCCCCCCTTCGTTCAAGGGCTATCGCATTGTGCAGATATCCGACCTCCATCTCGGCACTTACGGCACCGATACCCGCTTTGTGAAACGCCTGGTTGACAGCGTCAATGCCTGCCGTCCCGACCTCATTGTGTTTACGGGCGACCTCATCAACACCTCGCCCGACGAAATTCGCCCCTTCATTCGCCCCCTTCACGGCCTGAAAGCCACCGATGGTGTGTATTCCATACTCGGCAATCACGACTATTGCGTCTATGGTAATCAAGACAGTCCGGCTATCCGGGCTGCTCAGGTGAAACGCGTCGTCAAGTCGCAAAAGCTCATGAACTGGCGTTTGCTGCTCAACGAACATGTAGCCATTACTCGCGGTACGGACACCCTCTATCTGGCCGGCGTCGAAAACATCGGCAAGCCCCCCTTCCCCAAAGTGGGCAGTTTGTCGCGCGCACTGCAAGGCATACCTCAAGGCGCATTCACCGTGCTGCTCAGCCACGACCCCTGGCATTGGCGTCACGGTGTGGTAGGCGAAAGCCCCGTGTCGCTGACCCTTTCGGGCCATACCCATGCCCTGCAAATGCAAGTGGGCAGTTTTTCGCCTGCCAAATGGCTCACCCCCGAGTGGGGCGGCGTGTATCAGCACGGCCGGCAGCTGCTTTATGTCAGTACCGGCGTAGGCGGTTCCATTCCCTACCGCCTCGGAGCCTGGCCCCAAGTAGACTTGATTGAACTGTAAGGCCGTTTCACTCCCACTTCAAGCGGCAGTAGTAGCCGCTTTCCGTAAAAAAATAGTGAATCTTCTGCCAGAATGCTTCAGTATATCGGTAGAATCGCGTAATTTTGTTTACGCATAATCAAGCAATTACATTTGCTTGCAGTCACGAATTTTTCTAATTCCCCGGAAACTATTTGGCAGGTGTTCAGCATGCCCGCTTGATAGAAGGGTGCTTAAATATTTCTTGTTCCATGATTACAAATGCAGACCAAGACCTTTTACAGAAAAAAGGCATCAGCGAGGCAAAGTTCAACGAACAGCTTGCATGTTTTGTTAAAGGATTTCCCTATCTGAAACTCGCTGCCGCAGCCAGCGTTGAACATGGCATACTCTCGCCCAATGCCGACGAAGAAGCCGCCTACCTTGCTGCATGGCAGAACTATAAAGCCGATACCAACCACCGCGTGGTGAAGTTTGTACCCGCTTCAGGCGCAGCCAGCCGTATGTTCAAGGATATGTTCGCCTTTGTCGATGCCCCCTACAATGAACCCACTACCGACTTCGAAAAACAATTCTTTGCACGCATTCACGATGCCGCATTCTTTGCCGATTTAGAGGCAGCCTGTCAGCGTATTTACGCCGCAGGCATTGATACCCTCGTTCAGAACGGACGCTACAAGGATGTGGTTAAAGCCATGCTTCAGGCCGACGGACTGAACTACGGCGCATTGCCTAAGGGATTGCTCAAGTTTCACCGCTATGCCGAAACAGCCCGTACGCCCCTCGAAGAACACCTGGTGGAAGGCGCACTCTATGCCCGCCAGCAGGACGGTCAGGTCAACGTACACTTTACCGTATCGCCCGAGCACCGTCAGCTTTTCGAAGCCCTCGTGCAGCAGGTTGTGCCCGCCTACGAGCAGCACTTCGGCGTGAAGTATCACATCAGCTTCTCGGAACAAAAGGCAAGCACCGATACCGTTGCCGCTAACCCCGACAATACCCCCTTCCGCAAGGCCGACGGCTCATTGCTTTTCCGTCCCGGTGGTCATGGTGCTCTGATTGAAAACCTGAACGACATTGAAGCCGACGTGGTGTTTGTGAAGAACATCGACAACGTGGTGCCCGACCGCTTGAAGGACGACACGGTGCGCTACAAGAACCTTCTTGCCGGCATACTCGTCAGCTTGCAGCACCAAGCTTTCGAATACCTCAACAAACTCGATGCCGGAAACTGCACGGCCGACGAACTCAATGAAATGTTGCACTTCCTGCAGCACACCCTTTGCATTGACAATCCTCAGACGCCCGACTTGCAGGGCGAAGCTCTGGTAGCCTATTTGCGCACCAAACTGAACCGCCCCATGCGCGTTTGCGGCATGGTGAAGAATGTGGGTGAACCCGGTGGTGGCCCGTTCCTGGCCTACAATGCCGACGGTACGGTGTCGTTGCAGATTCTTGAAAGTTCGCAAATCGACATGGCTGACCCCGAAAAGAAAGCCATGTTCGAGAAGGGTACGCACTTCAATCCCGTTGACTTGGTTTGCGCACTCAAAAATTACAAGGGCGAAGCCTTCGACCTGCCTGCCTACGTTGACAAGCAAACCGGCTTTATCTCGCACAAGAGCAAGGACGGCAAGGAACTCAAGGCCCTGGAACTTCCCGGTTTGTGGAACGGTGCCATGAGCAACTGGAACACACTCTTTGTTGAAGTGCCCCTGTCGACCTTCAATCCCGTTAAAACCGTTAACGACCTCTATCGCGATCAGCACCAGTAAGCCGGTGACTCATCGCTAAACGCTATCTCAGGTGTTGAACCTTGTTGCCTGCTCCGTTTCTGTGGGGTAAGTATTACTTCCTTATGAACTACCTGCCATGCAGAAACAGACCCGAACAAAGTTCAACACCCTTTCCATGTTCACATTTTTCAAGGACTGAATAAGTAGGTTCTTTCCCTTTCCTTTTCACTCTCCACTTCGGCTCATCTGTACAGATGACAGCCTGGCAGCCGAATGCCGCTTACGCCCATCCAACGCCGCCCGTTTTACCCCAAATGCAGCCGTAAAAAATGTCCACACTTCCCACCAATATCCTGACCCTCTTCCTCACCTTTTTAAAATCCGGCGGACTGACCGTAGGCGATGGCTATGCAATCATTCATCCGCTGCGACGCGCCATTGTCGAAACCAATGGCTGGATGACTGCCGACGAATTTGCTGAACATCTCAGCTTGGTACAAGCCATGCCCGGCATATTCAATGTGAACTTTGCCACCTATATGGGACGTCAGCTCCTGGGATGGAAAGGCAGTGCAGCCGCCCTGTTAGGCATGTTGTTGCCACCGATTGTCATTCTCATCATCTTTGCCACGTTCTTCAACGATTTCCGCGAGTTTCCTGCCGTACATTCCTTTTTACGCGGCGCCCGCCCTGCCATTGTGGCCCTGATAGCCCTTCCCTGTTTCCAGCTTTGGCGCAGTTCGGGCGTTACGCTCAGCACCGTATGGATACCCGTAGGAGCCGCCATCTGCATTGGTCTGTTGGGCGTGTCACCCTCGCTCATCATTCTGGCCCTTGTATTTTTAGCGGTGCTTTATGCCATTATGGTACATGCCACCGATTAGCCACCGCTATCAGCCCATTCCTTATCCCCCTGTCACCTATTTTCCATTCTGTAACATTCACCCCACGCTATATATACCCTCGCAATGCTTTTTCTCTTACTCATGTTCAGCTTTGCCCAAGTAGGCTTTTTAGGCATAGGCAGCAGTGTCGGTTCACAAGCATTTTTAGAACACGAAGTGATAACCCTGCACCGTTGGCTCACCCCCTCGCAAATGGCTGATCTCATGGTGTTCTGTCGCGCCCTTCCCGGCGGTACCGGCATTAACACCGCCACCCTTACCGGTTTTTTAGCCGCTTCAGCTCGTTTCGGTTTTTGGGGTTCGGTTGTAGCCAGCGTGCTGAGCGTAGTTTCGTTAGCCCTTCCTTCAGCACTTTGGACCGCCTTTATCACCCGTTTCCGTCAGCACAAGGTGTACGGTTCGTGGTTCGACTGCGCCCTCGTTGTGCTGCGTCCGCTTGTGCCCGGACTTATAGCAGCCGCCGCCCTACTGATGATGCGCCGCGACATATTCAGCAGTCAGCAAATCAATGTCTGGGATTTTTGGGTTAGCACCTTCCTATTCCTGGCCACGCTTGTTGGTGCCGGACTTTATCGTTTCAATGCCGTATTTATGATACTGCTGTGCGGCTTTGCCGGATGGATTCTGCTGTAAACCATTCTCTGGCCCTTTACTTTCAAAAAAAAGACTTTTCAGACTTACTCTGCCAGCTCCCCTTTGTTGAGCAGGCGGTAAAGTCTGATTTTTTGTACCCATTCCCCTTGAAGATTCTTTTCCCTTTTCATTCAGCACATCAACGAGCCGACAGCAACGGGAGGAACTCACACGCTTGTAGCTTGTACTTTTTGTTAATCGGAATGAGACAAAACAGATTATCCCGTTTTCATTTTTTTATGCGCTTCATAAACGCTCCGGAATACCCGTAAACAAAGGGTTTTCAGACTGATTTTCGCAGTTCCAAAAAATCGAGGTGCGATATTAGGTAGTCAAAAAAAATGGATTTTGGGGTTCTCGTGTCGTATCTTTGCTGTCGCGAAGTCAGGCTGCACCTCAGCATAGCTTTCGAGAGCCAGCTCTCATCGCTCTGCGTTCGGTTTGCACAGACATGGCAGTAGCTATGGATGAAAAAACAACAATACCTCTTTAGCCATTCAGCGTTCTTTGACATTTTGTTACAGCAGAAAGTAAGGCAGGTAGGCCTGTCTGAAACCCATGATGTGTTGGTAAGTTTTACCCCTTTGATTTTGCGAAAGAATCCGCTTTCCACTCCGCATAAACTTTATAAGGGGCTGACTCCTACTGAAATAATCATGGATAAAAGTGCAGTTTTCTGCTCACCCGATAAAACGAAGAATCCAAAATAAGATGAGCTTTCAAAACCTTTGAACGGAAAATGGAACTATTCACCGCTGAGTAGTTGCACCTAATTATCTGCCGGCCGAAACAAACCGCAGCATCCCTCTTTGGCGTGCCCCTTTCATTTGTCATAATCAGAACCTTCACCTATTTGTAACATGCGTTTTGCAGCCCCTTCTTCTTTTTGGCAAAAAACGTGTTACTTTCGCACTTTTTCCGAAAATCGTGTATTTGTTTAATATATTAGCCGTAATTTTGCAATAACGTTACGTTGCTGTCATATTCTAACGCATAAAAAATCTTACGTTTGCTTTCATTAAATTGTTTGCATAACCATGTTACGTGTTTATGCGTAGGGCGTATGTTGCAGCAACCGTTCATGCTAACAAATTAAAACTATTTAAACAAGCAATATGAGCTTCAATCTCCCTAAGACTGATAAAAAGCGTGTAGTAATTGTAGGCGGTGGCTTTGGCGGTTTGAAACTGGCTAACCAGCTCCGCAAAGGTCCGTTTCAAGTAGTGCTTATTGACCGTAACAATTACCACCAGTTCCCCCCACTGATTTATCAAATTGCTTCGGCGGGTATTGAACCAAGCTCAATTTCTTTCCCCTTCCGCAAAATTTTTCAGAAGCGCAAAAACTGCTTCTTCCGCATGGCTGAGGTGCGCTCCATCTTTCCCGAGCACAAAATTATTCAAACCTCAATCGGTAAGGTTAGCTACGACTACCTGATTCTTGCAGCCGGCGCTACAACCAATTTCTTTGGCAATGCGAATGTGGCTGCTGAGGCTATGCCTATGAAGAACGTGAGCGAATCTATGGGTCTGCGCAATGCACTGCTCGATAACTTCGAACGCGCCTTGACCTGTGCCACTGACCTTGAACGTCAGGAATTGCTCAACATCGTCATTGTCGGTGGTGGTGCTACCGGTGTCGAAATTGCCGGTGCCCTGAGCGAAATGAAAAACTTTGTGTTGCCCAAGGACTATCCTGACCTGCCCACTTCGCTCATGCACATTTACCTTATTGAAGCCGGTCCGCGCTTGCTTCCTGCCATGAGTGAAGAATCGAGCCACAAGGTGGAACACTACCTGCGCACCATGGGTGTGAACGTGTTGCTCAACAAAATGGTGACCGACTATAAGGATCACTGCGTCATGCTCAAAGATGGTAGCTCCATTGCTACGCGTACGTTCATTTGGGTCAGCGGTGTAGCCGCTCAGCCTGTGGGCAACCTTGATCCTTCGCACCTGGGTCGTGGCCGTCGTATCATTGTCGATGCTTTCAACCGCGTACCCGGACTCGATGGTGTGTTCTCAATTGGCGACCAGTGCATCATGCCCGAGGGCGACGATGAATGGAAGGGCGGACACCCGCAGTTGGCACAGGTGGCCATTCAGCAGGGTAAACTTTTGGCTAAGAACTTGCAGCGCCTCGAAGCCGGCAAGGAACTGAAGCCTTTCCGCTACAAGAACCTTGGTACGATGGCTACCGTGGGCCGTAACCGTGCCGTAGCTGAATTCAGCAAAATGAAGTTCGGTGGTTTCATGGCGTGGTTCCTTTGGTTGGTTGTTCACCTCCGTTCTATCCTTGGTGTGCGCAACAAGATGATTGTGTTGCTCAACTGGCTTTGGTACTATGTGTCGTACTCGCAGAGCTTGCGCATGATTATTTATGCGAAAAAGGCTAAGGAGGTAATTGAACGCGAACAGCGTTTGGCTTCGACGCACTGGGGTACGGATTTAATGAGTGAGGGCTCGGAAGATACGCGCGATAATCAGCCGGGCGAGCAGAAGTAAAGTATAAGCTTAAGCATTGCTGCTTTGCTGTAAATATATGCAAACAGGACGCTCGAACGCGAGCGGGCTTGCGTGAAGCACCAAAAAAAAATCACCGCATCAGGTTTAGCACCCGATGCGGTGATTTTTGCTTTACGATTCAATCCTAAAAATAGGCAGATATAGAAGTC
>ENA-ORPF01000224-ORPF01000224.1-human-gut-metagenome-genome-assembly--contig:-NODE-224-length-62148-cov-5.985812_pt1 | contig 62148 bp, 60 predicted proteins | sample MGYA00242140_ERZ509070 | MGnify/ENA primary metagenome ERZ509070 (study PRJEB26280, sample SAMEA2338713) | human gut metagenome | biome: human gut; feature: human-associated habitat; material: faeces... | reverse complement strand
AGCGCATAAAAATACCCTCCTTACTGGTTTTGTCCAGTAAAGAGGGTACATATCACTTCTCTGACGATTCTTTTTATATGTTTTTTATTTACCAGTACATACTTAATGTGCTAGAATATAATAATAGTGGTTTTAAATTTTAAATGAAAGGAGTCTTTACATGTTTGCTCAGATTAAAAAAGATATTGACGCCATCATGCTGCGCGATCCTGCCGCAAAATCAAGGCTGGAGGCAGCCCTCTGTTATCCGGGCCTACATGCAATCTGGCTCCATCGCATAGCCCATCATTTTTATCTGAAGGGCTGGGTTGTATTTCCTCGCGTATTGAATACATTTTCCCGTTTTCTCACAGGAATAGATATTCACCCTGGTGCCAAGCTTGGCCAAGGTCTTTTCATCGACCACGGCATGGGCCTTGTCATTGGTGAAACAGCTGAGCTAGGCAATAATGTCACCCTTTATCAGGGCGTTACCCTAGGCGGTACCGGTAAGGAAAAGGGAAAACGTCATCCTACTATTGGCAACAATGTAGTAGTTTCCAGTGGCGCCAAGGTTCTTGGCTCCTTTAAGGTAGGAGACAATTCAAAAATCGGCAGCGGCAGCGTTGTGCTGAAGGAGGTTCCTCCTAATTCCGTTGTCGTTGGTGTTCCCGGTCGTGTAGTTACAAGAGACGGCGTTCGCGTTAATCCCAATGATGAGGAAAGCATGATTGACCTTAACCATGACAAGCTCCCTGATCCTGTTGCAGAATATGAGGAGAAGCTGGCGCGTCATATGGAAGAAATCAATGGCCGTCTGAAGGATATTGAAAAGCTCATTTATGATTATCAAGCCAAGCAAAAGGCTGAACAGGAGGCATTCCAGCAGGCTCTAGCTAAGGCTGAAGCTAGTAATAAGAAACAAGACTAAGAAGGGGTAAGGATTTATGAGCAGAACAATGACAACCGTTGAAGCTATTAAAGAAGCTCGCCGCTGTTTAAACTGTGCCCGTCCGCTCTGTCAGACAGGCTGCCCTATTGAAAATAACATTCCTGGCTTTATCCGTGCTCTCAGCGAGGGCAATATGGGTACTGCCTATGAAATAATTTCTGAGCGCAGCAACTTGCCTGCCATCTGCGGTCGTGTCTGCCCGCATGAGCGTCAATGTGAAGCCCACTGCGTTCTGACGAAGAAGAAATGCGGCATTGAAATTGGCAGTCTGGAAATGTTCATTGCTGATTTCGCTCATCAAAATGATTTGAAGGCTATGCCGCCGTCCAGCAAGCTACGCGGCAAGGTCGCTGTCATAGGCTCCGGCCCTGCTGGCCTGACTGTTGCCGGCGATTTGGCAAAAATGGACTTTGACGTTACTATTTTTGAAGCTCAAAGCGAACCTGGCGGTGTTCTTCTCTTCGGCATCCCGGAATTTCGTCTGCAAAAGGATGTGGTCCGCAGAGAAATCGCTGAGCTGCAGAATTTAGGTGTTGAAATCAAGACTCAGGTTTTGGCTGGTGTTGACTTTACTGTTGATGACCTTTTCAGCCAAGGCTATGATGCTATCTTTATGGGAACAGGTACCTCCCTGCCCCGCACCTTGGATATTCCTGGCAAGGAGCTGAGCGGTATTCTTACTGCAACCTATTTCCTCCGTATGGTTGTTTTGGCTGACGAAGGCAAGCTTGACGAAAGCGAGACAATTCTTCATACAGGCGACAACGTACTGGTAATCGGTGCAGGGAATGTAGCTATGGATGCAGCTCGCACTGCAGTCCGCCGCGGCGCAAAAAATGTTACTGTAGTCTTCAATAAAACAGAATCTGAAATCACCTGCTATCCGTCTGAGTATCAGGCTGCAGTAGCAGAAGGCGTACAGTTCAAGTTCCTTATGCAGCCAATGGCTTACTTTAACAAAAAGCAAATGCGTGCATTAAAAAATATCCGTCGTCAATCTACAGCTTTGGACGAAACAGAGGTTGCTGGCCTTTTGGTACAGAACATTACTAAAACCATTGATGGTGAGTTTGTTTCTGAAGGCGGTCAAGAAGTTTTGGCCTGCGACTGCGTTATTCTGGCAGTTGGCCAAAAGCCTGCGGCACGAATCGTATCCACCACTAAGGGTATCCAGATTGATAAACAAGGCTATGTAATTACCCGCGACCGTCCCTATGGCATGACTACCAGAGCTGGCGTATTCAGCAGCGGTGATGTAGTACATGGACCTGCAACCGTAGTGCTGGCCATGAAGGAATCCAAAAAGGTTGCTGCTGGCATCGCCCAATATGTAGATGCCAAAAAGCTGCTTGAGGATTGCAATTTAGAATAGCATATAAATAGTAAAGGCGCAGAGCAAATCTGCGCCTTTTTGTGTCCGCATAAGCAATGCAGAAAAACTGCAATCCTCCTTCTGTTATCGTAACAGCGTTTTCTGATAAAAGCAGTACAGTCACCACTTATATACACAAAAAAATTCCTGCCTGAAATCCAGGCAGGAATTTTATTTTACGATATTACATTCAAGGAGATAAGCGCTTATTTCTCTTCCTTTGCTTTCTTAAGAGCACCATATGCTTCTTTCAGAAGCAGTACAGTCAGAACTAACAGAACTACGTCAAAGGTTTTAACAACCATGTTAGTTTTAGGATCAATCAACATTTGAACCAGCGCTACCAGAGTAGTGAAGAGCATGAAGCCCATGGGGTACATAATAAATGCTGCGCTCTTCTTGAGGCCGCGAATAACCCATACGCCCAATGCCAACAGACCAATAGCAGCAACCAATTGGTTAGAAGCACCGAAGATCGGCCAAATCATCTGCCAAGCAGGAACATTGCCAGCTTTGTAGAAAATCAGGGCCAGTGCTACACCAACAGAAATAGCAGTTGCCAGATATTTGTTCAAGTTCATGCCAGTGAACTCTTGCAATTGATAACGTGCCAGACGAGTAGCAGTATCAAGAGAGGTCAGAATGAAGGAGTTCAAAGCCAGCAGACCGATTGCAGTACCCAGACGAGGAGAAATGCCAAGCAGGGTTGCAAATTGACCAAGGCCATGACCATAAACAACGGTAGGACCGCCCTTCATCATTTCGCCGGACATCATAATGGTACCCAGAGCAATAACGCCTACAACGCCTTCTAGCAGCATTGCGCCGTAGCCAACAGGTACAGCATCAGTTTCTTTAGTCAGCTGTTTAGAAGTAGTACCGGAAGCAACCAGGGAGTGGAAGCCGGAGATAGCACCGCAGGCAACAGTAATGAACAGCAAGGGCCACAGATATTCGCCATTAGCAGTTACAAAGCCTTTGAATGCAGGCAGCTTAACTTCGTAGCTGGAGCCGCCAAAAATCATGCCTACGCCACCCAGGAATACAGAGAAATAAAGCATGTAAGATGCCAGGTAGTCACGAGGTTGGAGCAGCAGCCATACAGGAAGAATGGAAGCAGCAAAGATGTAGACAATAAGAAGAATACGCCAGAAGTTTACATCAGCTTTGAATGCAGTTTGTACAAATTGGCTGTCCAGACCATATACCAATGCACCGAACAGAATCGGCAGCATGATAACGGTGCTTACCTTTAAGGATACGCCAAAGCGGTAAATAGCAACACCAAATACCATTGCCATAAAGATGTACAGAGTTGCAGTAAATGCTACAGCAGGGTCAGCAGCAAAGGTTTGCGCAGCCAGCTCCAGGAATACAGCAACAACAAGGGTTAAGCTTAACCAGGTAAATGCCAGGAACAGCTTTTGACCACGAGTACCAATCCATTGATGAACAACCTCGCCGATGGACAGGCCTTTATGACGAATAGAAGCAACCAGCGCGCCCATATCATGAACGCCGCCGAAGAAAATGCAGCCTACGATAATCCACAGGAAGGTAGGCAGCCAGCCCAGCATAGCAGCTGCGGCAATAGGACCAACTACAGGGCCTGCACCGGCGATGGATGCGAAATGGTGACCCATGAGCACTGCGGGGTGAGCAGGGCAGTAGTCGATATTATCCTGCAGTTCAACAGCAGGAGTTTTTCTTTTAGGATCAAGTCCATAATAACGGCTTTGGAATCCGCCATAATATTTCATAGCGATAGCAAAGCATACACATGTGATAACAAATAATGCTAAAAGCACTCTCAAATCCCCTTCCTACACTAATTTACACAAGCCTGCGACTAAGCCTGTGGTTCGACCGAACTCCTTTGTTCAGCCAAAAAAATTAAATCCTCAAAGCGCTTATCCTTATCTCCTTTCCTGTAATGTAAAATTTGCAGCCAGCCTTTTAAGCCCAACCAGTAGGATTTCGTAACTACATCAGAAAACTCGCTGTCCAGAAAAAGGAAGCGATATTTCATCACATCCTCCTTAGACTGCCAGTTATCCTTCAGCCATTGCTCAGAAGTCCTGCCGCTGTGTCTGGTTATTATAAAATCATCTACGCCATAACGGGCAATTTCACCTGCCAGACTGTCCTTCACAAAATCAACGTGACGGTACCAGCCCTGCATTCCCCCTGCAGACCAGGGTTCAAAGCCGTAATCGCGCAGTAATTTTTCCCATTCTATATTCATTGAAATAGCTATCTCCTATTATAAATTATCTTCAGCCCACTCCTTAAGCTGCTGACTAAAGGTTTCCCACTGACAGGCCAGCCCCTCCATGGCAGCATCAGCTCTGCCCTGCTCCCAGCCGCTGAAAACAGCGCCCTCATAATGAAGCAGCTCGTTGTCAGGCTGCTGTGCCAAAATACCTGCTACCATGCAGTCATTTATATAATCATCATGGAGCAGACCCAAACTGTCCTGAAGCGCCTTTAAGCTACGCAGCAGTCCATTGCTGGCCTTCAGCTCAGGTACGCACTGCAAAGCATAACGAAAACGCTTTACCTTAATGCGAATTTTATGCAGCTGCTCCATATTCTGAAAATCAGGATATTTTTCAGGCAATGCCAAAATCTTGGTCTGCCAATTATCAAAGCGCTGTACAAAAAATTCCTTCAGGCTCAGCTTACTATATTCAGATGTCGGCTTTAAGCTATATATATCCAGCAGGAAGCACGCTAGCTCACCAGTAAGCCTATTAAGCTTCAGGTCTTTGACAAGATGCTGTGCTGACTGATTGCGCTCTGCCAAAAGCAGCTGCTCCAGACAGGATAGCTCCTCCTGCTTTCTAAACATACGAATGCGCGCACAAATCAAAAGTGCCACATCGTATTCTCTAATCAGGGACAAGTCCCCTGCTCTCTGCTTCAAAAGCTGCTTCCAATGTTCTGCCCTTGCTTCTGGCAGCAGCGGACGCAGCAGACTCAAGACAGAGCGCAGCCGCCGCAGCTTTACCCGCAGCTGACGCAGGACCGTTTTATCCTGGCAGCCTAAGACCTCCTGCCATAGCTTATTGATAGCAAAAACCTGCCAGGGCAGATGACAATAAAGCGCAGTCGCAGCTGTACTGCGGTCATAGGCGTCTAGTTCTTCTAAATAATATTTCCCACGTAATTGGGCGATGCGTTGCTCTAAATCAGGATCCTCGAGTATAAACCTCTGCTTGCCTGCTAAAAATCTCCTGACAAGCGTTTTCACACTACTAGCAGACTCTAAATCCCTGCCGTTGAACTCCATGATAACGTCTGCTAAGGGATATACCCTATCACTTACTATCAGTACGCCAAAGATACATCTAACCTTAATCCCATGGTTATCAGAAAGTTCCAGCCTGGCCTGACGATATTTATACATATCATCATGACCAAAAAGCTTTTCCTTTGCCTTGTACTTAATACTGCCAGGCTTAAGAAGCTGGCGTACGTAGGTAAAGAACTGGCTTTGATGCTTAAAGTCTACACCGTGTAAACAAAGGCTTTGCTTCACTTAAGCTTGACCTGCGCCGGAAGCGGCAGCCCCTGCAGACCAGCGATAATATTATCTGCAGTCAAAATTGCCATAGCATCGCGGGTTTCCACAGTAGCACTGGCAATATGAGGAGTTACAGTAATATTATGAAGCGTTAAAAGCTTATGCTCAGCAGGCAACGGCTCTGGATCAGTAACATCAAGAGCAGCATAAGCAAGCTTGCCGCATTCCAGAGCCTCATAAAGAGCCTCTGTATCTACAACAGCACCACGACTAATATTTATCAGGCGACTGCCCTGCTTCAGTTTCTCAAAGGTAGCCCTATTAAACATATGCTTGGTAGAAGGATTTAAGGTCACAGCTACCACTACAAAATCAGCCTCAGCCAAAAGTTCGTCCAAAGCAGACATATAGGTAACCCCCAGCTCTGCATCGTCCATACGCTGATGGCGATTATGGTACACAACCTTCATTTTGCTGACCTGAGCTCTTTTGGCAATGGCACTGCCAATATCACCCATACCAACAATACCCAAGGTTTTTCCAGCCAAATCCACCGCCAGACCAATAGGAACTCTTTGTGCCCACAGTCCCTTTTTTACATGTGCGTCAGCCTGCACAATACGGCGAGCACTGTCCAAAAGCAGACCATAGGCCAAATCAGCTACAGCATCAACCAGCACTCCAGGAGTATGTCCCACAGGAATGCTTCTTTTAGCGCAGGCCTCGACGTCAATATTGTCATAGCCAACGGATGCCTGTGCGACAACCTTCAGATTAGGAGCCATGGACAGCAGCTTTTCATCAACAACAATATTACCTGTTGAATAAAGAGCATCAGCCTTGGCCAGACGAGCAGCAAACTCCTCCTTAGGAATGCGTCCCCCCTGCTGCCAGCTGATGAAATTAACCATACTATTCAATTTATCAAAGGCAGCCTGACGAACCTTGCCGCTGGCTACCACTGTATAATCCTTTAAAGCCTTCATAACCAATTCCTCTGCAGGTTATTTTTTAGCAGGAATAACTTCCAGCCAATAATTATCTGGATCTGCAATAAAATAAATACCCATAGCAGGATTTTCATAAACGATACAGCCCATTTCCTTGTGCTTTTTATGAGCAGCCTCGTAATCCTCAACTACAAAGGCCAGATGAAATTCGTTCTCACCTAAATTATAGGGTTCCTTGCGGTCGCGGAGCCAGGTCAGCTCCAGCTCATGGGGAGTTTTGCCGTCGGTCAGATATACTAAAATAAAGCTGCCATCTTCAGCCTCCATACGGCGTGCTTCCTTAAGATTAAGCGCCTCTTCATAGAATTTCAGGCTTTTCTCAAGATCAAGAACATTAAAATTATTATGTGCAAATGTAAACTGCATAATTCCACCTCATTAAATTAAACAGAGATTACCATTTTTATCAGCAAAATGGCTAAAGCAAAACCAGCCGCCAGCTTGCCTATCAGGGCCAGAAAACGCACTCTGGCTGCCTTGACGGCCAAATCCCAGGCATTACTGCGAATACCTGAACGCATATATTCGTAGACAAAGGCTGCCACAAAGGCGCCGACAAGACCACCAATAAAGGAGCCTAATATGGGAAAGGCACCGGTACCAATAATAGTACCAACAAAGCCGCCTAAGCCTATCAGAAAAACCGCCAGCCAGGAAACCTTTTCCCTCTTAATACCAAAGAGTGAAACACAAAATTCCCAACATTCCCCAAATGCATAAATAAGCACCATAGCTGACAGTAAACGCCCATTAAAATATAAGGCTTCATCATAAAAAGCAAACCCAAGACCTGTCAATAGCATTAATGAATTTCCAGGCAGGTCGAAAATAGTAAGGATGGGACCAAGAAATGCTACAAAAGCAGCAATGATCCATTCTAAAGCAGATGCCATATATTTTCCTCCTTGGGTTGATTACAGTTATTATACCACATATAAAATAAAACATACACTATTTAACTTCTTTGTTTGCGAAATATCTGCAAAATCATTGTTTATCACGCAAAGAAATGTTAAAATAAGTACACATTTTAATTTTTACCTTTTGGGAGGGGTATTGTGAACGAAATTTTAGAAATACTTAAACCCTGGTATCCATCAATAAGCTCTACCTGCTTAATCCTCTTAGTCAGGTATCTTTACAAGAATTTTATAATCCGTATGATGCGCCGTTTAAACGATATGGCTTCCTTTAAAGCAGGTGAGGACATATTAAATGCCTTTGAGCAGCCTATTAATGTGCTTTTAGCTGTAGTCAATGTTTATGTTGCCATTAACCTAGCACCTATACCTGCCCTGCAGCAGGCAGCATTTATTGATAAAATTCTGCGCAGTACCATTGTCCTCAGCTTCTTTTGGGGCTGCTACAATATTACGGACACAACTCATGGCTTTATGCTGCGTATGCTGGAAAAGGCAGGCATTAAAGCAGAGGATGCATTGGGCAACATCTTATCCACTATTCTGCATATTGTAGTTGTAGTGTTCTGCTTTGTAGCAATCGCCAAGGAATGGAACTATGACATCAGCGGCTTTGTAGCATCCCTTGGTATTGGCTCACTGGCCGTTGCCTTTGCAGCCAAGGACTCTCTGGCCAACGTATTCGGCAGCCTTGTTATTATTTTGGATAAACCCTTTAAGGTTGGCGACTGGATTACAGCCAACGGTGTAGAAGGTGTCGTAGAAGAAATCTCCTTCCGCAGCACCTGCGTACGTACCTTCCCGCAGGAGCTGGTGTACATCCCCAACTCCCTGCTTTCCAACACTCCCATTACAAACTTTACGGCCCGCCAAAAGCGTCGTATTGATTTTATCCTTGGTCTGACCTACTCCTCTACTAAGGAACAGATTGAAGACTTTACGGGCAGACTGAAAGACTTTTTAAGCAACCATCCTGATATTTATCCTGACGTAATCCGTGTACACTTTATCAACTATGGTGCCAGCAGTCTGGATATCCGCGTTACCTGCTATGCTCGTACAGGGGACCACGTAAAATATCTTGATGTATTAAATGGAATCAATCTGGCTGTCCTTGATCTGTTGGACCAAGCAGGTGTCAGCTGTGCTTTCCCCAGCACCAGCGTCTACTTTGAAAATTCACTGCAGACAGACACTGCCAAGCAGTCTGTTCCTGCTATGCCCATTCAGGAAGAAAAAGCTAAACTGTAAAATACGCCCTCTGTACCGCAAAAGTACAGAGGGTATTTTTATTTCGTAATAAAGTCACAGAAAATCAGTGGGAATTGGCTTATAATATAGTTAGTAAAGAAAAACAGCAGGCTTATGTGACAACATCACATACAACTATGCTCTACTTGGTATATAATATAACCATAGCAAGGATAAAAAACACAGGAGGTGAGCCTATGGAGCAGCTAATCATTATTGGCGGCGGTCCTGCAGGTGTATCTGCAGCCTTATACGGAGCACGCGCAGGACTCAAGGTAACGCTTATTGAAAATGGTCCTGGAGCTCTGGCCAAGGCACACCGTATAGATAACTACTACGGCGTATCCATGAGCGGTGCAGAGCTGCATCAGCAGGGACTGGAACACGCAGCCAGATTAGGAGCAGCAATCATACATGATGAGGTTGTAGGCGTAGAATATCTGGGACACTACGCTGTAAGTCTGAAAAGCGGTGCTGTTCTTGAAGGCCAGGCCCTTATTCTAGCAACCGGAACTAAAAATATTACTCTAAAAATTCCCGGTCTGACAGAACTGGAGGGCAAAGGCATCAGCTATTGTGCAGTCTGCGACGGCTTCTTCTTCCGCAAGAAAAAGGTTGCTGTCCTAGGTGCAGGAGCCTATGCACTGCACGAGGCAGAATACTTAAAGCAGCTGGCTGAAACCGTAACTATTCTGACCCATGGTCAGGACGGAAGTCATCTGGCAGCAGCTGGCTTCGAGGTAATTGATATCCCCTTAGCAGAAATCAATGGTGAGGAAAAGCTGAGCAGCATCAGCTTCTACGATGGCACCAAGCTGGACGTAGATGGTCTTTTCATCGCCTTGGGCACTGCAGACAGCAGCGACATAGCCCGCAAGCTAGGCGCACAAATCAATGGACGCTATATCCAGATTGACGAAAACGGTGCTACAAATGTTCCCGGACTCTTTGCTGCCGGCGACTGCACAGGCGGGTTGCTGCAGATAGCCAAGGCAGTCCATGACGGTGCCAAAGCAGGCATGAGCGCAGTAAGGTTTATCCGCAGTCAGAGCTAAGACTCAGCTGCTGAAAATATAAATAATTAAGCCCCTAGGGCATCAATTACAAGATAATTAAGAAAAGGATGTGTAAAATTATGGCATTAGAAATTACTCAACAAAACTTCCAACAAGAGGTACTGGAGGCAAAAACCACTGTATTAGTAGACTTCTGGGCTCCCTGGTGCGGTCCCTGCCGTATGCAGGCGCCCATTCTGGAGGACTTCGCTAAAACTGCAACTGACGTTAAGGTTGTAAAAGTTAATGTAGACGACAATCCGGAGCTGGCTCAAAAATACAATATCATGAGTATTCCCAGCCTGCTGGTATTCAAGGATGGCATCGTTGCTAAAACTGCTGTTGGTCTCCGCGACAAAAACGGTCTGACCGAGCTCTGCAAATAAGCCCTATAAACAAATAAATATATAAGCGATATCCTATCTGCACTGCATCTCCTGCACAGATAGGGTATCGCTTTTTTCGTTTTAAAGAGCATAAAAAGCCCACAGACTACATAAAGTAATCCGTGGGCTTTACTTATTTAAGCCAAGAGCTCAATTTTTAATTATTCTTTTCCTGCCAGCTTTTTGTAGCCGTCTAAGCGATCCTTAGCGTCTTTTTCTGTTTTCTCGAACAGTGCTTCGGCAGTATCCGGGAACAGCTTCTGCAGGGAGCTAAAGCGAACCTCACCCATGAGGAATTCACGGAAGTCAGCAGTAGGCTCTTTGGAATCCAGAATGAACGGATTCTTGCCCTCTTCCTTCAGCTCAGGATTGTAACGATAGGTTGCCCAATAGCCGCAATCAACAGCACGTTTTTCTTCCAGCTGGCTGCAGCCCATACCAACCTTCAGGCCGTGGTTGATGCAGGGTGCGTAAGCAATAATCAGGGACGGACCATCATATGCTTCTGCTTCTGCAATAGCCTTCAGAGTTTGGTTCTTGTCTGCGCCCATAGCAACTTGTGCTACGTATACATAGCCATAGCTCATAGCCATCATACCAAGATCTTTCTTCTTGGTCTTTTTGCCGCTGGCAGCAAATTTAGCAATAGCAGCAGTAGGAGTAGATTTGGAGGATTGACCGCCGGTGTTGGAGTAAACCTCAGTATCGAATACCATTACGTTTACGTTTTCGCCGGATGCCAGTACGTGGTCCAAACCGCCGTAGCCAATATCATATGCCCAGCCGTCGCCGCCAAAGATCCAGTGGCTGCGTTTTACAAAGTATTGTTTTTCTTCGTACATAGCTGCGCATTTATCACATTGACCTTTATATTTTTCCAATACAGCAGTCAGAGCTTCAGCACGCTCACGAGTACCATCGCTAACCATCATGTTGTCCAGCCAATCAGCCAGAGCAGCACGCAGGTCCTCAGGAATTTCTGCTGTCAGGATTTCCTTAGCCATTTCAGCAACACGCTCACGGGATTGCTTAACGCCTAAGAACATACCCAATCCGTACTCTGCGTTATCCTCGAACAGGGAGTTAGCCCAGGAAGGACCATGACCCTTGCAGTTCTTGGTATAAGGCATGGACGGAGCACTTGCACCCCAAATAGAGGTACAGCCAGTAGCATTGGCAATCATCATACGGTCGCCAACCAGCTGGGTAACCAGCTTAGCATAGGGAGTTTCGCCGCAGCCTGCACATGCGCCGCTGAACTCCAGCAGAGGCTGTTCAAATTGAACACCCTTGATAGTCTTTTTATTCATGGGGTTAGCCTTAGGAGCAACCTCTTTCATTGCATAATCCCAATCAGCAGTTTTAGCAACCTGGCTTTCCAAGGGTTTCATAACCAGAGCTTTAGCCTTGGGAGCCGGGCAAACCTGTGCACAGTTGCCGCAGCCAGTGCAATCCAGCGGAGAAATGCTGATCGCAAAGTTCAGGCCTTTAGCGCCAATAGCAGGTTTAGATTTCAAAGTCTCCGGAGCCTTAGCAGCTTCTTCATCAGTCATGAGAACAGGACGAATTGCAGCATGAGGACAAACAAAGGCACATTGGTTACATTGGATGCAGGAATCAATTTGCCATTCAGGAACATTGATTGCAATACCGCGTTTTTCGAATGCGGAAGTACCGCTGGGGAAAGTGCCGTCTGCATAATCAGCAAAAGCGCTTACAGGCAGGCTGTCGCCCTCCAGACGGTTCATGGGAACAAGGAGCTTATCAACAAATTCGTTGCCAGTTGCAGCTTCAGCAGCAGCGGTATCTTGAGCCTCTGCCCAAGCAGCAGGAACCTCAACCTCTACGATAGCTTCAACACCAGCATCAATAGCTGCGTTGTTCATGTCAACAATGTTCTGGCCTTTCATACCATAGGAATGCTCAACAGCTTCCTTCAGGTACGCAATAGCGTCAGCCAGAGGAATAATATCAGCCAGCTTAAAGAAAGCAGACTGCATAATCATATTAATACGACCGCCCAGACCAATTTCCTGAGCAATCTTAACAGCGTCAATAACGTACAGCTTAACGTCGTTTTGAGCAACGTAGCGTTTCATGTAGCCAGGCAGCTGTGCATCAAGGTCAGCAGCGCTCCAATTGCAGTTCAGGAGCAGGGTGCCGCCTTTTTTCAGGCCAGCAACTACATCGTATTTTTGAACGTAGGATTGGTTATGAACAGCTACAAAATCAGCGGCGTTAATCAGATAAGGAGCCATAATCGGAGTATGGCCAAAGCGCAGGTGGGAAACAGTTACGCCGCCGGATTTCTTACTATCGTAGGAGAAATAACCTTGAGCGTACATATCAGTGTGGTCACCGATAATCTTGATTGCGCTCTTGTTAGCGCCAACAGTACCATCACTGCCAAGACCCCAGAACTTGCAGCCCTTGGTGCCAGCAGGAGTTACGTCCACACCAGCTACAGAAGCAAGAGAGGTATTGGTAACATCATCAACAATGCTGATAGTGAAGTTGTTCTTAGGTTCAGCGCTTGCCAGGTTGTCAAATACTGCTACGATATCGCCAGGCAGCAGGTCTTTGGAGCCCAAGCCATAACGGCCGCCAATAATCAGCGGGTTGCGGTCGCTAGCATAGAAAGCAGCACGAACATCCAAGTACAGAGGCTCACCGAAGGAACCAGGCTCTTTAGTTCTATCAAGAACAGCAATGCGTTTTACGGAAGCAGGAATTGCACCCATGAAATGTTTTACGCTGAAGGGACGATACAGGTGAACGCACAGTACGCCAACTTTTCTGCCCTCTGCGTTAAGTTTTTCAACAACAGTGCGAACAGTTTCGCTGGCAGAGCCCATAACGATAATCATGTCCTCTGCATCTTCTGCACCATAGTAGTTGAACAGATGATATTCACGGCCAGTCAGCTTGCTGATTTGACCCATGTAGTCTTCAACGATTTCCGGCAGAGCATCGTAATAGCTGTTAACAGCCTCACGAGTTTGGAAATAAATGTCAGGATTTTGAGCAGTACCGCGGATAACCGGGTTGTCAGGATTCAGACCACGTTTACGGAAAGCATTTACTGCATCCATATCCAGCATTTTAGCCAGCTCGTCGTATTCCAGAACCTCAATCTTTTGAATTTCATGAGAGGTACGGAAGCCATCAAAGAAGTTCAGGAAAGGTACGCGACCTTTAATAGCGGACAGATGAGCTACGCCAGCCAGGTCCATAACCTCCTGCACGCTGCCTTCAGCCAGCAGTGCAAAGCCAGTCTGACGAGCAGCCATAACGTCCTGATGGTCACCAAAGATGGACAAGCTGCTGGTAGCCAATGCACGTGCAGATACATGGAAAACTGCAGGCAGCAGCTCGCCAGCCATTTTATACATATTAGGAATCATCAGCAGCAGGCCCTGAGACGCAGTATAAGTAGTAGTCAGAGCGCCGGACTGCAGAGAGCCGTGAACTGCACCGGAAGCACCAGCCTCGGACTGCATTTCCAGCAGCTTAACAGATTGACCAAAAATGTTCTTTTTGCCCTGAGCGGACCATTCGTCAACAACCTCTGCCATAGGAGAGGAGGGAGTGATAGGATAGATTGCAGCAACATCAGTAAAAGCGTAAGAAATATACGCAGCAGCGGTGTTGCCATCCATAGTTTTCATTTTTACCATTGATTCCCCTTCTTTCTAAAAAATTTCTTCCAAATTAAAAGCACTATATGCTTGCTTATGCAATAGTATACACTATTTGATATTCATTGTACAAGTCATATACGCCTTTTGAGACAAAATATCTGCTTATATAACTACGACCCTAAGGCCGACAGTCCAAAGTAATGATAAATAATCATAAAGGTGCTGCATCAGTCCACCAAACACAACCTCACGGGTCAGCTAACTTATGTGGGCTGCCTGCAGCACCCTTGCTACGCTATTTAACTATTGTTACAGGAACATTTGCATTTTCAACAACAGACTGACTAACGCTGCTGCGGAAAAACCCCTCCACAACACCCAGTCCCCTGCTGCCAATAACGATGCCATCACAATGTTCTTCTTTTGCAGCCAGCAGAATCTGCTCAGCCACATCTCCATCACGCTCCAGCAAATAGGTACAATCAATATTTTTTGCCTGCAGCATTTCATATGCTGTGTCCAAGACCTCATCACCAATATGACTGAAGCTGCCCTCCAGGGCATAAGCATGGAGATCATGGGAGGTTACTGTCATGATTACAAGACTGCCTCCGCTATAGGAAACAAGCTCGCAGGCATAATCAAGAGCCCTCCAGGAATAGTCAGTGCCATCAATAGGCACCAAAATGCGCTTAAACATTATTTTACAATCAAAACAGGAATAGTTGCGTACTGGGAAACCTTAGAGCTTACGCTGCCCAGGAAGAATTCAGCAATACCGGAAAGGCCACGGCTGCCTAAAACAATGGCATCGCAGCCAGATTTTTTAGACAAAGCAATGATGCGCTCGGAGGGATGACCAATCTCCAGGCTGTATTCAGCTTTGAAGGGATAGTCGGCCAGCTTTTCCTCTGCCATTTCCAGAACCTTGTCGCCAACCTTTGCCAGTTCACTGTTGCCTTGATTAATAGTGGAATGATCCAGAGGAACTGCCAGCAGAGCAGCATTGTTGTAGGGTTGAATTACATTAACAACAACCAATTCGCTTTCAAATTTCTTGCCAATTACCATAGCACTATGGAGCGCTCTCCAAGAGCCTTCACTACCATCAACAGGAATCAGAATCTTCTTAAACATAAGCTACACCTCCAAAATTTCTAACGCGCATCAAATACGCAGTCTTTGTATAGTTATATGTGTATTATTCTTTTTTAAGTGGCATAATTCCTGCTTATAAAGCAAAAAGCTGAATAATTTCTTATTTCTGTAACAATTTGCACATAAGCTTGTTATCTTCTGCCACCGCGTTTTTCACGAGCTGCACGGATACGAGCAGATTTTTTGCTGAACTTCTTAGGCTCTGCAGAAGCATTGGCAGCCTGAGTAGGAGTAGGAGCAGCATCGCCAAACTCTTCGCCGCGAACAAAGCGGTAGTACACAGCAATACCTGCAACTAAAAGCAGAGGCGCACTACCAATAATATAGCGATAAGAGCTGGGAGCAGCAAAGGTAATAAAATCAAAGAAAATTACACAGGCAGGCACCAGAATAATCTGAGCCATACGAGAAGCCCAGCCTTCCTTGCCCATAAAACGAATAACCATGCCATAAGCCAAAAAGGCAATAGCAAAGGAAACAAAGGTCATAAATACGAGAAACGCAAAAAATTCAAAATTCATCTAAAGTAACACCTTCCTTAATTAATAACGCAGAAAATACTGCATGAATCCATAATACCACCTAAGCTAATGTCAGGCAAGAAATTTTTCCCTCTTCCAATCAAGCTTGCTATATTCTAAATATCATAATGCTGCTTTTCATCACCCAAGGGCTCGTTGCGCTTGGGGTTATCCTTAAAGATGCTGATATTGTCCTTGGCCAGCTTAACGGCATCATCATAAACCTTTTTAAAGGGAGTCATATCCTGAGGCTTGCCAGCCTTCAGCCACTCAGTAACAACGCGGCCCAAGCCATAGGTAGTACCAACTGCCACAGGAATCTGCAGAGGCGCAAAGGGAATTAGAGTAGTCAGAGTGCTGCCAACAAAATAAGCGCCAAGACTACCTAAAATGCTCACTGCTGCCTGCTCACTAATTTCCTCACCGTAAACCTTGCCAAGCTTAATAATCATATAGATTTCGTTGGCAATAAGACTCATGGTACCCAAAAGAGGCGCCACAACAATAACACCAGCACGAGCAGCTGCCCAGCGGCACAAAGCCTCCGCCTCTTCCTCCCGCATTTTATCGTCAATAACCTCTACACTTTCAGCTATCTTAATCTCTTCATATTTTTCTTCAGACATATCTTCAATCCTCCTTTCGAGAATAAAACATAACGCAATATATAATTCGCACCAATATCCTTAAAATCCTGCTATATAAACAAAAAAGCTGCACGCCCAGCATCACTGAGCGGCAGCAAGGATTCATTTCCTACATTACATCCTCAGGGAACTTGCTTTGAGACGGCAAGTCAGTCAGATTATTTTTGCGCATATAATCAGTAACCATGTAGGTGCTTTCTTCTACTAAGACTAAAGCATGAGTAGCATTCTTTTCCAAAAAAGGCAAAATCTTTTCAATGTTCTCCCTCTTATCACCAATTTCAATGATAATAGGATAATTGGCATTACCACTTACAAAGGAACTAATAGCGCGACCCATACCACGCAGATTGGAGGCATAGCCCTCAATACCTTTGGTCACAGTAGCACCGGCCAGCTCCAGACGACGCGCCTCACGCAAAACTGCTTTGTACAATGGAATATCATTGTACATAACATCTTCACCAGTATAAACCTTAAGAAAAGTAATCTTTCTGTACTCTATAGCCATAAAAACACCCCCGTGCAATTAAAATAACAGGACTAATTTTATACTAACAGTATAGCATATTGCTTAATTTTACGTAAGAGTTTTTTGAAAAATTAACAAACAGCTCACACATTGTAACAAATGTGACAGTGCTGACTGATTAGTCAGTACTCTATCCTGCGCAAATTCCCCGCACCAAAGTAATCCTGCATAAATTTCACTTGCAACCGTAGAAAGAATCCATTATCATATTCCTAGGCCAGGATAGTCCAATGGTCAAACTATGTTCATTAGCAAAATATAAAGCAGCTGCCTTCATTAGCAAAGCGGACTCAAGGCTGCATCAATTTAGGAACAGCTTACTAATGAGCTTTCAATGATACCCCAAACAAGCATTGAAAGTACTGTTCCCATTAGCAGAACAGGCTCAATACAAAAGCTGCTAAATAAACACTGACTAAGCACTATCTGATAGAAAAGCAGCCTATATACAATAGCTTATCATACTAATTTAAGCTGCTATATTATAAAAGAAAGAAGGAATTACCATGACAGAATTAAAAGCAGGCCTTGTAGGCACCGCCACCACCACCGTAACTGAAGCAAATATCGCCGCAACTATGAAAAGCGGCTCTCTGGCAGTCTTTGCAACTCCCGCCATGTGCGCACTGATGGAAGAAGCAGCCTGTGCTGCAGTAAACGACAGCCTTGAAGAAGGCGCCGGCAGCGTAGGCATCAGCCTCACCATCACCCACGACCGCCCCACTAAAATGGGCGATGCAGTAAAAGCCACTGCCACTCTCACCGCTGTAGAAGGCCGCAAGATCACCTTCAGCGTAGAAGCAGAAGACTCCAAGGGCACCATTGGCAAAGGCACCCACGAACGCTTCATCATCGACAACGAAAAGTTCATGAAGAAGGTAAATGGGTAAGAACTGAATAGTTGCAGAAACGACGAAACCTCCTCTGACCACGGTAAATGTGGTTGGAGGAGGTTTTTGCTTTTTTAATTCAATCACTATAACGTTAACTTTATTACAATCACATTACATAGCCGCACAAAACACTAATATCAATGCAACCGCAATTAACGCCAAAGACACCACGCCTAACCCAACTTTAACGCTAGTTGATACATGCTCCATAATAACAGAAATAAAAGTCACCAGGATGCCTAAGCCACCCAAAAATGTTAAATTATATACTAACATATCAATTAGAGTCTTACTGCTAGAAAGAAAGTTAATATTTAAATTAACCAGGCTAAAGGCTGCAATAAAAACAGTCATTATGATCATAATATGGTCATATATTTTCTTTTCTATATCTTTGATACTATTGACCTTTTCTTCAATTTCATTTTTGACTTTAACCACATTTGGCGCAGGTACATCGTGATATATTCCGGCCTTTTTAAAGTCAAACTCTCCTTGATATGTTCCCTCATACGGCTCACTAACCTTCTGAGCCAGCTGATAAAACATCACAGAAACAACAGAATCATTTTTATGCAATTCCACAATATCGCTAGATACATTAGTTATTCTAGTGAATACTTTAGTATGATGTCCAGGTATATAGACAGGAGATTCAAAGGCAATACCTTTTCTTATGCTTGAATAACGCTCTATGACCTTAAAAAACATATCCTTGGGTACTTTAACGTTTTCTATGGACGCAATAAACGCAGTAGCGCCAGGAGCTAAACTAAAACACTCAAGCTTTTCATGTTTATCATCATTGCTCAAGATATAATCTATTCTCAAATCATAGGAAATTGCTTGAGCATTTTCTTCAATATAATTTTCAACAACCTTTTGTTCTCTAATTAAAGGAAGATATTTATCCTTGCTTAAAAACATTGCTCAACACCTCCTTATTATATATGATAATTCTATCACTTTTTATTTTATATAGCAAGAATAACGTCTTTGTAAAACGTACACATAAAAAATTCTCACACTCTACTCGTACAGCTCCTCTAGCAGCGCCTTATACTCAGCGCCGCCATCACGCAAAGACTCCGCTACATCTTCATACTGCTCAGGAGTGATTTTCCCATGTTCAAGCATAGATTTATAAAACTTACGCAGACTAGTAACAAAGCTGCGTTTGGTGCTATCTGTAAAGTAAGTTTTCTCTTCCAAGAAATATCCCAAAAATCATCAATAGCAGTTACGCATTCTTCCATAGTCAAAGGGTTTGACTCATCAAACACAAGATAAGTATTAAGAAAAAAGTCCACGTTCTGCAAATGACGCTTGATGGTTTTAGGCGTAAGGCCTGCTATATCTGACTTAAATAGATGTAGATATGAGGTGTTTTGTTGGTGGATAATGCTTTTTTGCAGTAAATCTTCAGTTAGCATATAACAATCCTCCAAATACGGCTTCCTAATGATTACACACATAGATTCTGCATTTCTTCATATTTTGTGTAGTAACTTAATTGTAAGCAACCTCTAACTATATCTCATCATAAGGATAGGATAATAAGTACTCTCTTTCTTTTCCGAGAATCTCTTTATAATTCTCCTTAGTTAACAATCCAACATCATTATGCATAAACTTTAACATTTTGCTATTTATCTGTTCACCATAATGTGTTGTATCCTTATAATTATCAAAATTCTCAGTTATATTGTGCATGTCTCCAAAGTAATACAACTTAATATTAGGACACTCTAATATCATCTCTGTAGCATAAACTATACCATCAAAAGTTCGTACTATATTTCCACTTTCATTTTCTCCAGCCCAGTATGCAATATTATATGGTGGATAAAAATAATAAAATATAGTATTAGGATTAGCCTTAGCCAATGCAATAACATTTTCATTTACATTTTGGTATATTACTTTTTTATCATCCTCTGACAAATTCTCTTGATTAGAATTTTGCTCATACTTCTTTTTAACAACATACTGTTTACCAAATTTATATTTATTATTCCAGTTACAGTATTCATCAAAATTAGTAACTCCTAATTTATCATCTTTGATAGTTATCATCATATTTTTTAAGGCCATTTTCAAGGCGTCCTTGTTCAAAATATAATATACATCATCAAAAATATTATCATTATACAAATACACTGGATAAGCTCCGAGATCTTCTCTTAATTTTGAACTCCTTTCATTAATATGAGTAATATCCAATGATCTTACAACAAATTTTATATAGTTCTTGCAATTAAAAGCAGTAACTAGATTATCATTTATCTCTTTAAATGTACCACCAGAAAAAGGAATTTTTATAACTTTAGCCTCAAAGACTTGTTCAAATTCACTTGCTTTAAAGTTTTCTGTCATAGATGTACCTATTATGATGGCGTTATAGTCAAAATTTTTAATTATTCCATCATTCTGATATCTTTGCTTATCTAATTCATAAAAAATATTTGGTAATGGTTTTCTATAATGAAAACATGGGTCTACTACAAATACTGTAGCACTTACAATAAATATAATACTAGCAAAGAAAAATACAAAAGATACTACCCATTTTTTATAGTTCATATTCTACTCCTACTCTAACACTAATTTTCTAAATCAAAATTGAAAATATAAAAATTCAGTGATATTAGAAAAACTTAATATACAGTAGCACATTGCTAAAACTACGAGCAGTACACTTAAGCAACTATTAGTCCTCTCAAATCGATTTATTTTTAAAATGCATACTGATAAAATTAATAGTCCTATTATTTCCAAAAAATTTCCCGACCTTAATCTCATCATTCCATCGTATCCGAAAGCTTCTATATATTTACTCAATTTACTACTATACGGTAAATACAAATTATTTATATCTACCATTGCCTTACATATTTTAATCGCTTTATCAAAACTATCTGCTCTAAAGAAAATCCAGGCAATATTGATAGCATTAAAGGTTAAAAGCCAGTTTAGAATTTTGGGTAAGCAGATTTTAGTTTTACGCCATAAATGATTAATGCATATAAAACAGCCATGCAAAACACCCCAGAAAATAAATGTCCAGCCAGCGCCGTGCCATAAACCACCTAAGAACATAGTAATCAATATGTTACGCATATGATGCCCTGTTCTATTACCGCCTAAGGGTATGTATAAATAATCCTTAAGAAATGCAGACAAGGTCATATGCCAGCGACGCCAAAAATCAATAATACTGCAGGCACGGTACGGATAATTAAAATTAAGAGGCAAATTATAGTTAAACATTAGACCTAAGCCAATAGCCATTTCAGAATAACCGGAAAAGTCAAAATAAAGCTGCAATGTATAAGCTAAAGATCCACCCCATGCATCTAGCATAGTTATTACTCCTGTACTTTCGAATACCTTGTTTGCATATACCGCCAATCTATCTGCAATAACTACTTTTTTAAATAATCCTATTACGAACCACAAAATACCGTAGGTCATATTTCTATAATTAATTTTATAGCGTTCCACCTCAGAAAACTGTGGAATCATATCCTTATGATAGAGTATAGGGCCAGCAATCAGATGAGGAAAAATAGTTACAAACAGCAGATAATCGCTCTTTGAGTATCCACTTGTCCCCCCCCGATACACATCCACAAGATATGCCGTCTGAGTAAATGTAAAAAAAGAAATACCTAACGGCAATGCAATTTCTTGCATTGGAATTTGTAATGTAAGTAATTCATTAATATTTACAATGACAAAATCAGTATACTTAAAATATCCTAAAAACAAAAGATTGAAAGCTATACCTAAGGCTAGTATAAATTTGCTTGAATTTTTATGTAGAAAATAACCAAAGACATAGTTAATGAAAATAGATGTAAGCAAAATCGGAAGATTGCTTACATCCCAATAAGAATAAAAGCACACTGATGCAAAAACCAGGAAATATTTTGCCATCTTATGACTAATATTTTTAGCTAAAGCATAGTATACAATTAAGGTAATAGGCAAAAATACTAGGATAAACTCATAAGAATTAAATAACATTACTACACCTCAAAATTATATGATTAAGAATATAACAAATAATGCGAATTAATTACACTAATACCAGATATATCCAGATATTTACTAATCATTTTCGATTAAGAATATAATATCTTAAAGAGCCTGCAAAAATCACCATATCTCCCAATAACTCTACGCCCTCTTCAATGAATGTTTTAAAAACGTACTTAAAGTCCGGACCGCTCATAAGGAGCCAAATTGCTTTGCTACCTAACATTCTAGAAACAACCAAAACGATAATTAATCCAGCTACAATAACATCATAGGACTTGTTGCTCATAAATCCCGCAAGGTCATCCCAAACTTTTTGCAAGCCTTCCTTTAATGCACAATATGTAAAACCTACAGCAGTTGGAATAGCAAAATACTTCCATGCACCATGAAAAATTTCATCAAATACTGCATCCCATTCCCGAATAAACATGCACAAGAAAAAACCTGCTACTAACAGTAAACCTCTTTTATTATTCTTCTTAGCTGAGTATATAAATATAATAGAGCTAAAAACAAGCAGCGTTTCCTGTAAATTTTCTGTATATGAAGCATCCTTAATTCTTCCCGCTGCACTTATATCAATATAGGCAAGAAACACCATCAAGCCAACTGCCAAGGCAGCAACCAAGGCAATACCAAAAAACTGGGCAAATTTCTTCAAAACAAAGCTGCGATTATTATTTTCTTTTTTTATATATCTTTTTCTTTCCATCATCCCAAACCCATCCATTATATTTTATATAAAATAAAAAGACTTTTACAATGACTCATGCAGAAGTCTCATAAATTATAACATTTTTTAGCATTTTTTCTAATGCTATGTGCAAAATTTTTATCTGTTTCCGTACATCTTCTCATAATAATTTTGGTACTCACCACTAATGATATCTTCCCACCACTTACGATTCTCCAAATACCATTTAATGGTCCTTTTTATACCATCTGCAAACTTAGTTTCCGGCAACCAGCCCAATTCGTTATGAATTTTAGTCGGATCAATAGCATAACGCATATCATGGCCTTTTCTATCGGTTACATAGGTAATCAAGGTTTCAGGCTTGCCAAGCTCTTTACAAATTAGCTTAACAATATCAATATTACGCATCTCATTATGACCGCCAATATTGTATACCTCGCCAACTCTGCCCTTATGAATAATCAAATCAATAGCCTTGCAGTGGTCTTCCACATACAGCCAATCACGAACATTGATACCCTCACCATAAACAGGCAACGGTTTATCTGCCAATGCATTGGCAATCATCAAAGGGATAAGCTTTTCTGGAAAATGATAGGGACCATAGTTATTGCTGCAGCGAGAAATTGTCACAGGCAAGCCATAGGTTCTATAATAAGCCATAACAAGCAAATCAGAGCCAGCTTTGGAAGATGAATACGGACTGCTGGTGTGAATGGGAGTTTCCTCAGTAAAGAACAAATCTGGTCTGTCCAACGGCAAATCACCATAAACCTCATCAGTAGAAACCTGATGATAACGTTTGATTCCATACTTACGACAAGCATCCATCAGCACGGCTGTACCCATAATATTGGTCTCCAGGAAAATGCCTGGATCCTCAATAGAACGATCCACATGGCTTTCTGCAGCAAAATTTACTACCATATCAGGATGCTCTTCCTCAAACAGCTTAAACACTGCTTCTCTATCGCAAATATCAGCCTTTACAAAACGAAAGTTAGGATTTTCCATAACACTTTCAAGAGTAGAAAGATTACCTGCATAGGTCAGTTTATCTAAGCAAATAATTCGGTAATCAGGATAATTTTCCAACATATGGAATATGAAATTAGAACCAATAAATCCGGCGCCACCGGTAACGATGATAGTCATATTAATCTTATCCCTTCATAAAATATATTTTAACATCTAATCTTCAACACGCTAAATTTTCCCTCAAGCCTACAAGTACAAATGTCGGCAGTAAGAAAAAGACAGTCACCCTTCGTAAAGTTACATTTACCTTCTCCAATTACTGCAACACCAGACCCATCCAAGCACAGAATTACCTGAAATGATTCATCAAATACGGTAAATTCATAATCTTTCTGTACTTCTATCTTTTCTACAGAAAAGTATTTGCAAGAGCATAGCTCCTGCACTGAACATAGTGGAAAATACTTTACTAGCTTTGGCTTACGCCTTACATTTTGAGAAGGCTGCATTTGCATAACATCTACAGCCCTGTCAAAATGCAACTCTCTTTTTTTGCCATTTTTATCAACGCGGTCATAATCATAGACCCTATATGTAACGTTAGAGCTTTGCTGCACCTCTGCAATCAGGCATCCTGCACCAATAGCATGCACTGTTCCAGCAGGAATATAATAGCACTCACCCTTTTTTATTGCAACCTTATGAAGCTGCTTGGACAATGTACCCTCTTTTACTGCATCTTGCAATATTTCCTTAGTCACAGTATGCTCAAAGCCATACACAATAGATGCGCCGTCTGCAGCATCTACAATATACCACATTTCAGTCTTACCATTTTGACCTTCATGCTTCATAGCATACTCATCATCTGGATGCACCTGAACAGATAAATTTTGCTCCGCATCTATTAGCTTTACCAATATAGGCAGCTCTCTATTATGTGCAAATTTAGTACCTAAATACTCTGGACGCTCCTGCAAAACATCTTTTAAGCTTTTACCTTTATTGCTACCATTAGCAATAATACTCAAGCCGTCAGGATGCACGGAGCATTCCCATGTTTCAGCCAAAGGAGAGATGGGAATATTCTTGCCATATTCGTTTTTTAACTTTGTTCCACCCCACATATAATCCTTACCTGCAGGAATCAGCTTGAATATTTCCATCTCTACTCCTGACTATTCTAAATCAAATTTATGCTTATCCTCTACACTAATGCTTTCGCCAATCTGAACCTCAATAATCTTCAAATCAGTTACAGCCATAACAGTGTGCTTGCAACCAGCTGCGATGGAAACTACATCACCAGGAGCCAGCATTTGCTCCATACCATCAATAATAGCTTGCCCCTGTCCTTCAATAACAGTCCAAACCTCATCGCGGTAATCATGACTATGGTAGCTCATTTTGCTGCCCTTGTTCAAGATTACTTTGATAGTCATAGAGCCATCCTGAGCATCCATTACGCTATAGGTACCCCATGATTTCTCAGCAAACTTAACTTCATCAACAATCTTTTCCACCAATGGCTTCATATGGCTGCTGCGGTCTTTATCAGCAACAAGAATACCATCATTGCTAGCTGCTATGATCATATCCTTGCAGCCCATGCAAATAATAGGAATATCCAACTCGTTAACTACATTAGTACCATTGCATGTTTCGTCAAACAGCACCTTGCCTTTAGCAGCATCAGCCATAACCTCTGCCATCATATTCCAGGTGCCAACATCCTTCCACGCGCCATCATAACGCATTACCTGAATGCTCGGCTCCTTTTCAACAACAGCATAGTCAAAGCTAATCTTAGTCAGCTTATCATACTTAGCATAAAGGTCACGATAATCAGTAAAATCAATTATTTCATGAGCCTTTTCCAATAAGTATCCAAGCTTAAAGGCAAAAACACCTGCATTCCACAAAGCATTTTGCTTAATATATTCAGCTGCTGTTTTCGCATTTGGTTTTTCCTTAAAGGAATTTACCTTGCTAACATTATCAGATGATTCTGGCATAATATAGCCATATTTTTCACTAGGATAGGTAGGCTCAATACCCATCAAGGTCAGGTTAGCAGTATCCTTTTGTACCAAAGCATCAAGCTGCTCCACAGCCTTGAAAAAGCCTGCTTCTACATATGGATCAACAGGACACACTGCTACACTTTCATCAACACCGACGTCTAGCTCATCATGCACATAAGCTGCTGCCAACAAAATAGCAGGAAATGTATCTCTTCGAGCAGGCTCAACACAAATATTTACCTTATCGCCTAACTGGCTCTTAATATTACTTACCTGTGTCTTACCTGTTGCAATAGTAATCTTAGCGTCTGCATCAATACTACGAATTTGTCCATATACTCTTTGAAGCATGGATTCGTATTCGCCCTCTGCATTCTTAAACAGCTTAATAAACTGCTTGGAGCGAATATCGTTAGACAAAGGCCACAAACGTTTACCGCTGCCACCGGACAATAAAATAATATTCATAGCTTATCTCTCCGCACGCATAGGATTATTCAAAAAGTCCTGATAGGATAATTTAATACCATCTTCAAGCTCAGTCTTATATGTCCAACCCAGCTTTGTTGCCTTGGAAACATCAAGCAGCTTTCTAGGAGTGCCATTAGGTTTGTCAGTATCCCAGCGAATTTCACCATCATAACCAATAACCTTCGCCACTAGCTCTGTCAGCTCCTTAATAGACCGCTCCTTGCCAGTACCTGCATTTACAGTTTCATTGCCACTATAGTTATTCATCAGGAATACGCAAAGATTAGCTAGGTCATCCACATACAAGAACTCACGCAACGGGCTACCATCGCCCCAACAGGTTACATAGGGCAGACCTGCCTCCTTAGCCTCATGAAAACGACGAATCAACGCAGGCAGTACGTGGCTATGAGTAGGATGATAATTATCATTAGGGCCATACAAATTAGTCGGCATTACAGAAATATAATCGGTTCCGTATTGTCTATTCAAAAATTCGCAGTATTTTAAGCCACTGATTTTAGCCAAAGCATAGGCTTCATTGGTTTTTTCTAATTCGCTAGTCAGCAAGCAGCTTTCCGGCATAGGCTGAGGAGCCATACGCGGATAAATGCAGGAGCTACCTAAAAACTCCAGCTTTTTACAGCCATTTTTCCAAGCAGCATTGATAACATTCATCTCCAAAATCATATTATCATACATAAAATCAGCCAACGCCTCGCTATTAGCAACAATGCCGCCAACCTTAGCCGCAGCCAAGAAAACATAATCAGGCTTTTCCTCAGCAAAGAACTTTTCTACATCTGCCTGACGGCACAAGTCCAGCTCCTTATGAGTACGAACAATGATATTAGTATAACCTTGACGCTCCAGCTCGCGTACTATAGCACTGCCAACCATACCACGATGACCAGCAACATAAATTTTTGCATTTTTCTCCATCATCTTATCTGCCTTCTTTACTACTATTTGGCAGCCAGCATTGCTTTTTCACGCTTTGCCAGCATTCTGTCATGCTCTGCCATAATACGGATCAGCTCTTCATAACTAGTCTTTTGCGGATTCCATCCAAGGACTGTTTTAGCCTTAGTAGGATCGCCCCACAGATTATCTACATCAGTAGGACGGAACCATTGGGGATTTACACAAACAATCATCTTACCTGTTTCAGCATCATAGCCCTTTTCATCAACGCCAGAGCCTTCCCAACGAATAGTAATACCATTAACAGCAAATGCCTTTTCAGTAAAATCACGCACAGTATGCTGTTCACCAGTTGCAATAACAAAATCCTCCGGAGTATCATGCTGCAAAATCATCCACATGCATTCTACATAATCCTTAGCATAGCCCCAGTCACGCAAAGAATCCATATTACCTAGCTCTAAATGATCCTGTAAGCCTTCTGCAATGCGACCTGCAGCCAAGGTAATCTTACGAGTAACAAAATTTTCACCACGACGCTCAGATTCATGGTTGAACAGAATGCCATTTACAGCAAACATGCCATACGCCTCGCGATACTCCTTAGTAATCCAAAAACCATACTGCTTAGCTACTGCATAAGGAGAATAAGGATGGAAGGGAGTGGTTTCACGCTGAGGAACCTCTTCAACCTTACCATAAAGCTCAGAGGTAGATGCCTGATAAATACGGCAAGACTTGGTCAAGCCCAAAATACGAACTGCCTCTAAAATGCGTAGTACACCCAAAGCATCAACATCTCCAGAATACTCAGGCACATCAAAAGAAACCTGAACATGGCTTTGTGCTGCCAGATTATAAATTTCATCTGGCTTTACAAGATTAATAATACGAATCAAAGAGCTGGAATCGGACAAATCACCATCATGCAGAGTAATTTTATCCATAATATGCTCAATACGACCTGTATTAGCAATTGATGCACGACGAGTAATGCCATGAACCTCATAACCCTTTTCCAACAAAAACTCAGCTAAATAAGAACCATCTTGACCGGTAATACCGGTAATTAATGCTATTTTCATAAAGGAACCCTCCAATATTATGAACTAAATACACATTTTCTTAAATACAAAACATCTTAAACAATTATTTTTTTGCGACTTTAACTAAAAATTTTCTACTCTTCTTTTCATCAATATCTAGACTATCCATATAAAGATTCGCCGAAAAAAAGTTTATACTAACTCCTATCAACGATACTGTATATGATAAAGAAAAACACACAAAATAACTCGTAACAAAAACGTAGCCTAGTATCAACAATAAAACCAACATTTCTTTTTGCAGAATATAATTAAACTCATGAATAGGCAAGCAAGCAATCATGATATACCCTAATATTACTAAAAAACATGCTACTAAAACGCATGCTCCGGAGAAATAAAACGAAAAAAGCATTTTTATAAAAACATCAAATTTTCCTAATTTATCCAAATTAGAGAGAGCTTTTTTAGTTAGCATAGCAGTAAAGAGAGTCACTCCTGCAATATATATTCCTATTAAGCTTACTAAAGCACTTGTTAAACTAAGAAGTAGGTTAGCAATTTTATCTAATAGAGAAGAAAAGTTATCGCCTAAAGCCAAATAAAATATGAAAGTAAATATCAAAGATAATATAAAACTAATATAGCTTGGTCTAGAGTTCCATAATTCTCGATATTTTTTTGTTATTTTTAAGAATTGATAGAAAGAAAATGGTTTTTGAAAATCTTTTATAGTGCTCATAGCTTATCTTTTCTCATTTTAGACAGCACCCAAGGAATGAGGTCTTTTGTTCTATCATTTATATACGGTATAGATGATTTATTGTTATCTGCAATCTTTATCTTCATAGGTGCGTCTTTATCACTAACTACTTGATCTTTTATCCCTTCAGCATTAACACCTATTGCTGTCATCCTTCCATATCCTAGTCCCAAACTATCTATAATACTAGAAATATATGCATTGTTCATATTTAGTCCGCCTGACTGCTTGCCCTTAGACTCGTAGGTAATTTCTGCCTGATTTGCTTCCATATCTTCCATAGTACCATTATTAGCATACCATTCAGCTAAATCATCATCACATGAGTTTTTGGCCACTATTCTAATGTTCACTTTATTCACCGTTTTAAGTCGGTTTAATTTATTACGAAAAGCATCCGTATCTTTAATCAATGTAACATTGAAGCATCCAGGTGCTGTGTGCTCATTCAGCAGTTCTTCAAAATATTTACAAAACTGGCTAATTCCAAAATATCTTCCTGTCGTAAATCCAACAATTTCAGATTTACCATCAAAGAAAAATGTACACGTTCTAGCTAAGTCTTTGTTAGTCAAATCAATAACATCGTCTTTGGACTTTTCATATATTTGTATGTCATCTTGAAAAATACGAATTAATCTCCCACTTACATATCTTTTATCAAGATTATTTATTAATGTGATAAATTTTATTTGCCCCTTATTATCTGGCAAAATAATGCTCTTTTCTGTAGATATATTAACAATAAGCTTGTCAATTACACTGTCTATGCTGAGCTCATCCTTATATACTTTGTATATCTCACCATTTACATTTATTTTAGCAAAATATAGATTGGCCATAAAACCCTCCATCATTTATACAAATCAATCAACATAATTCTTTACTATAACTTCATATGTTTTTAAATCACTGAGTACATGATTTGAATATTTTTTATTATAATCTGTTGTACATCCAAGTTCACAATTTTTTTGCTCGATTTCTTTCACTTTAGATATTTCATATATATAAATTAAAAACATACAAATTGACAAAATTGGAATATTAATTACAATATAATATCTAGACAATTTTTATAATATGATTCTATAACATCTACAATACCCTTGGTAGTATTAAAATCTATATTATTACCTGAATAACCATTATTTATAGCCTTAACGAAAGCCACGATTTCATACCTTATTCCTTCTCCATCTAATTGATAAAAATAACGTTTGTTGTCAGAAATATTCTCATATCTAATTTCAAAATAGTCAGTCTTCCACCATGGAGCCGGAACATAAACATACCCTTTCGTCCCAGAAATAACCAATGAGCCCTCTGACTTAACTCCCTTTCCAACTTTTACACTAGCAACTGCACTAGCATAAAAAAAATCAATCTTTGTAAAGCTGTCGAATGCCTTTTCATAATCGAAAAATTTACTATATATATTCTTTTTTTCATAATTTGTTCCTAGTATTTGAAATATTGGAAGCATAGCAGTTGGTCCCCAAGCGCATATACTATTCCATGTATTGTCTAACTCTAGCTTGTTATTTACATCTATATTTTTTAGACTAGTACATGTTGCATCTATAGAAACTACATCTCCAATTTTTCCACTTTTAACAAGCAACAACAATCTATAATATGCCGTAGAATATGCGGTCTTCAAAGCCTCCATTAAAATACATCCCTGTACACTTGCAAACTTATTCAATTCTTCCAATTCTGAAACTGTGGTCACAATTGGCGACTCACAAATTACATGTTTCCTTTGTTCTAAAGCACTTTTTATATATTTATAATGCTGTGAAGGAGGAACAACGATATATACAGCATCTACATTATTCAAAAGATCATTATAGTTATTTGCTATCATAATTTCTTTTGATACGCACATACTAATTAATGATTTATTATGTGTGTAGATAGCACTTACCTCTACTCCGTTAACAAATTGGCACTCCCTATAAAATTTCTTTGTAACATCAGAATCGCCTACTAATCCAATTCTTATATGTTGTCCGATACTACGTAATTTAGAACTCGAAACTCCCTCAGTTCTATCTAAATATACAACCTTACAATATTCATTTAAATAGTCGAACGTTCCCACCCAATCAGATCCAACTGTAAATATATCTACACCTAGTCTTTTAATATCATCTATTTTCTGTCCATCGTATTCTTCAACTATAATTTCATCTGCTAGTCCAGTGGAACGTACAGCCTCTATTCTTTCGATTAGAGACTGCTGTACGTTTATTTTTCCACGACTCTTATCAAAATCATCAGCAGTTACAGCTACAATTAAGTAATCACCTAAAGCTTTTGCTCTCTTCAAAAGTTTTATATGTCCATAATGTAATAGGTCATAGGTCCCATATGTAATTACCTTAATCATAGTTAATCCCGCCTTTTCACTTAATCATTATCTATTTCCATAAAAGCATTAAAGAATATCTCCATAGCTCTTTTAGAACCTACAGATACACGAATGTAATCCCTTAATAATTCATTACTATATCCATGAACTAATATTTTTTTCTTTTTTTTCAATTGAATAACTACTTCTCTAGCTTGCTTTCTTGGTTTTACAAAAATAAAATTTCCGCGACAATCTCTACATTCATATCCTTTTCCCTTCAGTTTACTTAAGATAAATTTTTTTCCATCTTTTTCTTCTTGAATTAATCTTTCAATAACTTCTGTATTATCTATTATCCTTTCCGCAAACAATAGGGCAATAGAATTCACATCAAAAGTTAATCTGGCTTTTTTTATAAAGGATATAATATCAGGATTACTTATAATAATACCTATCCTGCAAGCTGCAATCGAAAATAGTTTAGAAAATGTTCTTAGAATTATTACATTATCATATTTAAAAACCAAATCGAGAAAAGTCTTGTCATAAAAATAATGATATGCTTCATCTATTATTACTACAGCACCACACTCTTTAGCACGACGTATTATTCTCTCCGCCTCTCCGCTACTGTAAACATTGCCTATTGGATTATTCGGATTTAACAGCACTACAATTCTAGTATCCTCATTTACAGCATTCACTATATTATCTATATTTATAGACAAATCTTGTTCATACACAACTGGTTTATGCTTGTATCCTAAAATGCTGCAATTAACAGCATACATTTCAAATGAAGGTGAAACAGTAACAACATCTTTGCCAACCTCTCCAAATGTTTCTAATATGTACCTAATTGCCATATCAGAACCATTAGTAGCCAATACATTGTTAAAATTTACATCTACAAATTTAGCATACTTCCTCAAAAAAATATCTTGTTCAGGATAAGTAGCTAAAAACTCAGGCGTAATTTCTGCCAATACTTCATTTACAAAATTCTCTGGTAATCCCTCAGGATTTTCATTCATATCATATCTTAAAAAATCATATCTTCCTTGCATAGGAAAAACTCTTAACGTATCCTTTATAAAGGGATTTACATAATAAGACATCACTACATCACCTCAAATGAAACTTTTTTAAAACATTCCACAAAAAAACTTTTTGTCTATTCCCCCATACATATTTTTGCCATAAAAGTTTTAAATTTGGTCTTTCATTCCATTTATCACATAACTGCTCATAATTAACTTTTTTATTCTTTAAGTCTTTCATAAATTCATCACGTTGCTGATTATAAGAAATATGCTTCCTCATAGGACCTTGATATTTTAAGGCTTCTTTAAAGTCCAAATCATGACCAACTAAAAAAACTTTAGCACTATTAATCGCCATTTGACCTTTTTTCGTATTGCAAACTACCAAAGAAGCACCAGTATTTCTACCATAAAGCTCTGGACAGTAAATATGCACTCCCCACAAATCACCTAAAGTTATATCTGCAACGCGGTCACTTTCAGCAAATGGACATTCATAACATGAAGGACGACTCATCAAATGTTTTAACCAAATTGACCAAAAAGGATTAAACCATCTATCTAGCTTAAAAGATTTACTATTTTGAAGTAATGTATACATTACTTGAAAGTCCCACTTTCCAGAAACGGGACTTTCAAGTAACCTGCAATCTTTGTATCTATAGTCTAATACTTCAATGCGAGCTCCATGCTTTTCAAACATCCATTCTTCGTATTTTCTAACAAATAACGGACTTGGTACGCCTTCACAAATAACTTCAATTGTCAGTAAATTATCTAGAGAAGTATCCTTCATGTAAGATAATAATCCAGCATTCTGACAAGGGGTTCCTGAAAATATTACCTTTTTCCCTTGCCTAAGAAATTTTCTTACCAATCTATAACTATCACCGATATTACTTTGAGAATATTTAGATTTACAAAAAATGCCTATATCTTTTTTATTGGTAACATATGTATGATATACTTTTAACCCTTTAGAGGCAGCTCCGAATACCACATAGTTATCATCACACCATGCATCTACAATTGCCGTAAACGCACCTCCAGAAGTACTTCTATTCCTTACATTTATATCTTTATGATATCCACCAAATACATACTTCTCTGTTTTGTTTTTATTCGGTTTATTTTCATATGGGCACACAGAACTACACAAATCACATCCAATGCACAGTTTTTCGTCTATAATGGGATAGCAAAAGCCCTCTTCATCTTCACGCATCTTTATAGCTTGCACTGGACAAACCTGAACACATGCCTCACACCCAAAACATTGTACTTTATTCTGAGTTTTCAAATATCCATACATAAAAATCTCCTAAATTCTCACCCATTATTTGCAATTTTCAAGTTCAAGTTGAAGAAATTTCAATGAGTTCTTTCTTGCCAATTGTATCTTTTTATGAATTTCATCGTAATTTTTATGGATTACCGGTTCTAACCCGCTCACCATAATCTGACCAGATATGCCGAATAATTCTAGTAATTCCTCTATCTTAGTATCGCATTGTTCACGGGAGAATATAGCAAACTGCCTTCTGAATTGAACACTAAAAATCATTCCATGAAAAGAATTAGTAACCACAAATTCCGCATTTTTTACCAATGACAAAAACTCTTCAACACCAGCATCATAACGCATAATATGCCCCAAAGACGCGTTTCCTGCTCTTAAGCTTATTTCTACTATTCGCCAACCATTTTTTTTAGCTAAATTAACAGCAAATTCCTCCATTTTAGAATTATATCTTCTTGAATATATCAACAGATATTTTTCTTTAATCTGACGATTTTCAGTAATACCTGCATAATCATTAGCGTCCAACAATAAAGTGGGATCTATTACTCTTTGTACAGGAACGCTACTATATTCTTTCAGAAATGGTAACAATCTATTTTCGCGTACACCTATGTATTTAAAATTACTTAATCTACTTTTCAGTATTTCATATGTAGCTTCGTTAAATTTAGTGTCACCAAAACTAGCAGCATAAGCAACAGAATAGCCTTGCTTCATACAATCATAGTTAGCATAGTATCCATCTTCAAATCCATTGAACTCTTCTATACAAAAAATAGTATCGCTTCCACACACAAAACCATCTAATCCCTCATTATTTACTATTTCAGAAAAATTTTTAGACGTATATTTTTGGCTTTTTTCAAATCTGTTTGAATAAAAATTATTAAACTTAAAATAGTTCTCTTTGATAGCTGGCAACGTAAGTTCACATGATTTTTTGGAATCATCATCTTGATCCCACATATTTGGAAAAGGATTTAACGGATCTTTATCTAACATAACATCCGGACAGTAGTCAACTAATTTAGACCTCCATCTTCCATTTCCCAATTTATCAATAACATTACAAAGAGCCCACGATTGAAGGGCAGATCCATAATTCGTAAAATTACAATATATATTGCAAGAAACAACACCAAATGTTTTCATATTATCCTCTTATCACTAATTAATTTAAATTTTTATAGGTTATCATTAACTATAGTATTTAATATATTTTTAGCAGCTTTATTGCTAATATTAAATTCTTCGGAAATTATTCTATCACGAATGCACTTCAGAGGATCATGCCCCCGTTTTAGTTTTTGCAGTATAAGTTCCAGTTCGTCCCAGTCTTTAACAAAATATAATCCCCTCCCAATCCCCTTACTTCTGACAAAATTATCTATACTTCCTTCATTATAGCAATATATTATAGGCTTTCCTGTAACAAAGTACTCTAATACCATCGAGGACGTGTCCGATATTAAGCAATCCGACTGATTAAACATAGAAAAATACTCCTCATTATTATCGATATTCATATTATGGCTTTTTCTATATTTGTTACAAAATTCTTCCCTCTGTTTTTTTGTAAACTCTCCTGTCGTTTCCCATTCACTCCAAGACTGTGGATGAGGTCTAAACACAAAATCTATGTCGTCATTTTTAGAACAATATGACATTATCAAATCCTTATAAAGAAAAAAATGACAATTCCCTTCGCTCGTATTCCATCTAGGAGTCCAAATAACTCTAAAATGTCCATCGTGTTCTTCATAATTCCAAATACTAGATACTTGTTTCTTGGCTTTATTTAACTCATCATATTTAGGATATCCAGTCAATACAATATTCAAACCAACTATATTATGCTCTGCCATTCTTTTAAGTAAGTATTTTTCCTCGCTCTTTGTTTGCGCAAAAACATAAGAAACATCTTGTAAAAAGTCTACTGGATAACAGGAATCTGTCACTGTACTACCTGTAATTGCATCGGTAAATACAAAATAAGCTACATAGCATACCTTGGCATAAGTAGAAACAACACTACTTTTATAGGCAGGACATCTTGTTATGTTATAAGGCTGCTGAAAAAAAACATAATCCGGATTTAATGTTTTTAAATCAAACCATTCTTTAGTTTCATAATTATATCCGTTAATACAACCATACTCTTTCCAAAATTCTTCTGCACCTTCCGACTCATATATTTCATGGTACAACCATTCTCCAGGAATTTCTTTTTTATTGGGAATAGCAACAATATAGACATTAAAATTGTTGTCCTTTTTCAATTCCTCATACACACTTTTAAGAGCTCCCCATACAGTTGGACGATGGCATACAAACACTACGTTAATTTTTTCTTCTTTTAATTTCTTTAATTTGATTCTTAAATCTATATTTTGATTGTATAAAATACGATTATGCTCTTTTAATGCGTCTAACTCATCTATTATCATGTGGTATTTCTTTACAATACCTATTCTATTTATTTTTTCTAAAAAAAATGACTTAAACATATTAAATTCCTTATATAATGTATTTAGGTTGATAAAGGTAACCTATAACCCTTATTGACTGTATGATTATACAGGATATTCCTGTATAATAACTGTATTAGATATAGTGTCATCGTCAATTCCTTGAGGCTACGACTTCGTACTTGAAAGACTGATGCCTCTGTCTGATAAACAGTTTACGAATGAGTTAGATGTCGGCTCTTTTAGAGTACTTCGTATTTCGCATAAGGTGGTAACGTTTATCAGTACAGTGGATTCTATCTAAAATAATTTTTAGTGGTGATATTTATGTTTTTCTTAGGTATTGATATTGGTAAAAATACCCATGTCGCTTCTTTGCTCGATGAAAAAGCTAAAATCATATTCAAAGCCTATTCTTTCACTAATACCCTAGATGCTGCTGAAGCACTTTTAGTTAAACTAGAACCATACAAAGATTCTCTTGAAATAGGAATGGAGGCTACTGGGCATTATTGGCTTTCTCTTTACTCTTTTCTTGCTGAGCACAAGTTCATCGTTCATGTTCTCAATCCTATTCAAACCGACGGTTGGCGTAAAGGTATCGAAATCCGTAAAAGAAAAACTGATGTCATTGATTCTGTTCTTATCGCTGACTTAATAAGATACGGAGATTTTCTCGAAACATCTTTAACTGATGAAGATATCCTCTCTTTACGTAACCTCTCACGTTTTAGAGTTTATTTAGTAAACTCTGTATCTGACCTGAAAAGAAAAGCTATTACTGTATTAGACCAAATATTCCCTGAATATGCTTCTGTATTTTCTAATGTATTTGGGAAAACATCTAAAGAACTTTTGAAGTCCTTATCTCTTCCGTTATAACCCAAAAGAAAAAAGCATCTAGAACCATTTCAACACTTTCTGACAAAGCTAGTCGTTCTTTTGGCATATCATTCTGCAAGGATAGCTTTGCATTCCAGTTAAAACTAATTATTGAGCAGATTTGTTTTATTGAAGAACAAGTCGCTTCAGTAGAGCTGGAAATAGAGCAGCTTATGTCTAAGTTAGGTACAAGTATTAAAACTATCCCTGGTGTAGGAAGTGTTATTGGAGCTGTAATCTTAGGTGAGATTGGTGATATTGAGCGTTTTGACAATCCGTCTAAACTTGTCGCTTATGCTGGTTTAGACGCTTCAGTATCTCAATCTGGTGAATATGAAGCTTCTTCCAGTAGACTTAGCAAGCGCGGTTCTCCATATTTGAGAAAAGCACTATATATGGCTGCTCAACGAGCTGAATTTTGTGATCCTGTTTTCCACGCTTATTATGAGAAAAAACGCAACGAAGGGAAACACCATCTTGTGGCAACAAATGCTGTTGCCAGGAAGCTTTGCCACACTATTTATGCTATTCTAAAGAAAGATATACCTTACGAAGTACAGTAAAAAATTTAACTTTAAACCTACCTAAGTAGGTTTATTTGTGTTGCATAAAATACCACTACCTATACGGAAATTTTTTCTTACTCACCTCTTGACTTTTTATAGTTAGTCTTTCTCAAAATTTACTTTTGAATCTGTATATCCAATATTCTATTTGCATATTTATACATTCTTTCATTTCCATCAATTTTAATTTTCTTATTACTTGCTCTGTATCATCTTTTTCAGTACAGTTACTTTTATCAAAATTCAATATTTTATATAGCAAAGAATTTCGTGTATCTTTTGCTATGGCCAAATATTCATTATAATTATGTCCTAGTAAATTTTTTAATTCATTTCTCCAAACGAAAGTCTTCATTATTGCATATCTATTTCTGTATAAAACTGCCTCAGCAAATTCTTCTTCAAGATAATTTTTTAGTATATCATAACCGTAACAATTCAATACTGCTTGTTCTAATTCTCCCATACTATTATAGACACTACCTTCTTCTTGTCTATAAGCTAGTATAGGTTTATTTATTAAATAAAATCCTCCAAAATTTAGGTTGTTCATAACTATAGTATTATCATCGAATGCGCCTGCACTTTTTATATATTCTATTCGTTCTTTACCAAAGCACTTCTTAAAAACACAAGCAGCAGCAGGAGTATAATATCTTCTTATATACTCATATACATCTATCTCTCTTGAACACATATCTGGAAATTTTCCAAGTTTATTCTTAACTTCATAAGAAGGATACACATACTTAAAATTAAATCCCACAACGCTTAATGCTTTATTTGATTCAAAAATATTTAATGCTTCTGTAATAAAATTCTTGTCACAATAATAGTCATCGCCATCTAGTATGCAAAAATAATCTCCTGTGGAATGCTTAAGCAAGTTCAATCTATTTTCACTAGCTCTTGTCACGCCATAATATTTTTTTTTATCTCTAGGCATTACATATAGAAAGATATTATCAGGATACAGAGAAATATATTCCTTTACTATTTCAACGGTACCATCATCAGAGCCATCATCACCTACTAATATTTCCCACTCCTTGGGCTTTTCTATTGCCAGCAAGCTTTCTATACTATTTCGTATAAACTTCTCTTGATTATAATATGTAACTAAAAAAGATACCTTCATCCTTGCAATCCTTTCATAACCCCTATAAATACTACACACCTATCTTCCTTGCCGGACAACCTACGTACGTTTGTCCGCATCCAAGATAATTTTTAACCAAAACCGCTCCGGCACCTAAAATAGTTCTATTGGGTACTTTTATCTCATCTATTACAGTAGCATTTGCTCCTATAAAACAATTATCCCCTATTTCTGACATGCCAGCTATTACACCCCCTGGAGCTAACCAACAATTATTTCCTACTACAGATCTATGAGCAATCTGTACTCCATTCCATATGAAACTATTATTTTTAACAATAGCACCAATTTGAATAACTACTCCTTCAAACACGAAAACATTCTGTCCAATTTTGACACTTGGATGAACAATAGCTTTACTACTAATATAAGATGCACAATGATATCCTAAACTTACAAAGTACTCTACCAGCCTAGCTCTAGCGTCGTTTTGTAGCACATACGATATAGCCACAAAAACATCCACCTCATCTTTATTGAAAATATGTAATGCATCTTCAATACAAAATACTTTTACCCCCCCCATATTTATATTATCTGAATAATATTTCTTTTCAACAGCAAATCCAACTACTTCATACTCTGAATCATTAGTAAAATAATCATATGCTATAGAGGCTGTTTCTCCAGCACCAATAATAAGTAATTTTTTATCCATCTATAATTTCCCCTGACAAAATATGTATAAGCACTAGCGTTATATATCCAACATCCAGGTTTCATAAGTTATGGTCCTACCACCAAAACCTTCTTTTTGAGATATCAAACCGTTATTTAATAAATGACCATTATTTTCAGTTGAAATACCAAAATCAAGCCAAGATTTTGAATCTCTATACTTCGAAATTACCTCACTTATTGTATAATCTAGTGCGCCTATCCTACGAGCAATATCATTTGCAGCCAAATACTGAGTATGGATAACCTTATCATACTCAAACAACAAAGTACCAGCAATAATTTCATCATTCATAAAAGCTCCAAACAAATGAATGTTATCCGAAAATAAGCCTTTTAGCATACTTAACTCGCCTCCAGTATGGACAGCCGTAGTACCATGATGCTTCTGCAATACTTCATTTTCTAATTCTATAAATCTTTTAAAGTCAGCTTCAGAAAATAATTCCTTTACTATAACGCCTTCTCTCTTAGCCCTAGATATCTGGGCTTTTCTTCCCTTTGGCATTTTCAAAGGATTCTTCAAGTCAACAACAGTAGAAGGCTCTATTTTTCTTATATTAAAATTATGAACAAAAAGACTATAACGATCTTCTTCAGCTGGCTTCTCATGGTAAAAATGTGGTATTACTTTATAAATCAATCTAGTAAAACCATTATATCTCAAATATTCTAATAACAAGTCAAAACACTCTAACATTGTGTGTTGCTTCATATTAGAATCGGTAATAAATCCGCCATATGTTAATCCACCATGAGATACTATTTCATCGTCATGCTCACTCATAGGAAGAATAGCAATCAATTCATTTTTATCATTATAAAACATCAAAGAATGATCTATAAATCTGTCTTTGTGATATTCCATAAACCCCCTATCGAACATGAATAACGGCTGTTTACTATTTTTGTTAAAGAGATTCCACTCTTCCATTCTATCATCAGTATATTTTAATATGTTCATAACATCACCAAACTCAACAATAAGTGATAAATCAAATAAATTTATTCAATACATCAATCACATATCCTACTTCATCATCATTCATACCATAATACATAGGAATGCTCAATACAGTTTTACTAATCTCCTCTGCAATAGGCAATTCACCTTCTGCAATATGTAAATCAGCATAAGCACCCTGCATATGCATAGGAATAGGATAATGCTTAACAGTTCCGATGCCGTTATCCGCAAGATATTTTTCCAGATCATCACGCTTGTCGCAACGAATTACAAAAACATGATAAACATGCTCATATTCTTTAGAAGTTGCAAGCGGCAGTTTAATCAAAGGATTTTTGATTTCTTCTAGATAACGCTTAGCGATAGCTCTACGAGCATCATTCCATTTATCAAGCATAGGCAATTTTACACGCAAAAATGCGGCCTGCATTTCATCCAGACGGCTATTTGTCCCTTTATAAATGTGATGATATTTATAATCAGAACCATAGTTACCTAAAGCTCTAACCTTGTAAGCAATCTCTTTATTATTAGTAGTAATGCAACCACCATCACCAAGTGCGCCTAAATTTTTACCCGGATAGAAGCTCCAAGCTGCTGCGTCGGACAAAGCACCAACCTTTACACCCTTATATTTTGCACCATGTGCCTGAGCAGCATCTTCAATTACATATAATCCATGTTTTTTAGCAATTGCATTAACAGCGTCCATATCAACAGCTCTGCCTTGCAGATGTACGGCAATAATAGCCTTTGTTTTTTCAGTAATCTTTTCTTCAATTTTAGTTACATCAATATTGTAGGTCTCAATAGTAGGCTCTACAAAAACCGGAACCGCACCAGTGAAAGAAACCGCTAAAGCAGTTGCAATATAGGTATTAGACGGTACAATAACCTCATCACCAAATTTGATATCAAGTGCTTTTAAAATTAGATAAATTGCATCTAAACCAGTAGCAACACCTACGCAATACTTAGTATTGCAGTAAGCAGCATATTCCTCTTCAAATTTTTGGCATTCTTCACCTTGGATAAAATAGCTTTTATCCATTACTTTATTATAAGCAGCGTCGAGCTCTGCTCTAATTTCATTGTGCATAGGCACAAACGTTGCAAACGGAACCTTCATCATTTATTATCACCCACGCTATTATTAACAAATTTTAAGAATTCGTCGTAATCTCTAATATAGTCACTTTCATCATATAGCTCTGATGCTAAAACCAAAAGTACGGCATCAGGAGAAAAATCAAACATCTCTCTCCACATATTATTAGCAACATACAATCCCTCATACGGCTTTTCCAAAGGAACCACTTTTTTTTCAAAGCCGTTATCAAGACGTACCTTGCAAGAGCCGTGAATACAAATCAATATCTGTTCTAATGCTTTATGTGCATGAAAACCTCTGGTCACACCATCAACAGTATCATACATATAGTAAACACGCTTAACCTTAAACGGAATATCCTTTAATTCCTCTAATGCCACCAATTGACCTCGTTGATCACCATGTGGCTGAAAAATATATTTTATAACCTGCATCGTAACTCTTCCCCAAGCTATTAATCTTCCTTACTAAAATGCAATCTATCCTCTGCAACCCTCTTTAAATGCTCGCCATAGGGTGACTTACCATAAAGTTTAGCAGATTCCAAAAGCTGTTCCTTATTAATCCACTGCTCATGATAAGCAATTTCCTCAGGAGCAGATATAACAACGCCTTGACGATTTTGTACGGTTTGAACAAACAGTGCTGCTTCCATTAAACTTTCCATAGTGCCGGTATCAAGCCAAGCAAAGCCCCTGCCTAAAACCTGAGCTTTTAAATGATTTTTCTGTAGATACATATCGTTTAAGGTTGTGATTTCCAATTCACCTCTTGCGGAAGGCTTAACGTCCTTAGCCATCTTAGCAACGCCTTTAGGATAAAAGTACAATCCGGTAATACAATAATTAGACTTAGGATTTTGAGGCTTTTCTTCCACAGAAACAACACGTAAATCCTGATCAAACTCAACAATACCAAAACGTTCGGGATCCTTTACATAATATCCAAAAATGGTTGCTTCACCTTTTTTTGCATTGCTAACGGCCTCTCGTAAATTCTTTCTAAACCAACCACCATAGAAAATATTATCGCCTAAAATCATAGCGCACTCTTCATCACCTATAAACTCTTCACCAATGATAAAAGCCTGTGCCAAGCCATCCGGGCTAGGTTGAACCGCATAGGAAAGATGAATGCCAAAATGGCTACCATCACCAAGCAGTTCTTTAAATCTAGGAGTATCCTCAGGAGTAGAAATAATAAGAATATCTCTAATGCCTGCAAGCATTAAAGTTCCCAACGGATAATAAATCATCGGTTTATCGTAAATAGGTAACAATTGCTTAGATGTTACCCTCGTTAACGGATATAATCTAGTACCTGAACCACCAGCCAAAATAATTCCCTTCATAAAAGAGCCTCCGTAATTATCTTATTCTAAGCCTTCAACAGCGTTAAATTCTTCTACACGTTTGTAGATTTCATTTAAGTATGCATCACCTTCAGCATAAAGCATTTCTGTATTATTCTTAAAATCTTTCAGTTTATCACTATGCCTTTCATAATAAGCAGCAATAATCTTTTTTTCTATAGAATTTTTCCACTTAAAAAGTTGCTTTTGAGGAAATTTATTGTTCACAAATATTTCTGCTTCTATTTTTTTACAATCTTCCAAATATCCTGCTCGCTTAGAGTGATTGGGGTTGTTGCTTATTCCAACATCATCCCTATAAATTACATATATTTCACTAGAAACATTTACTCTTATATTCTCTTGATTAAACATATAATTCCACATAGGAACATCTTCAAGCCAGGAATATCTCTGCAATATATCAAACAATTCATCCGTTAAAAGCTTTTTACTATAAAATACACCTGGAGCTTCTAAACAATTAGAATATTTTAAGCGTTCGCTAACAAGCTTTTTAGGGAAACTACTTTGCAAAATTTGCTTAAATGTGCGATTTTCTCCATAATCAACAATTTTCTCATTATGAAATTTCGCCACCTTGGTTATTGTAATATCACAGTTTTCGTTACATTGAATAACATTATTTTTATAATATAGGTCATCACCAGCAAGTGTTTTAAAATTATTAGTCTTTATACTTTTCAAAAGTGATATTTCATTCTTAACAATTCCCCGATTCTTTTCAGGAACTAAAACATCTACATTTTTAAACAGTTTCCTATATTTACTAACCCACTTTTTGGCTACTGCAACTGTAGAATCTGTAGAATAATCATCAGAAATAACTAAATTAATCTCATAACCTTTTCCGTAATTTTCGATCTGATATCTAATACTTTCAAGGTGTTCTATAATAAAATCTTCCTGATTATAGCATAATACACCAAAAGTAAATTCCTTCAATCCACTCACACAAACAACCTTCTCTCGCTTACTTTAGCAACCCTTTGCCTTTTTCGCTGCTCCCGACAGCTTAGCATACAACTTATGTATAAAGGAACCCTTAAGCAGCATTCTATCCTTACCTCTCAATTTAACCTTGAGTTTTTTATAATTAGCATCAATAAATCCCTTTACATCCTTAAAACGCTCACTGGATTCATCCTCACCGTTAGCATAAAATGCTGTAAGGGTAGACAAAGCTGTGCTGACCGCATTCTTTCTGCACGCCTCTACGGATACTAACTCATTAGTCTCTGCAAAAGCCAATCTCTCTTTATAGCCTAAAAATTGATCATATCGGCTTTTGCTATTAAAGGAGGATGCAACAATAGAGGACTCTCTTTTAATGTAGTAGTAATATGGCTTGCACATGTAACCAACTCGTTTGGAGTTGAAAATTATTTTATATGTAGTTGCTACGTCCTCATATACTCTGCCTTTAGGATAGCGTACATCGGCAACAACACTGCTTTTATAAATTTTATTGCAGGCAGAATTATCCAATGAGCCATCAAGAATCTCATTAATAGCTTCTTGACCTACAAAAATCTTATCTTCATCGTATCTGGGTTTAAACTTAAGCTTTTCCCCTCTAACAATATATACATCAGCACATACAACATCTAAATCATGCTTATCCATATACTCGAGCATTTCTTCGTACATATGTGGGTCAATATAATCGTCACTATCTATAAAGCTCAAAACCTCTCCCTTGGCAGCTTCAATACCAAAGTTACGAGCATCACTTAAGCCACCATTTTCTTTGTGGATACCCCTGATACGGCTATCCTTTTTTGCATATTCATCACAAATTTTGCCACAATTGTCAGGAGAACCATCATCAACAAGCAGTAATTCAAAATCCTTAAAGCTCTGGTTCAAAATAGACTCCACACATTTGTGAATATATTGCTCAACCTTGTATACTGGCACTATGATTGATAATCTAGGCATATCATTTCTCCTCATTAATGAGCATCTGCTTAATGTACTTGTTCATAGTATAGTTGGCATAGCTTACAGATAAAATAAAACCTAGTTTACCATCCAGAATACCTAATTTCAAAATATACATTTTGAAGAATGCAAACATAGGACGTAGAACAATATCCAGTAAGAAATTAGTTTTCTTACCCCTTTGAACATTCTTCTCTGCTCCTAATGTAGAGTATTGATTCATTTTACGCAGATATTGTTCCCATGTTTCATATGTATAATGAATCATGGTCTTATGCAGCTTTTTATCCTCAAACTGATGTACAATTTTAGGATGCACAAACCCTTCAACATAGCTTCCCTCTGTAGGCATAAGACGGCATACCCAGTCAGGACTCAGAGGACCATGTTTAACCATTTTATGCTTAAAGTGATTAATACGCTTTACCCAATATCCATATTTTTTACCATCTGCAACTACTTTTTTTATTTCCTCACAGAGCTCCGGAGTGCAGCGTTCATCAGCATCAATAAAGAATATCCACTCATACTTAGCCTGTTGGATAGCGAATGTTTGTTGTCCACCCCAGTCACCGTTCATGCTGCGATGAATAACACGTGCACCTAAACTCAAAGCAATTTCTTCAGTCTTATCAGTGCTGCCATCATCAATAACAACCACCTCGTCTGCAAAAGTACAGCTTTCTATACATTCTTTTATGTTATTTTCTTCATTTTTAACTAAAATCAAAACGCTTATTGCCATTACAACAACCTACCCTTCCTAAGGTTATCTACCAATTATTCTTGCAAAATGCTCTCGCAGCTTTGCGTAACGTTCAATTACATAGTCTGCAGCATCAGGCAGCAGCTTTTTCTGCGCCATAAATTCTGCATAGGCTTTTTCATCAGTATTGAGCTTTTTAATAAGCTCTAGATTAGCCTTGTTATCGCCATCCTTTTCCCAAAAGATAACAGCATCTCTGTTAATCAAACCAGGCTCAGGATTATTATTAGCACCATAATACAGAGGGATACAGTCTGACATAAAGGCATCAAAGAGCTTTTCCGTAACATAGTATTCTGTATTATCATTCTCAGCACAAATATTAAACTTAAAGGTCTTTAAATACTCAAACTTATTGTTATCGAATTTATCCCACAAATCTGTAGTATTGTTTCTCCACTTTCCAGCCAGCTTAACATCAAGTACATCCTTGATGCCATTATAGACAAGCTCTCGAGTACCAGCTGGGTCATGCTTATTGATAAGCACACATTCACCACTCTTTTCGTAACGTGTATTATTAATAGCATCAATCTTGGCTCTAATAACAGAGCCGTTATCCAGCGGATCAAAAGCTGTCAAAATCCAATAAGGAAAACGCAGATACTTTTTATTATCTACATGTCCAAAGCCCATCCCTAAATCCACATAGTCAAGAGCATAATCTCCATAGTAGAGATTTAATTTAGTAAAAGGGTGCTCAACATCCTCAGCTGTAAAGAATACCTTCGCACCCTCCATTGTATTACGCAAAAAGAAAGGGTTGCTCAATGGGCCAAAAAAGTTTATTTTTTTCGTATTATCAGGAAAGTTATGGCGCAAAAAACGAATAAACCACTGCTGCTCTAAATCAATGGACCCCCACTGGTTATATTCGCTATACAAGCCATCTTTAGTATGGTTTTCTGTCTTTGGTTTTTTAAAAAACACTTCTAACATAAGTCTTCGTCAATCCTTTATTCCATCTTTAAATCAGCTTTAGTTCTATAGATTTTGCTCGCTGTAAGCACTAATTTTCTTTACAATAAGAAATACTTATCCACACTATATAGTATAGTATAAAGCAATCTAAAAGGCAATTTTTTAGTTACAAACACACCAAAATATGATACAAAAAGAGCTCTTTATTACCCAAAATGAGTACAAACTATCATTTTGGGAGAAAGAGCTCTTTTATTGCTTTTGATTAATTACGTATTTAGTTTTATAAGTCTATATTCCTATTTTCGTTTATTTAATTATTCACTAAGATTGTTCCCCTTCAGCACCCTCCATGCTGCAATGCTGCGTGCATTATCTGCCTTTTGCTGCATATCTGCATGCTTGCTCAAAGATTCCATAGTATTCTCATTGCCATAAAGCTTGTAGTTAAATACCTCACTGCATTCAAACATACTAGGCAGCATGCTGCTGTATTGCATGCCTTGCTCACCATAAAGTTCAGCCAAAGTCCCAGCCAACTGCATATGGCAGCCAACCTGTGCGTTATTAAACAACTCCGGAGTGATTTGGTATCCGTAAAAAATACAGGGAATTGCAGATAAGGTTCTAGCATTTTGCTCTTTAGCAAAGGTAAAACGCTCGGAATGGTCGCCTGTAATGATAAATACACTCTTAGGAGCAATTTTTTCTGCTTCTCTCACAAAGTCACCAGTTGTTTTATCAGCATACCAAATATGGCCAAGCTCATTGATGGTGTTATCATCTTTGCTAATATCATCAGTCAACTTTGCCTTTACAGATGCTGCATCAAAGCCTTCTTGCTTAACATCAATAGTGTAAGGCGGATGATTACTTGTAGTAAGAATTGCATGGAATACCTTTTCCCCCTGCATTTCCGTAGCAATATACTTATTGACTTCTGCAAAGAGCTGCTTGTCGCTGCAACCCCAAGCATTGCCATCCTCAGATGCAAATTCATCAGCACAGTGAAATTCATCAAAACTTTGTGCCAACGCATAGTTTTTAATATTTTGCCAACCAGAAAAGCCACCATACCAGAACACGGTTTTATAACCAAGCTGCTTCATAATATATCCCAGGCCCATCTGGTATTTTTCTTCAAATGTTTTAGCCTGATAGTTTTCATATAATCCACTGCTAGGCAAGCCGGAAATAATACCGTTCAATGAAGTCATAGTGCCATCACCATTGGCCAGCATAGTATTTATATATGCACCATTAGGAGCATTTTTTAAAGGCATGGTTTGATTTACTAGTCCCAAAGCTTGGAATTGAGGCAAAAAAGGCCATTCACCAAAGCTTTCACCAATAATAAGAATAATGTTATCAGGTTTTTCTGTTCTCTTTGGAGCTTTTACAGTACGTACAAAGGCATCATCAATTGTTTTTGCATCAGGATTGCCACCTACAATGGCTATCTTTTTGCGCAACTCATCACTGGAAATATTAACATTAGTAACCTTATCCAAGCGTTTTTTCATGCTATGAACACGATATAAGGCCTGACCATCATCCAATACTGCTTCATTAAGCAGATTGGAATTATAACGGCCTGCGCTTTCCCAGTTTACAGAGCCTGCATAATTGAAGGCACCACCATAACGAGTAAATACTGCCAAAACAGGCAAAAATACAATTAAAATTGGAACAACGAATTTGATATTTTTCTTTGTCGCAGTAAAGCTATACGTTCTTTCTAAAAACGCCTTAAGTAAATAACCTAAAACAACACCTACTATAATAGCTGCTGGCAAACGCCACCATAGTTGATACTCCTGGACTGCAGTCATAAAGGTAGCATAAATATCATCATGAATACCATTAATAAGCATCATATTAAAGCCAGAGTTGAATATTCTGTAATACGGAATTCTAGCGAAAAAACATATGGTGAAAAATACTAGTGCCAATCTGTGCCAGGTCAATCTAATCTTATTACTCCACTGCTGCTTTAGAAAGATACCTGGCAAAGTAGCAAGAGCAAAGCCTATTACGCATAGCATTCCAGATGTTTTTAGACTTATTTTAAAACCAAGAAGCATTGCCTCTGCAACCTGAGTATATACGCCAGCCAATTGTGAGCTATATATCCAAATAAATAAGCCCCTAAATACAGTAAATACAACCCACCAAAAAACAAATATCTTTAAATCCTGCTGTAGACCTTGTAAGAATTTATTAAAAAATTTCATTATATTATTCATTTATTTACTTTCCTTTTAGTTTATATTTATAGTTATTTAACTTACGATACACATATACTCTTTGCATCTTTTTTATATTATAATATATAATCTCTATAATTTCAATAATTGCTGAATTAGACTCATTATTAAATATAAAAAGCCGTGCAAGTCTGATATGTATGATATGTACCCAGAATCCTACACGGCTAAAAATCATTATTTTAGTATTTTGTATGTAAATTTCTTAATGAATCTCTTGTCAATTTGCACATCATTAAATATACACCTAGTTCAGCTAGTTCTTCCGAGAGATTTCCATGAAATATACTTATTTCTCCCTTTTCTCCAATCCATGACATCAAAACAAATAGCATCAACAGAATAAACGACTTAATCGGAAATTTTATTAGTCCAAAAATTTTCCAAAATTTAGACCTATATAATAACACAAGCAGTAGTGCTATTAATATACATACTAAAGGATGGACCATTTGTCCATACAAGCCCATTTCTGAATACTGATATATTCTTCCATCAGGGTGTATCAATAAGACTCGTCCCCAGCTAATCTCACGCATAGTGAGTAAAAAGAAAAATAATGTACCTGCATAACACAAGGCCTTCTGACTTCCGCCCCAATATTTAATCTCTGCATTTTTATAGCCATAGCACATTATTGCAGCTGCTATAAGACAAACTAGCTGAATATTTTTTAAAACGCTGTTTTCCTCGCCCCAAGAAACAGGCAACATCATATTCAATGGAATCAACAATAAAAAATATATCAAATATGGCATATTTAAATCCTACCTTACATAATTGCTCAACAGAATTTGACTTACTAGTCAAGCTGTTTTATGAAATATTCTATCCTAAATCTTGTAATTCATCAAGCATATTATTAGGATATCATAAGTAGTTTTGGCTATTAACTATCAAACGCTCACTATAACTCTTAAAATTCTATGAGTATTCTTATAGAACACAACCGCTCCGCCACCATGCTTACGCATGATGGCGGAGCGGTTCTTCTCTTTACAGCATCAACAGATAATTCTTAAGGCTGTCAAATTTTTGATTGTCTAGGTCAAAGGCTCCTAGCTGAGCTGCCTCAGCAATGCGCATGCCTGCGTATTTGTCCGTACCGGACAGGTAGCTGCAGAGCATATGTCTGCTTTCATTTTTCAGCTGGTACTCCCTGCCTCTGCAGCCGTTGACGCTAAGGAGAAAGTCCGCCGTAATATTATACAGATTATAGTAGCCGCATTCTTCGGATGAATCCTGCTGCAGCACCTGCAAAAGCACGTCCTCTAAATAGCCATGGTGCCAGCCTCGGGAGCTGCGTCGACCAGGGAAAAAGTAATGCTGACAATATTCCAGCTCTACTAAAAAGCTGTGCCTGATGACGCTGCCTATTCGCTGACTTTTGCTGCGGATATTATCCTCAGAGTCAGCGATTATCAGGGCCTTGCGCACCTTGTCTGCGCCTTCCATATTTTCCAGACGCTTTAAAAGTGCCGGCAGTCTTCCCATACCGTTAAAATTAATAATCTGCACATTGTTCATAGCCACACCCTGTTTAAATAGGTGTCTGATATAAACATGCAAAAATTGAGCAATGTCAGTACGCTCACACAACAGCAAAACCTCTTGGTTAATACTAGTCTGTTGCTTTTTCAAGATAAATGCATCTCCTTTAAAGTAAATTTTTACTACTTCATAAGGTACTGCTTACTTTTAAACTTTACTGCATTTATACTTCTGGTACTTCTAATTACTTCTTTATAAAACTGCTATTATACTGCTCATGTATCACAAAAGGCGCTGCACTTTATATAGCTGCCATCTGTGGACGTATTTTACTTCTCTATTTACTTCTCTTTTGCAGCCAGCATTTTTTCTGCTGCTTCAATTACCTGCTCCACATAAAGGCGGGTCATGCACTGCATATCGTCGCATTTATGCTTCATGCCACTGGCGCAGCCTAAGCAGGGAGGCTGTGCTGTAACAATAGTAGCATCCTTAGTGTAAGGTCCATACAGCTTAGGACTAGAGGGACCATACATGGCTACAATAGGTACCTTTTGGCTGATAGCAACGTGCATAGGCCCGCTGTCATTAGTAATAATCAGGCTGCAGCGCCTCATAGCTGCGGCCAAAGTGCCAATAGTAAAGCTGCCAGTTGCTACTACAGGAGTGGTCTTCATAAAGCTGATTGCTTCCTGAACCATTTCTTCATCCATAGTACCGCCAAAGAATACGGGCTTGTAGCCCTTTTCTGCAAAATGGTCTGCCACCTGAGCAAAGCGCTCCGGTGCCCAACGCTTGGTTACAACAGCACTGCCGATATTAAAGCCTATGAGCTTGTCACTGCCAAACACGCCATGATTGCGCCAAAACTCCTCTGCATTTTTAAAATGCTCGTCGCTGGGGAAAATTTCTAAGCCATTATGCTCCAAGTTTTTTACACCAATCTGAGTCAGCACATCAAGATACATATCTGCAGCGTGGATTTTTCTATTTAAGGGAGTGAATACATCCCACATAGGCTTAAAGATAGTATGAGTAGTGCCTGTCTTAAGCTTGCACTTAGTCAAAGCGCAGATAAAGGAGCAGCGCTCGTTGGGGTGCAGATTAATAAGCACATCAAAATTCATACCGCTAAGCTTGCGGGCACAGGCCATCAGGGCCAAAATGCTATTGTCACGACCCTTTTTATCAATAGTAATAACCTCATCAAGATAAGGATTATGCAAAACAACATCCTTCAGCTTTTCATCCACAAGATATGTTATATGAGCATCAGGTGCAGCCTTGCGCAGAGCATGAATAAAGGGTGTAGTCAAGGTCAAATCACCCAGATGCATTAAAAATGTCACTAAGATTTTTTTACCATTTAACTCAACCATTAGCCTCGCTCCAACTTTCCTTGTAAATTTTATAAACCATTTCCGGTGTGATATCGTGCATGCAATGCCAATCCTTGCAGTCCTTCTTTAAACAGCCTGCACACTGGGCAGGAGAAAGAATTACCTTGGCTTTATCACTGCCATAGGGACCCGTTCTGTCTGCCTTGGTAGGTCCATACATAGCCACCAGAGGCTTTTTTAAAGCCGCTGCAAAGTGCAGTGGACCAGTATCCGCACTAATGAAGAAACGGCAATTTTTGATAAGAGCCGCCAACTCACGGAGACTGGTCTGACCTGTCATATCAATAACCTTATCCTCTGCAGACTGCTCTTTGATAGCCTTCCCCTTAGGTGCATCATCAGGACCACCTGCAAGCACCACGCTTACGCCATCAGCAGCCAGCATTTTGGACAGAGTCACATAATGCTCTACAGGCCATTCCTTGGTCCACCAGCGGGCGCCTGGAACAATAACAATATAATCGCCCTTAAGTCCCTTTTGCGCCAGCTTTTCCTTGACGCTAGCCTCTTCCTTGTCCAAATTAGGCATAGGAAATACTACATCGTCCAAGCTTTCCACCTTAGCGCCTAAATAGCGTGCCACGTCAAGATAACGTTCAATTACATGGTCCTTGCTATGAGCTCCTGTAATGGCTTTGCTGACAAAGCCGCTGCCCTCACGCATTTCACAATAGCCAATACGGTTATCACAGCCGCTGATAGCAGCCAAGACCGCGCTCTTAAAAAGGCCCTGCATATCAATAACAAGGTCAAAATGCTTGCTGTGCAGCAGAGCACGCATTTCCTTAAAATATTTAAGCTTATCCCCTAAGCCCATCTTATTAAACTTTACTTTATCAAAATAGAGCACCTCATCAATGGTCGGGGCATCGGGCACAAAGCCTGCAAACTGCGGATGCACCAGCCAGGTGATTTTTGCCTTGGGATAACGTTGGCGCAAAGCTGCTGCAAAGGGCAGGGTGTGCAGTATATCTCCCAAGGAACTCATTTTGATGAGTAAAATATTTTTGTATTCCATATCCAGCCTACTTAACAATATTTTTTACAAAGTCCAGCAAATTGCCTTCCTTGTACAAATAGCCACGAATTCCCGCAGCCTCCGCAGCCTCAACATCACGAGGACTGTCGCCAATAAGAAAGCAAGCTTCCTTATCCAGCTCGTATTCAGCAAAGGCCTGCAGCAGCATGCCCGGTTTGGGCTTGCGGCAGTCACAGTCAATGGCAAATTCCTGCAGCTTGCCTTCTTTATGATGAGGACAGTAATAGATTTTTTCAACCTTACCGCCGTAAGCAGCAATTTCTGCCATCATATGCTCGTGGAGCTTGTTCATCTCTTCAATGGTGTAATAGCCACGGGCAATACCGCTCTGATTAGTCACCACAAAAATTTTATAGCCCTGCTCAGTCAGGTAGGCCAGAGCCTCGCGGGCACCATCCACCCAGCACAAGTCTTCGATTTTATAAAGATAGGACACGTCCACATTCAGAACGCCGTCCCTGTCGAAAAATACTGCCTTAGCCTTCATAGACATAATAACCGCCGGTTTTGTCTAAAAGCTGGCAATATTCTGCAATTGCATCCTCAATAGGAGTAAAGCCACCGTCATAACCAGCAGCCAGCAGATTAGCAGGATCAGCTTCGGTAAAGCTTTGGTATTTGCCCTTCAATACCTCAGGGAAGGGAACGTATTCCAGCTCGCCGCTGCCAAAGTGCTTCAGCACGCCCTTTGCCAAGGTATTGAACTGGTGAGAATGACCGGTACCGCAGTTGTAGATGCCGCTGATTTCCGGATGATCCCAGAAGAAGAAGTTAACCTTAACAACGTCCTTAACATAGATAAAATCACGAGTATGCTCACCAGGTCCATAGCCGTCATATTCGCCAAAGAGACGAACCTTGTGCTCAGCTTTCCATTGATTGTACATTTGGTAAATCATAGAAGCCATTTTGCCCTTGTGGTTTTCCTGAGGACCATATACGTTGAAATAACGCAGACCAACTACCTGACTTTGAGCAGTGGGCAGCAGGCGACGCAGATAGTTATCAAAGAACAGCTTGGAGAATGCATATACGTTCAGCGCTTCTTCGCAAGCAGGCTCCTCACGGAAGCCATGAGCACCACTGCCATAGGTAGAAGCAGAGGATGCGTACAGCAGCTGAATTTTTCTGTCTAAACAGAAATGAAGCATATTCTTGGTATACTCAAAGTTGTTTTCCATCATGTATTTGCCATTGTATTCCATAGTGTCAGAGCAAGCGCCCTCGTGGAAGACAACGTCAATTTTTTCATGATTAAATTTACCAGCCTTTAAAGCGTCCATAAAGGCATATTTATCCATATAGTCCTTTACCTTAAGACCTTGAATATTTTTGAATTTAACCATATTAGTCAGGTTATCAACTACAAGAATATCGTCAATACCACGTTCGTTCAAACCTTTAACAATATTACTGCCGATAAAACCAGCACCGCCAGTTACGATAATCATAATTTGCCCTCCTTAACCATGTTGGCAATTTTTTCTACAACGCCGGTAGTAGAATATCCGTCCTCAAAATCAATAATGCGGACCTCGCCGGCATATTCACGGCCTGCAACCTGTTCAGGAGTGTAATCGCCACCCTTGACTAAAATGTCAGGTCGTATTTGTTCAATTAATTCAGTGGGTGTGTCCTGATCAAACAGCACTACAGCATCTACACAGGCTAAAGCAGCCAAAACTCTTGCTCTGTCCAGCTCATGAACTAAAGGACGAGTTTCGCCCTTCAAACGGCGTACAGAGGCGTCCGTATTCAGGCCTACAATAAGATGCTTGCCTAAATTGCGCGCCTTTTCCAGATAGGTTACATGACCTACATGGAGAATATCAAAGCAGCCATTAGTAAAGACTACCTTTTCGCCGCAGGCCTTCCAGTTACGAGCCAAAGCTGCAATTTCCTCCCAGCTTTGGGTTCTGTAGCCTTTGCCCTGCTTGCGCTCCTCAGTCATAAGGTCCTTTAACAGCTCTTCTCTATGTACAGGATAGGTACCAACCTTAGCTACAACAATTCCTGCAGCACGGTTAGCCATATACACAGCATCTGATAGCTCCAGCTTGCCGGCAGCTGCCACTAAAAGTGCAGCTGCCACAGTATCACCTGCGCCTGATACATCAAAAACCTCAATAGCTGCAGCAGGACTATGAATGATTTCTTCGTTATTCACCAGTGTCATACCACGCTCACTGCGAGTTACAACTACATTTTTAATTTGGAATTTATCCTTAGCCGCCATAGCCATAGCCACAACAGCCTCATCCTCATTTTCACGCTGGCAGCCTGCTGCCTCGCACATTTCCTTTAAATTGGGAGTGATAAAATCACAGCCACGGTATTTAGTCCAGTCTGCTCCCTTGGGGTCAATGAGCACAGGAACACCATAAGCCTTGCCCTGAGCAATTACCCATTGGCAAAAATCATCGGAGCATACACCTTTAGCATAGTCGGAGACAATAATACCGTCCAAGCCATTATCAAGAAGATTTTCCAGCCACGCTCTGAGAGAAATTATTTCATCAGGAACTAAATCACCAGTCTCCTCAAAGTCTAAGCGCAGCATTTGCTGCTGACCGCCCAGAACACGAAGCTTAGTAATAGTTTTACGGTGCTGACTTTTTACCAGGCCACTGTAGTCAATACCAGCCTCGTTCATCATCTTTTCCAAAAGCTGACGATTTTCATCATCACCAGTCACGCCGCCCATAAAAACCCTGCACTCCAAATGAGCCAGGTTAGCCGCCACATTGGCAGCGCCGCCCAATACGGAGCTGATGCGGTTAATTTTTGTTACAGGTACAGGTGCCTCAGGAGAAATACGCTTTACCTCGCCATAAAAATAGCGGTCCAGCATAACGTCGCCAATAACGGCAATCTTGAGATTTTGGATTTTATCTGCTAAAAAATTAGTTACAGCCAAATCAGCCATATTATTCACCATCCACAAGCTCGCAAAGAATATGACCAATTAAAATGTGCATTTCCTGAGCACGAGCTGTAATCTTGGCAGGAACAGCAATACATTCATGGCACAGAGCTGCCATTTTGCCGCCGCCTGCTGCAGTCATACCTACGCAGTAAACACCCTTAGCCTTAGCCAGCTCCAAAGCCTCTACAACATTAGGGCTGTTGCCGCTGGTAGAAATACCTACAATAACGTCACCCTTGTTAGCCAAGGCTTCAACCTGACGAACAAAGACCTTGTCAAAACCATAGTCATTGCCAACAGCAGTCAGTATGGAGGTATCCACTGTCAGAGCAATAGCAGGCAGACCAGCACGCTCCTTTTGAAAGCGACCTACAAATTCTGCAGCCAAATGCTGACTGTCGGCAGCACTGCCGCCATTACCGCAGAACAGCACCTTATTGCCCTTAGCTAAGGCTTCCTTAACCACTAAAGCAATACGTTCAATCTGCTCTAAAATATCACTTGCCATTATCGCCTGAGCAACCTCCATATGTTCCTCAAAGCGGGCTCTAATAATTTTATTCATAAATTACCTCATTACCAATTTACAAATTCATATTTGATACTAATGGATTTATCATCCTTATCGTGTTCATCCTGAAGCTCAATAGACAACTGCCAGCAGCAGAATCTATGGGTATAGCGATAATCGGTTTCATAATTACTATGACCATAAAGATTATAGCGATTGATAATAGCAAAGGAATTTTTATCATCAAATTTGTATTCCAAACCGTTACGCAGCTCTACAGGCATATCAGGCTGACCATATGTAAAGAGGTTTGTGGTACGGTCTTCTCTGTAATAGCCTGCCCAGGTACGCCATTTATCCGTAATTTTATGACCTAAGGTTGCATAATAAACATTGGTGCTAGTACCGGAATCATCCAGGCTTTCCTTAGTCCATTTTTTACCAATGGTCAAATCAAGAGTAGTGTTGCCGCCAAACATATAAATGCGGTCATGGTTCAGGAAGGCGCCATATTCTGTATGCCAGCTGCGTTTGCCAGTATCATCATTTTTCCACAGGCCGTGCTCATAGTAGCCGCTGTAGGACAGAGGCAGCTTGTCACTAAAATGATGGGGCTTGTAATCCAGGCGAATATCGGTCTGCTTTTTGATCCATTCGTCGTCATCCTCGAACCAGCCATTTTCAAAGGTTACAGTAAAGTTGCGCTCGTCATGGGACACACCGTACAAGGGACGGAAGCCATCCTTAGTGTAGTAATCTAAATCTGCATAAATCTTGGTTTTTTCACCTAAGTTGCGCTCATAGGAAACATTAATGTAGGTACCCTTGCTGTCGTCCTTAAAGCCAAAGTGAGGAAGAATTCTTTCCTTGGTCTTACCACTCAAACTAGTTTCCCAATATTCACGGGAATAGATATGCTTGCCGCGGACGAAAACCTGTACCTCCTTAGCAACAATCTTATCGTGGGGATAAACCTCTATAGTTTTAGCCTTAACCTCCAGACAGCGAGGATGCTCTACTGCAGGACAACGAGATGTTGTAGCACCTTGGTCCATTACGATTTTGTCAGGCTCAATGGTGCCATGAGGAGCGTAAAAATAGTCCTTGCGGCTTTTGCCGGAGATTTGCTTTAATTCGCCAGTTTTAGAATTAAAATTATAGTAAGCCCACTGGGATTTAGTAGTAGTATCCTGTTCCTTCAGCTCACCGCCCTGCTCCAGCCAAACATCGCCGGTTTTCAGGTTGCCATGAACATGATTGGTATGAATAACCTGATTGCCTTGAGTTACAACAACATTACCGTCAGCATAAAAATCGCCGCTGACATTGTCATATTGTGCATGCTCACCTGTAAGAATAATGGGTAGCGCTGCTGTTTGTCCGTCTTCACTGTTCTGCACAGCAGTATTAGGAACAATTCCATCCTCTGCTACAGGATTTTCATAACGGGCATCACCAGTATTAGTAAATTGAGCTGCATAAGCAGGAGCACATAGGCTGACTGCTAAAGCAGCAGAAATAAATACTTTTTTCATATAAACTCTCCTCATTATGGTTTTGCTGAGTCACTGCACAGCATATATCAATGAAATAGAAAAAATTATACAGTTATCCACTAAACATTATAACATAAAAAAAAGAAAAGCTCACTGAAAAGTGAGCTTTTCCGAAGTTTTTTTATAATTCGCCCTGATATACAACACCTTGAAGAGTGGTATCTGCAGTAGTTTGCACAAAGGTTTCGCAGCCAACAGGAATGGTAACTGCACTGCCCTTAACAAAAGCACCGCCAACAAGACCAACGGGGCCAAGAATAATCATACCACCAATTGCTGCACCAGCTGCGCCGGCAATGCTTTCAGCCTTTTGTTTAGCCAGCTCGCCAACAAAAATGTTGATAGGAGTGCCGTCTACACCATAAATATTGGTAAATTCAATATCAATACGTCCGTCTTTGCCAAAGATACCAGGCTGAACTACCTTTTTAACCTTGCCAACACCAGTTGCACCTTTAGGGATTGCCAGCACATCGTTTACATACAGGTTATCTGCAGCTTTAAAGGTAACAATGTCGCCCTGACGACTCATTTTAGTGCTCATTTCGTTAGTAAAAGCAATCTTGAATACGCTGTCCTTGGGCAGAACAATTTCCTGTACAGGAACAACGCCATCCTGATAAGATGCCAGCTTCAGCAGCTCTTCAATACGGCTGGAAAGAGAACCAGTCTTTACTTCGCCATATAAAAGCTTTTCTGCGCTTTCAATGCGGTTTTTAGCAGGACCGCCTGCCATGCTCTCGTTAATGCGCCATTCAACTACGTTGAGGCGGGTAGCAAAGGACGCCTCCCCGTTATCAGGAGTACCTTGCAGATAATCATACATATTGTCAATTCTGGACAAAATAGCGTCAGCGGTAACAGTACCATAAACATCGTCCTCCAAGCTATCCATACGTTGGATAAGAGAACCGTTCTGTTCCGTACCATAAAGAACCTTCTCCATAGCTGCAACCTTGTCGGCAGCAGGAATGTTAGAGTCTGCTGCAAAGCCGGGAATTACAGCAGTAAAGCAGAAAATAAATGTCAGCAATAATGTTGCCAGCTGTTTTTTCATCACCAAAACCTCCATTCAGAGTTATATATTTCATTATAGCATATTCAATTTTAATATTCTTGAAAAATAAGTGAAAAATATAAGCCTATATTTACATAAAAGGATTATTTTTTGTATTTTTCCAGACTTGCTGCTACAGACTCCTGCAGCTCGTCCATTTTAGCAAAACGACGGCGATGCTGGGCACGCTTAGATGGTTTCAGCTCCTCCATAGATTTGCGATATTCCTCTACAGGCATCACATAGAAGCGCGGATCCTCGCATTGAGTACCCTCACATTCCTGCCAAAAGGCTCCAAAATCAGTCTTCAGCTTGCGGTCAATACGAATATGGCTCATTGCATAGTAGCCTTCGTTAGCTACAGCATAAATCTTTTTCATACCTAAAGCCTTGGCAAAGCTGCGCAGACCGTAGAAAATAAGGTTCTTTGTTCTGTAACCAAAAAAGGCCTTGGTCAAGCCTTTGATGATATCACTGCCATTGGGAGTTCCCTGCAGCGCACCAATGAAAATAGCTTCATCGCCATCTTTATCCTTACCCAGCCAGAACATAATCTGATACAGAGAAATGCCTTCGTAAATCATAGTAACAGATAGTGTTCCTTCCTTACGTTGTCCTGCATGAAAGAACAGCTCCATTACTAAAGGCTTATCTTGATACACGTCCTCCCACAACTTTATATGCTTATTTTCAGCATATAACTCCTGAAGCAGCTCAGGATTAAAATGCTTTTCCAATATACGAATATTATTCTTTACCAGCTCTGCACGTTCGTTCCATTTAGAGTCCTTGTAAAAGAAGGTACGTGTAACCTGCTCCAGTAAGGATGGCGAACCCATAAGCATGGCCTCGCGCTCAGGTGTTTCAGAAAAAAATGCCAGCATATCCTCAACTACACTGCTATGCAGGCGGCAACGGGTCCTAAACACCACATAACGCTTCATTTCCTTTAGGACATTGGTTTTATATAGCTTTTTACCAACATATTCTAAAATATTATTATCCATACTTTACCTCGCTACCACAATATTCTCATTATATTATAGCATTAAATTGCTTTTATTTCATCTTTATACATAATTACAGTCCATTTATTATCTATTTTAGCAGCTCTCTTGCCTATGAACTATTACTGCTCCACTATCAATAGTATGCTAAGTATTGACACTCCTAATTTTCGGTGTTAAAATCAATACAATTTGCTTCTTTAAGAAAATTTTTTAAATTTAGCAGTGGGATGAAAATTCGTCGGAATTTTATCCCACTTTTTTAAGGTTTTGTTATATTCCTACGGAAGGAGAATAACCATGCTTTTATCCAAAGACGATGAAAGTCTACAGAATATCCACGTTGGCAGCAAGGAAATTAACGCTGCCCGCATTGCCTTTTTCATTCCTGGATTTATCATTTCCACATGGGCGCCAATGATTCCCATTATCAAGCACAGACTTAGCTTGGAAGCCGATGTTTTAGGACTACTGCTGCTCTGTATTGGTCTCAGTGCCTTTTTCACCATGCCTGCTGCAGGTATCCTAGGCAAAAAATTTGGCTGCAAAAAGGTCATGCTTACAGCTTCTGTAATTATGTCCCTAGTTATGGTAACCCTATCCGTGCTGCCTAATACATTAAGCTATGCCATTGCTCTTGTAATTTTTGGCAGCAGTATGGGTGTTATGGATGTTAATATGAATGTCAACGCTGTTATTGTAGAAAAAATTGCTGATAAAAGACTACTATCAGGTATGCACGCCTTTTGGAGCATTGGCTGCTTTGCCAGTGCCGGACTTTTCAGCCTGCTTGCAACCATGGGCCTAGCAGTAACTACTATTGCAATCCTCCACTGTGCCATCATTTTTGCCATTCTCTTTGTTTTCAGTCCCTATTTCCTCAGCTACAAAAGTCCTGGTGGTGAAAAAGCCGTCGCTCTGCCTAAAGGCATAGTAATCTTCTTTGGTATTTTGGCCTGCATCTGTTTCTTAGCAGAAGGTGCTGTTATGGATTGGAGTGGTGTATTTATTACTGAAGTCAAGAATGTCGATTTAGCATTGGCAGGAGCTGGCTATGCCATTTTTTCCGTTGCCATGCTGATTATGCGTCTTTTAGGCGATAAAGCAGTGCAGAAGATTGGCGAACGTAAAGCAGTAATTGGCGGCTCACTTTTAGCAGCAGCCTCCTTTGCTCTTTTAGTATGGGCTGACAATCTGTATCTCAGTGCCATTGCCTTCGTCGGCATTGGCCTTTGCGCAGCAAATATTGTACCTGTGCTCTATTCTTTATTGAAATTTCAAAAGGATATGCCAATCAGCGCAGCTGTAACAGCTATTACCAGCCTTGGCTATACAGGTGTTATCCTTGGCCCTGCTGCTCTAGGCTTTATTGCCCACGGCTTTGGTATTACTGCTGTCTTTGAGCTTTTGGCGCTTTTAATGCTATTGGAAGCAATCATTTCCGCCTATGTATTCAACCGAATTGAATTCTAAAGCCTATTTGGGGCTATATTGAAAAATCCTTAGCAACATAATCTAAAGAAAAACCCATGCTTTGCTAGAGTCTGATTATTCAGCTCATAGCCAGGCATGGGTTTTAAATTTTTATGTGGAGTTTCCATCATAATACCTGACTCCTTTCTAATAATTATTATAATAAATTCCATTTCAATCTTTTGAACGTCATTTTATTATAATATTTTTACATTATTATTAGAATGATTGCAAGAGATTATAGTTTATAGGCTGAGGAAATTGCAGAGTATAGCTAATTATAATAGCTATAATACGGTGTCCAAAACAAAAAGAGCTTTCAAGATTTCTCTTGAAAGCTCATCATTTCTAATGGCGGAGTGGCAGGGATTCGAAACATTACCCTGCTGAGTTGTGAAACACACTAGGCTACGGATTTATAGAAAGCCCTAAAATAATCCGGTCCACATTCCCATAAACCTGTTTCAAAATTATATAGTGCATCATATGCCTTTGAATTGATTATTTTATCTCTAGCCTCCTCTTTGCTAATACCTTCTTCTTCAGCCATATCCACTATAGCATCCGTCAAAATCAGATCAGCACAAAAAGCCTTCTGTTCAAAGCCCATATCTACTCACCTCCACAACCTCTAAACATTTAACAGCCACCCTTGTTAAAAAGCAATACTGGTTTTTCAATCTATCTGGCAATAATAACGAAATTGCTATATTAGCTGATGCTTCTTCATCTATTGGGCCGTATAAGCCGTTAAGATATGCTGTTATTACAGGATTGGTTGTGTCATTCGCTATTTTACCTATAATTATATCACTACCCCAAATATCACTCTTAATCATTGGCTTCAATTGTTGGGCAAGTTTTTTTCTTCTATTCAGAGAAACAAACCACAACCATTCTTGATTAGCATCACTAAATTCAAAACAGCTTATTTTGCTGTTTATTTCTTTGTATCTATAGCAGGTGACATAGCCATAGTTCTGATTTTCTGGAATCTTATTTCTAGCTTTTGCCTTTAGCAAAGAAGTTTTGATAAAATTCTTTGCCTGTCCTTCATCAGCCGTCAAGTAAAAACCTTTTCCAAAATCTTTC
>ENA-ORPF01000215-ORPF01000215.1-human-gut-metagenome-genome-assembly--contig:-NODE-215-length-63551-cov-11.860952_pt1 | contig 63551 bp, 77 predicted proteins | sample MGYA00242140_ERZ509070 | MGnify/ENA primary metagenome ERZ509070 (study PRJEB26280, sample SAMEA2338713) | human gut metagenome | biome: human gut; feature: human-associated habitat; material: faeces... | reverse complement strand
TCGATGATGGCATCCGAGCAGAGAAATGTAACTCCGATTTCAAGGAAATCACGATGGGTGAATATGAGGATTTCGTTAATAAAAAGGACTAAGCGTATGGATAAGTTAGAATATATTCCAGGAGATTTGGTTTATATCCATGGAAGTCTTAGAATCGTTAGCAATTGTGATGGTTACTATGCAACTTACTATGATGAAAACGAAAGATTACAAGAAGTTAATGTTAATGTGATAGAAGGTATTCCTATCACTCCAGAGATTCTAGAGAAGAATGGATGGAAGTCTATAAATGGTAAGTATGCTTTAAAGATAAAAAATGCAAATTATGTAGTACTTGAATTTACAGAATATGGTATATACACTTACATAAATGAAAATACCATGCTTTTTACAATAAAGTATATTCACGAACTCCAACATTTATTATATGCCTTGCATATAGATAGTAACTTAAAAATATAATGATATGACAGAAGAAGCAAGAAGAAGAGACGAAGAAGCTGGGTTAGGATGCGCTATATGGGGAATTATAATAATATTTTCTATCATTGGTAGTGCTATCTTAACATATATTATTAATAACTAACAGCCTTCAGGCATAAATAGAAGTAACATGACAGTACAAGAATTAATTAATGAATTATCAAAGGTAGAGGATAAGACTATGGAAGTTAACTTTCCTTATTCTCATGGAACACAAGAAAACGGAGAGCCTCTAAGTATAGCTGAAGTATCTGTGTACAATGATTGTGTTATAATTTATGATTAACCATCCTGCAAAGGATATAAATATAAGTAATATGGGTAAACAAAGAAAGAACCCACCTTGTCCTGTTTTTGAGAATATTAGATGTAAATATTCTGTGCAAGGGCAAAAGTGTAGAATAGATGGGTGTTATGACCCAGCAGAAATTGATAGAAATAGTAATATTCATTCTAAAATATAATTAATATGGAAGATTATCAGAAAAGAATGCTCGATGAGCATAGTGAGTTGAAAGACCGTTGGCTAAAGTTGAATGCAGCTTTAGCTAAAGATGGCTTCCGTGAGAAAGTTGGGGACTATCAGTTTAAATTGATGAATGAGCAGTCGTTAGGTATGAAGAAGTACTACCTCGCTTTAACTGCTCGTTTGACAGATATGGGATTGTTGAATGGTGACGCAATGCCTGAGAAGTAACTAACCACCCTCTCCTGTAAAAGGGAGAGGGTAAAAAAGAATAGAATATAGTTATGACTTTAATGAATTTACAGAAAGAAATTGTTTCTATGATTGCTAAGTGTGGTTCAGAAACTCTTGTTGTTAGAACAGACAGACAGAGTTGGATAAGAGATATAAAATGTCTAAAGCACGCTAATATTGATGGTAGAGAAATGGTAATCATTGATTGAGGAGGAATAGATATGGATTTAGCAATATGTTTTGTGGCATTTGTTCTTATTGGAATAATGGTAAGTATTGACAATATAGCCAAAGAGCTTTCGAAAATAAGAAAAATATTAGAAGAAAAGGAGGAATAGTTATGGGAGTATCAAGGAGAGCCTATCAAGAATTGATAGACGGAGATATAGAATGGCTTCTTAGACAGCCTAGAGACCTCGAAAGAGACCATATAGAGGCAGTGCTAAGAAAGAGTGTTGAACTTTTATATGGGAAGGAAGAATAGAATATGAGTGATAATGTTAAATATTTATGGCTTGCTTGTGATAAAGATGGCGAGCTAGTGTTGTTCAAAGAAAAACCGTTCCGTGATGATTGGTATGGCTTTTGGAGTAAGTGGGAAAGTGGTATTAAGTATAATTGTAATGATGAGATAACAGTTAGAGACCATAGGAACAACAGATTTACTATTCCAAGAAACAATATAGATTTGTCATGGGAGGATGAGCCAATTAAAGTAAAACTAGTTTTTGAAAAGATAGGTGAGTAATGTGTAGAACTTAAAAAACAGCGTATGAAGAAACAAATAATCTTAGACGAGCAAGATATTAAAGAGTTCCACGAGGATGCTGAGCATCTACGTTGGCTGTATAATAGAATGGTGAGTGAGCATGGTGAAAGCGTTAACTTTTATTACATGCACCGCTTTGCCAAGATATTCAATAAATTAAAGCAATTATAGCATATGAGAATAGAAAACATAAAGTTTAAGGCTAAACGTCTTGATAACGGGGAATGGGTTAAAGGTTCTTTGGTTAATACTCCATTCGGTACATTTATTTTATGGTATGAGGGGGCTACCTGCCATAAAAAGGAAGTTAACCCTGAAACCGTCTGCCAACGTACCGGTATGAGAGATTGTTGTGGGGTTGACATATATGAACACGATATGCTTGAATACGACCTTGGCCCTTTTTCCAAAACAAGAGACGTTATGTGGCTCAATGGGACATACCAGTTGAATTTAGAACCTTTATACAGCTATATAAGCCATGGCATACAGGTAAAGGTTGTTGGTAACTTAATCGATAAGTGCTATTAGAAGATAAATAATGAAGATTAGATTAGCTAAGAAGATAATGAAGAAAGTCTATAAAACCCGATATTGGGCTTATAGATTTGGTTATTACCATGGTAAGAAAGATTCCGGTAAAATAGCAGGAGATCATCGCCTTATAAAGGCAATTAAACTAACAAAAAGATAGTGTATGAAAAAAAGAATATTAGATATGTGTTGCGGATCTCGTATGTTTTATTTCGACAAGCAGGACCCACAGGTACTTTTTACCGACATAAGAGAATATCACGACACATTATGTGATGGACGCAAATTAGACGTACAACCCGATATGATAGCCGATTGCACTAATTTGCCATTCGAAGATGAAACATTCAATATGGTAGTTTTCGACCCTCCTCATCTGTTAAAGGTAGGACAGAACTCTTGGCTATGCAAGAAATATGGTAAGCTTCCCGAAAATTGGCAAGCATTCATCAACGATTCTATCCATGAGGGCATGAGGGTGCTGAAAACAAACGGAACGCTCATTTTCAAGTGGAACGAGCAGCAGATAAAGGTTAGTGATGTGCTAAAGGCAATCACCGATTACAAACCGATATTCGGACATCGTACCACCATCAAGAACCAAACTATTTGGATGGCATTCATGAAATAAATAACCCACAATCCCCACCCAGCTATCACAGCCGAGTGGGGATTTCTTTTTGCAATGAAACAATCTACTTAAAACCTAATTAATACAACTAACTAAAAATAAAAAAGTAAAATCTATACCAATCTATCTATATATTCATCTAAATCCTTTTCGTACCAAACTAGCTCGGTCCATCCCTTCCGCTTTTTACCCTTTGGCAGCCTGCCTTCTTTCACAAGGCGGTCAAAGGTAGCCCTAGAAACATGAACATAGCCGCATGCCTCAGCCTTGCTGATAGGCTCGTCTTTGTTGGCAATGCGGTGCAGAAAATCTAACATGAAAGCATTTTGCTGTTTGTTAGTTAAGCATCTTCCGCTCTGAATCCGCTCATGAAATTCCATCAGGAGCGAATCAATCATCTGCAGTTCTTCGCTAATCTTCGCCATAAGCTAGCATTTTTTGTTTCTGTACCAGAGAGTAAACCCAATCGCGCAAGCCGCCAGTATGAACAGGAAAGCGATATAGCATCTGCCCAGCGACATCAGCCTTTGCTCGTTCTTCGTCAGTTGTCGCTCTATAGGATAAGGCACGGAGACTGAATCCGTCTTGATGATCGTGTCCGTCTTCACATTATATATATTATGATACCGGTCACGGTAAACCACCTTGTTATGGAAAACCGTATCACCTTTCTGAAAAACATATACCGAATCCTTCATGTAGATACTATCCAACTTAGCAAAAGTATCAGTCTTCACGATGTATTCAGTTCTAACAGAAGGAACCTTGATATACTCCTTCGTCTTGCATCCTGTAAATGCCAATAGGATAACCCCAATCACCAAGCCGACGCAAGCCCATTTCCAAAACCTTATGTCATACCATTTCATAAGCTATATCTCTTTGTATTCAACTTTAGCATCAAAGCAAGGGCACTCCTTGATTCTCTCCCAAGGATCCACTACGCCGTTATGGTTCCTGTCGGGCGAAATATCCCTGTGCCCCAAGATTTCAGCATCCGGATATTTCTTCTTCAGCTGAGTGAGCAGAGTGATAAGTGATTTCTTCTGTTCCTCAGTTCTGTTGTCTACCGCCTTTCCCTTCTTGTTGATGCCGCCAACGTAAGCCACATTGATAGCCGTAGCATTATATCCCTTCACACCGTTGCTAACCATTTCTACCGGAAGCATCTGGTGAATCCCACCATCAGCAGTAATCACGTAATGATACCCTGGGTTATTCCAGCCTTTGCGCTTAAACTCATCCCAAAGTTCCTTCACGCCCCATTTCTGTGAAGATGCAGTACAATGAACAAAAATTCTCTTGATCAGTCTCATTTCTTCTCCTCCTTTCCCTGCTCCTTCATAATCTCAGCAAAAGCCTTAGCAAGATCTTCTTTATTCTCCAGAAGAATGCTTACCGTCTTCTCCTGCTTCCGTATCTCAGCCTTCTGCCAGCTCTTCTCTCTTACGCTTACAAATTCACAGAACACGCAATAGCCTGCCCATATCATAGAGAAGACAGGGAAGGGGAGAACCGTACAGGCTATCAGGTCTATGCAGACCGTCACCATGAAGGGAGAGAAGTATTTCCTCGCCTTGTCGCAAGTCTTCTTGAATCCTGTACTTGTCGTAGCCAGTCCGTTCTCTTTCGCTTTCTTGATGCCGAAGAACAGGTCCACGCCCATAGAAATAATAAGAGCACCCATGCAGATGGCAATAACCAATGCCGATCTGTACAGGTGCTCTTGTAAAAATGTATGTACTATCTCTGCCATATACCATTATTATTGATTAATGGCTACAAAGATAAAAGGCTTTTTAATAGCTTTTGCCGTGTTCCAACTTAGCTATTCATGTACCACCAGATTTTATCTGTAGGGTGGTTTGTCGATTCGTCACAGAGGAAACTGATAGCCAGTTCCGAAATTCTTTTTCTTGTGGTGTCTTTGTTCTTCGACCATTTGCCCACCACGTCTATATGGTCAGCATAAATCTTATTCATCGTTACTGCAAAATCCCAGAAGTTGTAGTCCGGTATGTTCCAAGATAGCCGGTCATAATCATCCTTCAACTCATCAAACCCGAAGTAAGGCGCATACTTTTTGTGAACATCGTCATCAAAATAATAGATGTTGGCGATACAGGCTCTGCCCAGTTGTTCGTCAAAGTGATGCTTCCTTTCCATCCAGTACAGCAGATTCCTCTGCACAATCCTCTCTTCTTCCTCTGTAAACCCGCACTCATCGTTTCTTAGCATCCCGAAGGCAGATTCTGCTATTCGATAGAGCGATTTTGATAAATCCATAAGCGTAAAGCATTAAAGTGAATATGATAAACACATGGTGCATCTCTAACTGCTCGGGAGTGATGAACCAGTGCTGATAATACAATCTGATTGCGTTGATACCGAAAAAATAGAAGAACGGAATACGGAAAATCCAGCAGTATCTGAAGAAGAAACTTACCGGTATCATGGTCAGTGGCATATAAATGTATGCCAGTACATAAATCCAGATGATGCAGTTCCCGTTGAAATCGGTATCTAATATTGTTGGTCTAGGGATAATGTCCATAGTCCCATACGCCGTACCAGTGACCTAGCATCAATGGGATGGGTGCCCACTTTGATAGAAGTTCATAGAACCTCCAAATCTTCCTACTCAATAAGCCTTCCATAACTAAGGCTTCCTCCTCTTCCGAGAGAGGCGATTCCTGTTTTGTTCTCATTTTTGTTACGAATTTATGGTTTAATTTCATCTTTTACTAACAAATATTAGAATATATATATTATTTTTGTTACAAAGTTAAACTTTTTGTTTCGTAACACCATGAAAACCAGCCTAATATTAAACTTATTTAAATCTTTATGCGCTTATTTGGTCATATTCTAAATAATATGTATATTTGCAACATCTTAATGTAGCATTTATATGGCAAGAGCAAATTACGAATTGATTGACAGACAGAGGGATGATCTGATGAAGGCGTATCGGGAGATAGCTCCTAATTGCCATTCTCAACAGGAGGCTTGGGAAAAGGTGGTTCATTCTCCTGCACCCAGATACTATGTTTCTCCCAAAAGAGCTTGGGATATACTCCGTAGAATGGCAGTCGGCGATTTCTCAAAGGTGGATAGTATGAAACCGATTCGTCAGAAGTTGTACTATACGCTGTTCAATAGGATGAACGAAATGACGCAGCGAAAGGAGTTCGTGGGCAAATCTTTATGGTTTATCTGCCAGTTCCTTGTTTCTGAGCCTGCACCCGAGTTCTTTATCCAGCCAAGTAATCTCAAATTCATTTTCGCTTACTATAAGAAGTATGGAAAAAATTACAGAGAAATGGACCTTCGTAAGAAGAAACTTTCGAACAAAGCTGGTGCTTAGCATCATCTGCCTCGTTCTGTGTACTTGGCACGTCGGTTTCTATCCCGGTTGCCCTTGGCAGAATCATATCCTGTATAGCTTCTTCCATGTCAACGGCTTTCATCTTGCCGTAAACCTTCTGGTGCTTTGGCAGATAAAGAACGATATGAAACCAGTCACTTCTCTGGCTGTTGCCTCTGTCGCTAGTCTGCTGCCCATGTATGTTAGTCAGCCTACAATGGGGCTTTCCGGTTTCCTATTCGCTTCATTCGGTTTGATGTGGGGTAGGACAGGACGATGGAAAGAGGCATTAAAGAAAGCGATGCCGTTCATTATTTGCACAATGGCCGTGCCGAATGTCAACGGACTTCTGCATCTTTGGTGCTTTTTTTTAGGTTATTGTTGCTCATTCTTATGGATTAAAATTATATATATATGGAAAAGGAAATATGGAAACCAATAAAAGGATACGAAGGGCTTTACGATGTAAGCAATTTTGGCAGAGTCAAAATGCTAAAAAGAGTAACAGCTTTTGGTTGTTCCACAAAAATTTATCCAGAAGTGATAAAGAAGCAGTCTGATGATGGAGTTGGGTACAAGACAGTTACATTATCAAAGAACGGAAAGAGTAAAACGTATCGGGTTCACAGACTTGTAGCTGAAGCTTTCATTCCAAATCCAGAGAATAAACCACAAGTATCACATCTAGATGAGTCAAAAGATAATAATAAAGTAACTAATTTGCGTTGGGCGACTTGCAAAGAAAATATAAATATGCCGCTTCATAGAATTAGGGCTTCAATAAGCCACTCTGGAGAAAGATGTTGTAGATTTGGGAAGCGAGGCTATTTAAGCACAAATGGGAAAATTGTTATTCAATTAGATAAGAATGGTAATTTTATTGCAGAATTTGGCAGCCAACTAGAAGCAGCTAGAAGTGTTGGCTCTAAAGACTCTAGCGGTATTTCTGCTTGTTGCTTAGGAAAACAAGAAACTGCATACGGATTTAAATGGAAATATAAAGAAGAATCATGTTTTTAAAAATGTATTTCATAACTCATTTTAAAGGCGACCACTCGTGATGAGCAGCCGCCTTTTTCATGTTATCATAAATTAGCGCGTATGAAAGAATTATCTCATTTTGTCTTCTCGTCTGCTTTGTACCTCCACTATACTGCCAGCAAAGGCATCAGCAGCCTTGAAGTTCTGCAGCGTATACTTGAAAGTAAAGTATTTCCAAGGCTTACCAGCCAAGCTTGGCAGCTTGCACCAGTGCTTGCAGTCGTTGCTTCCGTATATCTCCAGCCCAATCGTACCTTCGTCCGAATCAAACAGATGTTTCACCGCTCTCAGCGATTTCAACGTCATGCTGCCGCCTAGCTTCAAAGGTCTGGTCGTAAATGATCCGCTATAGCTTTCCGTATCTTCGTTAATGTCTGGTTTTGCTGTGAGTGAATAGACGTTTCCTTTAGTATCTTGTATCAGATTATCCGGATAATCATTCACTACCGCCTGTGCCTCTATGCCGCTATTCACCATTGAGAAGGTCTTATCTACCACATTATATATGTATTGGTATGATTTTCCCTTGCTCAATATTCTCAATATAGAGTCTCTGTAATCGTAGGCGATAAAGCATCCTTTCAGGAAATCTAGGAACTTGCCTTCACCGAAGCTTGCAAAGTTTCTCGGCGCTCTTCCCCTCATCTGCTCGCTCATACAGGCTACGCTTCCACCGCTTGCCGCCATCAGTCCTTTCTTTGAAGCAAAGAACACAAGTCTGTCCGTTGGCACCAGTGGCGAATCCTCATTACATACCTCTCTTGATATTGGATAGGCTCTACTATAGAGTCCTTCTGAGTTAACCGATAAGCCGTAGATACCTTCGTCCGTAAATACCATCAATGGATATTGACCAAACTGACCTTGGCTTACCGCCTCCGTGTTGGCAATAATTCCGAGTATCTTTCCGGTTCCAACCGTATTATCTCCCGATGCCTCAAATACAAATGGGTTATTGACTACTGAGGTATATATGTTAGAGTTCAAATCTTCAAAACCTCCAGTCTGTTTGTTTGCTATATCATTACCTGTAGCTAGTAAAGTTGGAGGCAAAGCTGTGAAACTATAGCTTCCGTTTAACATAGGATGTGTTTGCAGGCTGATGTTGTAGTAGTATGTTTTGCCCTCTTGGTACTTATTTACCATGATAAGCATCTCCTTTGCATTTGGATCAGGATAAAAGTACCAGTCGTTATAAGGCTGGTAGTCCTTATCTATCAGCAGAGCGTTAGACAACACCCAAGTGTCCATAGTTTGTGAAACTATATGCACATAGTATTTCACAAACCCATAAGCATTTGTTGGGCTTGTGTAACCAGCTCTGAATATAGTAAACCCTTTGAATGGGTATCTTTTTACTCCTATCAGATTTATTCTGTTGTTATAACTGAACAGTTTTGAAGATGTTAGATTAGTCCATCCGTAATAATCGTCCACCTTTAACTGCTCCTGTTCTTTCAAGTTTGATAGTCTTCCTTCCGGCATGATTCTTACGTCAGAAACAGTTTCATCATAAGCAGAAGCGTCATGCCAGATGTTATCAAGATATTCCGAATTAAGTTCTAACGAGAACAACTTGAAAAACTGTGTCTTTCCTAGGAGTTCGTCTATTATCTTGCGCTCTGTCTTATAAACAGGTTCTATCAGCTCTCTTGCTTGGTAGGTATGCCAATTGAATGATATTTTTTTCGCAGAATAATGATCTGCTGTTACGTAATCATAATAAGTCTTTCCGTTTAGTTCACTTACGGTTTTGAAAGACCAGTCAGAATCTATCTCAAATGGAATAACATCGTCAGATGCAAACACCACGACCTCTTTGATTATATCCTTCCAATCATCTTTATTGGGAAAGTCTATCTTAAAATTGAGGTGAGAATAATTCAATATGAGCATATATTGCCAGGAAGCATCCCCATTCGTGGCAATTTTGTTCGCTGTCACTACCCAGGTCTTTTTGTCAGAATCATAAATACAGGGTCCAAACTTGCAGTTCTTATGTGTTGAAGGATAGCATACGATTGGGTTCGAAATTCTGGCAAACGTTGTTCCGTCAAACATTCTCAATGCAGTACGAATAAAGAAGGGAAATGCAAAGAGATTTTTATTCTTTGTATATTCGATGGCTTCTGCAGCGTGCCCTTTAACTGCATTTTGAAAATTAGTATATTTCTCGGTGTCAGACTCATTCATAATATGATGATAATCAAGAGTGTATTTTGCTGCTCCGTCATGCGAATCCTTTACACCTGTGAAATTTCCGCTTTCGTCATAACACAAATATCCATAACCCTCTGTTTTCACTTCGCTTACAAATGTTCGCATTCTGCATACTGTTCTGTCCTTCTCCAGTTCTGTTTTTTCTTCTTCGTTTGTAAAGGTAAAACTAATATCTGGTATGGGTAGTTCCTTACCTAAGTCCTTATATACATTTCCTTTATACAGAATATAATGCATACCTTCTTCTGTAGCACAGACTAAAGTATTTCCTACGTGCTTAATATCGAGCAGCTTTGAACCTAGTCCTATCGTTTGCGTCTTCCTATCCGTGCTTTGATTATCTTTGAAGTTAATATAGCATTTTAGCTTTGTTCCATTTTCGATATATGTTATAAGGTTCCTGTAGTCAGCCAGTTTGTGAACATAAACCAGCTTTCCTTCAAGAGGAACGCCACCTGTAATTTCCACCCCCTTCTGTACCGCCTTCATTTCTCCATCCTTAAAGATAAATCCGTCACTCTCCAGCAGTTCAGAATCATCTGAAAGCAAGTCGCTAGGTACATTCGTCATGCCCTTGCTAAAGCTCAAAGTTTGTCTTTCTAAGTTTCTTTCCATAATAATTCAACATTTAACATTCAACACTCAACATTCAACACTCCCCCTAAATTTTCGCCGCCGTATGAACACCATCGCCACCACGGCTTCTTCTTTCCGCTTTCTTCCAGCTAGGCTTCTCCATGTCCGTAAGACTCACAAAGAGACCGATGCCGGTACTCATTACCACATCATCATGGTTTCCGTTACCCACGATGTTACCCAAGCTGCCATCATCATGTCGCTCATAGATGCGCAACTCATGATACATTTCCTTGTCTGGCTCCTCATACAGATTATCATCAATAAACTCTTCCAAGTTATCAATCACCTGCTGCTTCGTCAGCTTGTTGGTTTGGAAACCATACTTCGCCAGTACGTTATCTTCCACATTCTCCGAACTGCTCGTTCTCTGATACAGATTATCGTAGTAGTCGGCAATCTCCTGCAGAATAGTCAGAAAGTGATCTCCCTCCGTGTTATTGTTCTTCTCTCGGTCGGCAGTATTACTTTCTATCACCAGCAGCGCATCATCATAATAATGGGCTAGGGCAGCAGCCATCCATGCCAGCTTATCATGTCTAACATGTCCTCTGTATCTCGCTACCACCTTAGGCTTGCCCTTCACGGTAGGAATCATGCCGAATCGGTCTATCACGGTCATAACGGTATAGTCCGATGTCGTACTCTTGCCGCCAATATCAACGCTCACCAAATATCTGTTTTCCACTTGCAGGCAGTTTGGCACAGCCCAAATCTTCAAGTCTCCCTCTCCGTCGTCTCTCAGCTTCACCTTCGAGTTAGGAATGGTGTTATCATCCTTCACACTAATGTTCACTACGATGTCGGCAGTAAACTTAGGGTCTTGCTTATACATAGCCTGCATGTCATCTATAGAATAAGGATTGAATACCAGTCTTCCAGAGTTTCTGAACGCATCTTCCTCATCAATAGGAGCCTCGGTAGCACATGCCGCATGGGTGGTAAACTTGTTTCTGTAGTTTCTGTACCATTCTATAGCCTCAAAGCAAGCACCCTTCTTCCACATTCTCCAGAAGAACTTTCCGGTCTCACGATAACCCTTCGGACAGGTACTTCGGTCTCTGTTCTGCAAAAGCCACTTGGCAAATGCTCTTCTGTTCTCTACAGGAGTCATATCCTTTTCGATGAAGAAACAAGGAATAAAGAGGAACGAATAAGCATCATTATTCTTTGGGTCCATTGCCAACTGGCACTTGTCGTAGAAGAAACCTGAATTACCTCTACCGGTACTCTCGAATATCTCCACGTTGTCTTCCAATGGGTCGATACCACCGGATATAGAAGAAATCACACCCTCAGGATCATGCTCTGGTGTCTTCTTCCAATAGGCCACCTCCGAATAGTGGGCGCAGTGGAAGTTGCTACCACGCACAGAATCGAAGTTCTCGAAGGATGCTACCGTCAGCGTACTTCGTCTGATTGCCTTCACACCATCCGTTACTTGGAAATCGTCAGGAGAATTTTCGTATGGCGAGAACTGAAGTTTTGCGCCCGGATGCCCCACGGTCCACCCCGGCTGCCGCTCCAAAGCTTTTCGGTACATGGCCTTAATCTTCTTGGCGGTATTCTTCTGTTGGGCAAGCACAATAGCATTCCAACCATCGCGCCTATAGTCCTGAATCCATTTGATGTAAAGCTGGGATAGGGTAGAACCGCCCCACTGACGTGCCTTCAGAATAACCACGAACACCGGTTTGTGGGCATTCCGCAGGTCTTCCATAATCTTCAGTAGCTTTCTTTGAGGATAGTTCAGCTTGAAAGGAATCATCTTACCGGTCTTCTTATCCTCAATCTTATCGGTCACGTATAGGGCAAACTCGGGGTCTTCCATGAACCTCACCCTACAGATGGCGAAGGTAAGCATCTGGAAATGCTGGGCATCATCCTTCTGGTGCAGCACGTAGTTGATGTAGTCTTTCAGACTGCCCATCTTTCTCAGACCTCTGAACAGAACAGATTTGGCGGTCTTCTTCGGAACCCACATCTTGGGAATGAAGAAATCGGATAGCTCTATCTTCACACGATGCTCAAAGTTATAGCAACCTTCGCCCGTCATAGGGTCGTAGGTTCCATAAATCTCATCGTATCGCTTCTGATTTTCTGCTACGAGATTATCTATTTCCTGTTCAGTTACTAGAGCCATCCGTTAAATCGTTTAGTTCCTCAAAATCAGCATCCTGTATCTCGGGTGCTTTGCTTATATCCAGTACGTCTGCCTCGTCTTCGTCCTCTACGGTTGTCATACCGAGTGCCATGAGCTGCTTGAAGTCTGCATCTATTCCGTGGGTAACGCTTACTTCTGTCTGCTTTGGTATCATGTGCTTGGTAAGGTCTTTGTAGATGGTGACGTATGTCTTAGGATCATACTCTGCCAGTTGGTTCATACAATCCTCAAACTGCTCTTGGCTCCTTGCCAGCCAGTCACGTATATATTCCTTTTGGGCACTCTTTCTTGCAGGGAGAAGTTTCTTTACCTTCTCCTTCTTCTCTTTCTGTATCTCCCTTACAGACTTAAATCCATCCATTTCAAAATCTTCCATACGCTCGCTTTTTTATTATCCGAAGGGTTTCAGAGTATGAATCATGCTGCCCGGTTTGGTTGAGTTGGCGCAGTCTATGATGTCTATCTCCAGTTCGTCCAGTTGGTTCATCTGGTCTATCGTCAGAGGGTCCTTGCTTGTCAATGTGCGCATAAAATATTCGTATAGCGCACCGGTCACGATATAGTCGTGTATCAGCTTGACGAGTGCATCATATTTGGTATCATCCCAGTAGTCTGGAAATTTCAGCCATATCTCCTTCTCATCCCATTCTCTCAGGGCATTATCTCTTACCCTTCCTTCTGGTTTCATTACATAGGCAGACAGATTCGCTTCCACCTTATTAATATACTTGTCAAACCAACGGTAAAAGAGCGGGCGTTCCTGATCGTTCTCGCTTGTCGGAATATCTTCACCTTGCGCGTCCTTCATGTTCCGTCTTGCTCGTCCTACCATGTTGGTATTTGCATCTATATCATACCAGAGCTGGGTGGCATAGATAAAGATGTGTTTATCCCAATAGCCGTGCCCTGCTCTTCGTGGCTTCGGCAAGAAAGGATTTGGCTCGGGCTTCCATCCTCTCTCTCGGATAAAATGTGTTGGGTGTAATTTGTTAAACTCCGGATAGCTCATATCTTGATATTTTATATTCAATATTACAAAACTCCTTCCTCCTCAGTTACGATGGCATCGCAAGTGAACTCCAGTTTGTCGCTATGTCTTGACCATAGCTTCACCTTGCAGAAACCGGTATTTACCGGAACTAGAGTAAAGGATCGCCTATCCCTGCATCGGTGTATCTCTATGATACTTGGGTCTTCGCTTCTTGCCTCAATATCATCAATCGCTCCATAATTGATCGAGTAGGATAGGGTAGCTTCCTCTCCCTTCTCTAGAGTTATCTCGCCTTCAACGCCCTCACCATTCACCTTTGCGGTCAGTTCGATTGGATAAGGAACGGTAGGGACCATCGGACCACTCATCACGAAGCACTTCCTAATGGCAATCTCATCTGATGCAAGTGTAGCTTGGTATGGCTCCGCTTGTTTCAGGTTTGTTGTTTTCAGCCACCACTGGTATATCATGTAGTCCTCCACGTATCTTGCTGACAGCCTTGCCAGTGCGTCGGTCAGCGTTCCGTTATAACGTCTTGATACTGATAGGGTGAACTCCACTATATCATCCGTTCCGCTTCCATAGTAGATGGCGTTGTCGCCAATAGTCTGAGGCGTTGGCACAAGGTAGTCTACGAAGATGGTCTTCAATACTTCCAATGCTGTATCAAAGTCGTGGTTCAGCGTTCTTTCGTGAACCTCATCATCGCCGGCAGCCTCGTTAAAGCTTACTTTCGCTGCTTTTTCGTCTGCTGCAGTATCTATCTTTGCTTTCAGGTAGGTTGTCGACTTTACTGCCTCCATTACTACCGATTTGATAATTTGAAATTTTATGATCATAGCTTCTCCTTTTTTAGTCAATGATTATTTCGCCTGTCATGTCTGCCAGACTCTTGTTGCTGCTTGCCGGTGGGGTCTTGTGATAAATCAGCTTGATGGCCGCCGCTATATGGTTCACCATGTCCGCAGCATACTTCTGTGCCAGCTCTGCCTCAGTCATTCCCAATACCGCATTCGATACATAGGCTATCACATACCCCATGAAGTTGCCTTCAAACGGAACGGTAATACTGTCTTCTCCGTCTGCCCATCTGCTGTTTTCAAACTTAATCACCATCGCGTCCCCGTTCTTGTAATAGGTTACTTGTGGTGCCAGTTCTGCTACAAATGTTTCTGCCGCAGCGTTGATATACTGCTTCATGATACCTTTCTCTTCCGAAGAAGATAGGGTAGTCTTGGCAAACATCGTATCTCCGTTCTTGTCTTTCAGGCGTTTTCCGATGAGAGCGAAGTGTTTGTTCACCTCACTCATCACCTTCTCCATTTCTATAGTTATCTGTACTTCCATACCTTATGCTACTCTGTTATATCCTAATGCACTCTGTGCCTGTGCTACTGCATTCTGGTCTGCACCTTGCACAATTCCGTTTTCTACCTGACCGCCGCCTTGTTGCTGAGCCATTGCCTGTTGCTGCTGATACATCTGTTCGAGCTGAGCCTGCTGCTCCTGTACGCTGGCAAGCAACTTGTCTGCAAATGGTGCGTTGAGGTTCTGAAGATACTGGATAATGTTGATACCGCCTATTTCAAGAAGCTTGTCAAGCGTATCGTTCTGCATCGTGTTGAAGGCTGCTGTAGCTGCTGCATTCTTGATGCTGATCTTGAAGTGAATATCTCTTGCCGAAAGGCGGTCGTACTTGTAAACCGTATTGAAGTTCCGGTCGTAAACCCTTCTTCCGTCTTCGTAATATTGTTGGATAGTCATGCACTTCTTGGTTGCCAGCTTCTCCGTAAACACGTCCATGTCGGCAAGGATGGTATACAGAGACGTGGTTGCATTTTGGCTTTCCTGTGCATATCTCGCTGCCGAAGTTCCTGCCGATGGGGTCTTACCCTGCAAAGCACCGCTCACGTTCGTAACCTCTCTAATCAGGTTCAGTTCTATCTGCAAGAGTTCATTCGTACCGATGTTCACGGCATTCGATGTAATAATTTCTGGCTTCGCATTCGGCGTCTTTACCGATGGCTTGTAGAATATCCATCCGTCATACTCTACCGCCTCTTCCATAAACTGCTCTGGCGTTCTGCCGTTAAGCACATTCGTAGGAATCATCTTGAATCCCTTGAAACTGCTTCTGATGGCCATGTCGTTCATTACAATCAGTCGGTTGATGTATCGCTGCTGGTCTATGATGTTGGCAAGGAATGGATGAATCTCTCCGTTGATATACGGATAGAGTTTCATCGTGAAAGGATGGCTCTTATAATCGTATGGTGTTTCGCCCTGGCAGAGGATAGTTCCGTCTGGCGCCATATAGGTATAATACCAGTACTTATCTGCAATCTCTTCGCTAGTGATGTACGCTCTGTCTTCTTCCGCTATACCCATTTCGTCATACTGCTGCTTGCGCTTCATGTTGTCGTTGCGTAGCTTCTGTATCATCGCAGTATCATCCAAGTCTATACGGAAGTAAGCACCGGTTCCTGTGGTAGCAATCGGGTCAAAGCATTGCAGTCTTGGCTTGGTTTCCGTGGTCCATACCTCAATCACTCTGGAGTAATGTCTTCCCTTGTTGCTGTGGTCGAAACAGAGATTCTCCAACGCTTTCTCTTCGTTAAACTCATAGCCGTAGCCGTTATCGTCCGAAGGATAAATATCAAAGATGGCGTTCAGATCTTCTTCTGTAAGCCCATATTCCTGTTTGGCAAACTTCTGATACAAGTCTTCTCGGCTCACGTCATGCAGAACACCGATAAGACTCACGTCATTGTGTCGTGGGTCGCTGCCGCATTCAAAAAACATGTGGTCGGGTTCCATCGCGTCTGTCCATGAATCGGGCATTTCCAGTTCCTTCGCCTCCCAACTCTCTCTGACAAACATCTGACCGCCCATCAGATAGTCCTTGATAGCGTGGTTCAGCACATCTTGCATGTACGTTGTTTGCCAGTTGCATTGCATCGTAGCACTCATCATGTCGCTCAGTTGCCGGGAGTCGCTGTCTCTTGCAAAGCAGACCGGTTCCGTACCCTGCTTGGCATAAAGACCGGCAATAGATTCCAGAATGCTCACCATGATGTTGTTGCTCATAGGTGTCTGGTTGCGCTTCTCCATATAGGTACGCTCCGTCATTTCCTCCCAGTAGCCATGATGGTATACTCTGATGGTGTCGCTCCATTGGTCGCCCATACAGTAGCGCATCGTTCTCGCCCTCGTTTCTCGCACACCGCTCAGGTTATTCCAAGCATTTCTGCATCGGCTGAGTAACTCCTCGTCCTTGCCGTGTTCTTGTCTTCGCTTGCGAGCCTTAACCGAGTCATACTTGTTATGTTGAGGCATCACTTTGCTAAGTGTCAGTATTCTTGCCTTTCCCATTTTCTTATACATTATTAATTATAGGCGCAAAAATAGGCAAAAACACGGCTTTCTTTGCCGTGTTCCAACCAACCGCCAAGCGCAAGGTTGGAGCACGGCAAAACTTCTTCAAATTATTTGCATTTTTGCCGAAAAGTTTCAAACAGTATTATAGAGATATGACAAAAGAAGAATTAGCACAGATGAATGAGGAAGGTGGCGCACAACAGGCTCCACCTGCTGAGGCTGCTACAGATGAAACGTCTGTAGATGAGCGCCCTAATCGTACAGCTTTCTCCAAGCGCTTCTCTAATCGCCATTCTGACATCGACTTCGAAGACAAGGAAGCTCGTTATGCGGCAATGAATGATGATGCTGATTTGCTCGGACGATACGAGGAAAGCGGTAAGGCGTTGTCTAAGGTATTCGATAAGCACAAGTGGCTCGCTGCTCTGGCGATGGATATGGAGAAGAATCCGGACGATAATCCGTTTGATGCGATGGCTCGCATGGGTATTGACGTTAAAACCTTGCTTGATGATCCTGAAGGCGGCAAGAAACTCGCTGAGATTCTCGCCAAGCACAACGAGGACGTGGCTGAACAGAATGAGGCTACCGAGAAGGTTACTGCCAACATGCGCAAGTCGCTTGAACGCCTGATGAAGCTCTATCCCGATGATGCACAGGATATGTGGTCCCAGATTTACGAGATTCACGACAAGGTAGAGAGTGGCGATATTTCAGATGATATTTGGAAGATGCTCCACAATGCCAACAACTACGATTCTGATATTTCCTCTGCCCGTGACGAGGCGGCTATGCAAGCCCGAAACGAAAAGATTCAGAATAAGGTTCGCTCTTCCAGCACAGAAGGTATTCCTCCTTCTCTTTCTAGTTCTGGCGCAGGAAATAAACCGGCAAAGAAACAGAAACGTGAAAGTTTCTTTGATGATATTAGAAGTAATTAATCCATTAATATATGTATAAAATGAAGAAAAATTGTTTTAAGAATTTTATGAGTGGTCAGTTCGTCTTTAAGATGATTCTGATGCTTCTTGCCGTAGTTACCGGTGGTGGCGTAATGGCAACGGCAGACCTTGTAGAGCCGCAGATTGGCAACGAGGGAGTAAATCCTGCAGACAAAGAGACTGTTGCCCAAAAAGAGCCAGTAGACCCTAATGTTAACGACAGACTTAGCCCTGGTGGAAAAAAAGATGGTCAAGACCTTACAGGCTCCCAGGCTTCTAGTACACAGCTTCGTGAGGGTGGTCTGCTTGATAAGGAGTGGGATAGTGAGATAGTTAAGTTCTATCCTTTCAAGACACCGCTTCTTTCTATTGTTCGCCGTATGGCAAAAACAGTAAATATTAAGAACTGGTCAATCTCGCATCAGCGTGTTGGTGGCGAAACTCTTGATGGACAGACTATTCAGAAAATTGAAACTGCTGACACCATCGAGATTAATTCAACGAACTTCTCTGGTTCTATTCGCCCATTCTATAAAGGCACTACTGTTTTTGCTTCTGGTGTTCCCGGTTATGCTGCTGGCTCACAGACCAAGACAGAGGGTACACTGATGCTTTATGTAATTGAGGCTAACGGTAAAAAAGCGGTTATGCAGGCTGTCAACGGAAAGCCGAAGGTTAGTGGAGACTCAAGAGACAATCTTGACAACATGACTTGCCCGGAAATCCCTGTTGGAACAACGTTCCTTGCTGGTGCATCTGCAGCTTCTGAGTCTCAGCTCACCATTACACCAGAAAACTTCCAGCCACGCGAGAAAGAAGTGTATGTTCAGAAGAAACTCTTGAACATCGTATTTACAGATGACTACGAGAAGGTAAAGAAGGAGCAGCCTATTACAGTTGCCGACTTAAAGACCGATGCTATCATCAAGTATAACCTACGTGCAGAGCGTACTTATTTGCTTGGATGCAAGTCTCGCTTCAAGGCAGAGACCGGCGACGGACAGATTGAAGATGTCTATACCTCTGAGGGTATCATCAATCAGCTCACCAACACATACTCCATCGGTGACACTTATACGCTTGGCGATTTGATTGCTATTTCCAAACTCCAGTTCACGGAATTCTCCGAGAATGATCGTTGTTTTGCCTTCTGTGGTAAGAATGCTATCGAACGTTTGGAGAATATCAAGTTGGAGGGAAGCCATCAGAACGACTTCATTAATCACAACGAGTTCGACCTTACCTTCAAGCGATTCAAAGACACCTTCGGCTCTATTGATTTTGTTTGGACTCAGACTCTCGATCTCTTGGGTATGTCAGACTTCATGGTTATCTTTGACCCTAAGGCTTCTCGCCGATACGTCAAGATTGGCAAGAAGGAGCAGACCAATGATATGTCTAAGGGAGGTGGCGAGGTTCGTGACGCTAAGCGTTGGATTCATCAGGAGGCAGATAGTGTGGCACTTCGTGGTTACAACTCAATCTTGGTTGGTCCTGCTGATAAGATTGCTAAGATTGCCACAGAGTCACTTAATGCCATCATTTCTGCTAAGGAACTTCCTAAGAATCCATCAAAGGGTATGAAGGTTGCGCTCACGCAAAACTACACCTTAAAGGGTACTAATTCTCCTACTAATGATGTCAAGTATGAGGCAGGTACAGTTTTATACTACACTGGCACCGCTTGGGCTATCTATGCTGGTCAAGATACAGCGCAGTAAATTATCACTATAAACCATCGGTGGGCAGGTGCATCTTGCTCTGCCCACCATTTATAAAGAATAAATATGATTAAGACATATAAAGCACGAGTAAATCAAAATAGCATTAGCTATCTGCTTTCAGGTAAGCAGGGTAATCAGGTTCGCTATCCTTTCGCAAATGGTAATGTAATTATAAACAAATATCCTTCACTTACGTTGCGAAACCGATACTGTCAGGAACTTCTTGAGTCTAGCTTGCTTTTTGCCAACAATACTATTATTCTCGACCATGAGGAAGAAGAGTACCCTGGCGAAAAGGCTAAACTTGAAGAGGAAAAGAATGCCGCATTAAAGTCAACCGTAGATGAGCCGGCAAAGAAGACTACAAAAAAGTCACAGAAAGAGGAGGTAGCAGGCATCCGTACAGCGGAAGAAGTTATTAATTACATAAACAACCGTTTTGACAAGGATTGCAGAACCCTTGAAACTGCCATGAAGCATGCAGACAAGGCTGGTATTATTTTCCCTGATTACGGCAAGGAGTAATATATATAATAAGGTGTAAATGAGTATAGAGGAAATCATAAAGGCAGTACGTTGGTGCATAGACGAGGAATCCAACAACACATCGGAAATCACCGATGAGAAGGATGATTTGTATATGGACAACATCATCAAGTCGAAGATAAACGATGCGCTGCATTGGATTGCCATTACTGCTGCATCTTCGCCTGTCCTGTCCGATTCCAAGAGCATAGGCTCGACTTCCGACACAATTCAGGTGTCCGATTTTGATTCTAATCACAACATCGGTGTTATCACCATGCCTTCCAATATGGAGATTATTACCATCAACCGCATTCGTGGCGCTTCTTGGTATAAGGCAGTCACCCCAGTAGAGGACACCGATGATGAAGCTCTTATGATGTACGACGATACCGCCAATGGTACCATTGATCGCCCACAGGCTGCCATCATGCGAGAGAATCCAATCAAGATCCTCATGCAGCCCAAGACTTCAACGGCGGTCATTACCTATGTTGGCGTACCTAAGTCTGTGAGCACAGACGCTTCCACAACAGATGTTTCCATTCCGGACAAACTAAAGAATGCTTTCATCTATTATATCGCCTTTCTGCTCCTCTCAGCCTACGATGATACCAAGGCTAGCCAGATGTACACCATCGCCCTGCAACAGCTAGGCGTAAATCAAACCTCAAAATAAAGACGATATGGAGAATGTAACAGCCACATACGATGCCAATGAACTTGCATGGGTAACTCCAATCCTTACTCTTCGCCGTGATATTTTCCTAAGAATCACGCTAAGGGAAAAAGGAAAGGTGGTTATCCGTCAGTCAGATGATAAGGGAAATTTCCCTCGCGTCCCAATACGTCGCCACAAGGACACCCAGTCCTTCGAGTTCCGTATCTCGGTTATTCCCGATACCGTCCAAATTCAAATATTCACTTCTACAGAACCAAAAGAAATAAAATATGCCTACATTTAGACAAGATGAAAAGCTTGGAACGAATGTGCCGCTGATAAAGACGGCCGACTTCAACGACAAGTCTGTCACAACAGAAAAACTTGCCGAAGGTTCTGTTACTAATTCAAAGTTAGCACCAGAATCCGTTACACAGGATAAGTTCGACAAGGAACTGCTTCAAATCTTCAAGGCGGCAGCAGGTCTTCCTCAAAATCTGATAGAGACTATTCAGAATGTTGACGTAAGCATAGCCAAGCTGAACGATACGGTTTATCCTATCACGTTAGGTTTCACCATTATTCCGAATGTAGACACTATGCAGACAGAAGTTCGTTATTCTGTTTCAAGCGACAACAAGCCCCTTGTGCCTGATACATTGGAAGTATCAAAGAGAATTAACGAGGACATGGAAATTGGCATTATCGCTAGCACTCCAGTTGCTAACGGCTCTTTGACAACACCTATACAAGGAGCAAGAGAAATCTTTAAGTTTGTAGTAACCAAGAAAGGCAGAACTGGCAAGAACACATCACAGACTCGCTATCTCTGCTACTTTGGAGGGAACTCAGCAGACACCATGACCGCAGAAATCCTCAATACGCTCAACAAGGTATCAGCAACAGGAGTATCGTTCAATCCTAGTATCACAACCAAGGATAACGATTACATCTGGCTAGTAGTACCTAGTTATCTCTCAATCAGCCGTGTAGCAAGTGCAGGATTTGATGTAACCCTTGCTGCTCCTCAGACTATCACAAATAATCTAGGCATTTTCAAGGCATACCGCACAGCCAATCCTCTCACCGCAGCTACATGGAATTTAGTAATATCATAAACGTATAAAGATTATATAATATGAGTATAAATTTAACAGACGAGCTTCTAGCCAAGACCAAGAAGGGTAAGATTGCCTCTGCTAAGCAAGTGTTTCTTAATGGAGACCAAGAGAACTTGCAGCAGATAGGTGAAAAGACCCATCAGTTGGAGGATGCCATCAAAGACATCACCGTCTCAGGTGGAGCATCAACTGCAAATGCTGTCTCTTATAACAACGAGACTAGTGGCATGACTGCAATCACTGCCCAAGGAGCCATTGATGAACTTGCTGCTAAAAACAAGGCACAAGATGCTACTATTGGTACTAAGGCAGAGAAGTCAGAGGTAGCTACAGAACTTGATAAGAAATTCGACAAGGAAAATATTGCTCAGGAGTTTGGTGATTCCAAAGAAAAGGTAGTATCCCAGTTTGCCCTTCCTTTCCGTGAGATTGAATCTCCAGAGTTTATTCATTGTATAGTAGATGCAAATGACCATCTATTGTTTACCATCAATTTGGATGGTGAAGTAGATTGGAGCAAAGGTATTCCTACACCAATAAAAGCAAAGTTTCAAGAGATTATCAATCAGTGCCAGCAGGATAAGAGAGACTTGTTAGAGTCCATTAATACTCTCAAAGGTATCTTGGATAAGACAACCATTAAAGATGAAGAAGGCATTGTAGTTGACACTCCTTTCCGTTACATTCAGAGTGAGGAATTTATCTTTGCCAAGGTAGATGCAAATGATAAACTTCTCTTCGGTATTCAGTGGGATGGTACTCCAGTATTTGGCAAAACAAGTGCAGTAGAAGATAGATTGCAGTCACAAGTAAATCTCTTGGTTGATAAGATTCACAATATCTTGGGTGATAATGATACTACAAGTGCTATTGATACATTAAAGGAGTTGAAGAACTTCTTTGCTAGTATTGATAATACTCAGACTCTGACAAGCATCCTTGCAAATCTTAATAGTATCAGCACTAAGTTAGGAGAAGACATCAAGAATCTTCAAGATACAAAGGTAGATAAAGAAGAAGGCAAGTCTCTCATTGAAGACGAAGTTAAGGAGTGCTTTAGAATAATTGAGAATGAAGAGTTCATCCATGCAGTAGTAGATTCGGAGGACAGACTTCTCTTTGGTATCTACAGAGACTCAGGAAAGCCTTATTTCCCACTCAACGAAATGTATCACGTTGAGCAGAATGAAGAGTTCTTCGCAGTCTGGCTTGATGCTGCTAACCATGTACTCTTTGGTATCAGAAGAGACGGACAAATCATTGGAGAAATCCATGCAGTCAATGCCTTGAAACAAGTTATCTCTCTGCTTCAATCAGACCTTGCATCATTACAGGAGAAGGTAGGTACAATAGACACCAATCTCAAAGAACTCCTTGATGTTTTCTCTTTGCAGGAGAATCCTGAGTATATGGCAGTAGAGAAAGATGCAGACGGAAAGGTTCTGTCTGCTACTTACAATGATGGTAGTCACTATTCTCATAACTTGAAGTCTGAGACTATTGATACTAAGGTTGATAAAGAGGAAGGCAAGGCTCTCATTGATGAAGATGTAGCTATTGCAAACACTACTATTGAAGACCCAGAGGAAAGGTCGAATATGGAGATTGATTCAGAAAATAGGGTGTTGTCACATAGAGACAAGAATGGCATTAAAAATGAGAACGTAGGATTCAATACTCCAAATTATTATAAAAATGGGGAGAAATGTGAGTGGATAGAAGCATCTGATGTTATTCCTATCGTGAAGAAATCAGATGATATTCCTTTAAGCATTCTTGATGGTGTATCAAATCATAACACTCCAAACTTAATAGTTCCGTCAGATATTCAAAAAACTTTCAATGATGGAACTCATAGTTTTACTCCACCTAATGCTGGTTATGAAATGTCTAACCGCATAGAATGTGAGGCTGGTGATTGGTTTACCCGTACAGGTACTTCTACAGGTATGGTGGTTGTAACTGATTCCAATGATAAGAACGGACAGAGATTGTTTAATTCTAATGGAACTACATTGGGAAGCACCTTTCAAATACCAAAAGAGTTAACTTGGGTAAGATATATACGTATGGCAGTTGATGCAGCCGCCGCAAAAGCAGGAGAAGTTGTTATCTGTAAGGGTAAGAATGCGTATAGCGGAGAGCAAAAAGGAAACTTCTTGACAATAGAAAATTTAAGAGTGACTTCATCTAATATGCCAAAGGACTTGAAATTCATAAAAGCGTCAAATGGAGATTACTATGAACTGTATATTGATGAATCTGATTTCTCAGTCAAGGCTAGAAAAATAGACCCGTCCGTGATTACAGAATTACCCGATGATTTCCCTGCATATAATTGCAACGGTGATTTCTCTAAGTATTTCAAATCATGGGTAACAATGCCTGATGGTTATTTGGTAGAAAGGAATCAAAATGGAGTTACTAATTTCTTGAAGTTAGCTGCAAATGCTTATTACTATGCTGAATTTAGAAAAGAAACAGCTCCAACAGGGGAAGTTCGCTATATAGCAGCGTTTCCATATTCTTCCTATACAGGCATAAATGGCGAGAAGGGACTTACTATATATGATAAAGACTTTAATATAATAGATACGAATATAAAAGTCGATAAAGCCCCTGATGCACATGATTTTGTATATATTGATGATAATCATCTTATAGTTTTCTGCTATGGTGAAACTAAAAGTGTTACCATAAATCATAATACAGAATCATTGACAAAGAAGTCATATAGCCTTTTGATTGAGGAAATAAAAAAAATAAATGGCAAATGGACTGTAATAGCATCATTCGACGGCTATGATTATCCACGTCTTCTTACAGATGGAATCCATGAGAAGAGTTCATATATAACTGCACATTGGAATACTATTCAACTGGATTTTGATGGTAATCTTATTGTCAATATGCGAGATATGAACTGCTTTTGGAAAATCAAGAGAACTGTGGATTCTGAAGGTAATGTCGTAATAGGCTCCAAGACAAAAGATTATAACGAGGCTATTATCGGAAGAGTAGGAGGCATATACAATTCTGCTTATATAGATTCAAAGAGAGTTCTTGAAGAAGGATTTAAGTTTACCGATGTGCCTTCATCTTTGACAGATATTTCTTCCGATGAGATACCTTTGTGGAAATTCTATCATGAGCACGATGTTACATATTGGGGAAAGAAGGAGATTGGGGGTAAGGAATATCCAACCTATACTCTGTTTGATAATAATATGTGGACAGGAGAAACACCTGGAGGCAATTATTATGACATCAATCCTAGAAACAATTATATGAATAACCCTAATGGTAATGATGACCATTACTTTATTACCAGTAAGTCAGATGGCGGAGCTTATGATGAAAAAATGATTTCTCGTGTTGTTCAGTTAAGTATAGACTGGGATAATCATGTAATTAAGGACTATAGAGTATATGAGATTCCTAAAAAATATTCCTATACTCGAAGTTCTGCACAAATGTTTGACGAAGGTGTTCTTTTCATTTCTTGGGCAGACCAAAATACTTGTGGGCTATATGACTTCAATGATGAGCAAACTGTTATTGAAGGTAAACTTTATAAGAATGGCAAGAAGTTATTTTCGGCATATCCATCCTCTTATAGAGTACATGGGTGTAAATAATATTAATTTAATATATAAAAATTATGGGAAAGTGTTTAGTAACAAAATTAAATGGAACCGTAGATAATGATAATCTTCTACGTATTGGTGAGATAAGATTGTTTAATACAAAACTGTCTAATCCTACAGGTAACTCTCAATATATGTCTTTAACGTTTAGTAAAGACGCAAATTTGGAGATAGTTGGTGATGCTTATTTTACTGATGCTAATTTATCAGAAAACAAAGGTAAGACGAAAAGCTGTTCGGCAAACCAAAATAGTGATTTTTATGTGAGTAACAATGATTGTCAGATTGCAATTTTGGACAAATACAGTTTGATAAAAATTGAAACAAATGCTCATAGAGTAGGAGATTTGGAAGATTTACGCTTTTCTAAAGGTTTGTCTTTTATTAGTGCAAATGGTAGTGGACAAACTGGTGATATTTCAAATTTGAAGAATCTTACTGCTCTGACCACATTGAGTTTGAGTAGCACACAGGTTAGTGGTGATATTTCAAATTTGAAGAATCTTACTGCTCTGACCATATTGAGTTTGAGTAGCAAAAAAACTGCACTAACAGGAGATATTGGCGAACTACATACCTTAACCAAATGTATTGAAATGTATTTAGCTGGTAATAAACTTACTGGCGATTTGGCTACATTACCTTCTGTTTGTAAGTATATTTCATTAGATAACGATAAAGGTTCTGTACTTACATGGGGCACACGCCCTTCTTCTGCCAAGATTATTGCCATGGTTGGTACTGCAACCCTTACTAATATAGATAAGATGCTGCAAGACCAAGCACAGTGTCAGGTAGGTTTCTCTGAAGGTGACCCTTCATGGAAGAAGATAATTCAGATTGCTGGTACTCGTACATCAGCATCTGATGATGCAGTAGCAACCTTGCAGCAGAATGGCTACACTGTCTCAATCATTCATGCATAAGGGTATCATAAGTTTAACATTAAAAAGAAAGGAAATAAGATATGAATAAGTTAACAAAGAAGTATAAGGTAGTACATGAGGGAACCAAGATGGTGTTCCCTCTCACAGAGGAAGGTGACAATGCTGAGGTATTCCCAGCAGTAAATGCCACCGCAGTAGAGTTTGACACATACTCAGAAGCCAAGGCTTACGTAGATGAGCATAACTTGGTGTATGAGGAGCCAAAGTATGGGGAGTAAATCGAACTCTAAGTCGCTGACTTCATAAACACCAATAAGGTGGTATGATTTTGTTTTTCATACCACTTTATTGATTATTTCCCATAGGCGTATATACAATTTTTGCTTGGCGTGGGCGTATTGCTGCCTTGCATTTTCCGCAAACTTTTACTCCATTCTTAAACTCGTAACCGGAATTATGAATTTCTCCACACCTATTACAGCAAAATCGTTCAGAGAAATAGCTGCCTCTCATTCCTACTAAGTCAGGTACAACACAATTATCGAAGGATTGAACTTTATTCTTTTTTCTTCTTTCCCATCGTTTTGCTATATTCTTGTTATTATTTCTCATAAAGTTATATCGAGTTATACAAATTACTCATCCTAGCTATTACTATAAACACGTTCTGATCCTACAGAAATTTTAATAATCTCATCAGTGTTATATTCTTTCATCAAAGAGAGTGCAGTTTCCTGTATTTCTTTCTTCGAACTTGGGCCCTGAATGATTTTTAGGCATCTTTTTATGGATGGTATAGCATTCAAATCAAATCTGGTATGTGACTTCAATTCGTACGACACTCTATCTACTAACCAAATCTCAATCTTTTTTGAGTCGGATCTTAACCATTCTTCTGATTGATTATTCTCTTTTATATTGAAGTAGTATGTAAACTTAAATGAATCTACAAATTTAAAGACAATGAAAGCAACGCCATACTGTTTATAATAATATGCATCTAAATAGCCGTATGCTATTGCCCCTGCAATATCTTCTGATATGTCTTTTTTATACAGCACAATTGCAAGGCATTCTTTTGAGAAACAAGTAACTGTGGTATCTTCGTAATATTCCATGGCAGTTTTATATTTCTTAGAGTATTTTCCTCCAGTTTTTACTCGTATCGAATTGTCTATTTTGGTATATTCCAGTAACTTTTTTGCGTATTCTCTTCTGAAAGATTTTACACTTCCATTAGATACCTTGTAAGAATAAAACCTTTCCCAGTCATTTATATTATCAATCTCTTGTATCATAGATGCGTAATACTCTTTAGTTCGTTGACAGCATGGACCATACGTTTCAATATAATGAGTTAACATATTAAATGATAATTCGTATTGATAAGTCTTTCTCAAAGATAAAGATAATCTATTAGCATCATACAATATTATCTTTCTAATTCCTCTATCTCGTAAATATGAACTATACAAATGAAATTCATATTTATCTTCGATTTCCGATTCTATCTTATTTCTGTAGTCTGAGGTTTCCTTATTAAATAGTAGATGGTCTTTTTCAAATAGCCTTATCTGGTTGAATTTTTCCTTATAAAAGTATATACGTTGCAATGGAATTTGCAGAAGATTTGAATCATACTCCTCGGCAGAGCAAGAACAATTAAACCCTGCTTCGAATCTTGCCTGAAACAGTTCATTTCTATTAGGCATAGGTTCAAAGTATTTGCCTTTAGATAAAAACTTAAATAATTTCATAATAAATAATGTGATTTTTCCTGCAAAAGTAGCAAAAATATAAATAAGTTGTATCGCTAATTATAGACTTTCTTCCTAGTTTAGAAAGATACTAAATAAATGAGCGTCACATTACTCATCATAAATCTCTGAAAAACAACTATATAACCCATAAAAACTTTATTTTGAGCATAGTTAGGCAGAGCCTCATCTTCTTCGTAACTTTGCACCAAGTTCAATAGTGAACGAAACGAATAATCTATTTTATTATGTCAGAATCAAAAACTTACGTATTCGGGGAGAACGGAACCAGCCAGGGTGGTGGTTTCAATAGCATTCTAGCTATGCTCCCAGCACTTATGCAGCGACAGGGTGTAGATCCAAGTTTGTTTGCTCTTTGCAACGGCAAGAGTAATGGAAACGGATGGGGTGATGGCTTGTTTGCCATCTTGCTTCTCTTCCTTCTTATGGGTAGAGGTAACTTCTTCGGTGGAAATAATGGCGGTTGCTTGATGCCTAACGGACAGGGTGGCGTTATGCTCAATAACGATGCCAATACGGCTGTTATCATGCAGGCAGTTCAGCGCAATGGTTACGATGTTCAGTCGCTTGCTACTGCTCTCAACACCACTACCGGTAACGTTATCGCTGCCATCAACGGTGTAAGCAAGGAGATTTGCGGTGTCGGCAACCAGATGGGCATGACTGCTAATCAGGTATTGACTGCCATCATGCAGGGTAACAACGCAATCGCTACCCAGTTGGCAGAATGCTGCTGCAAGACCAACAACAACATTACCACCATGGACGGAAATATCAAGTTGGCGATGTGTCAGCAGACTGGAGCCTTGCAGAATGCCATCAACAACGTGGCTGTAGGTCAGGAACGTGCGGTTTCTTCCCTTGCCTATGCTACCAAGGACCAGACTTGCGAATTGCATAACGCCATCAAGGAAAGCACTCAGACAATCGTTGACGGTCAGAAGCAGGCTGAGATGCGCGAAATGCAGAACAAGATTGATTCTCTGCGGGAGGAGAACAGTACCTTCAAGGCTTCCGCAATGACTTCACAAATCGTGGGCCAGGCTGTAGCACCAATCAATCAGGTATTGGCTGGTCTGCAGAACGAGGTGGCAGGTATCAAGTGCAAGCTGCCAGAGACGGTAACTACTCCTTACAGTCCATTCACCGCGATTCCTAACTGCGTGGCTTATCAGGCAGGATTGTACGGACTGAATGCTGCCAACAATGGATTCTGGGGTTAAAGAAAGGAGGCTGCTATGTTATGGTTAAGACCTTACACTCGGGTGAATCGTAACGGTTCGGCGGCTATCGCTTCTACTGGCGTGAAGGTGAATACTGCCGATGTGGTGTTCACCTTTAAAAACCACGCCTTCGTGAATGCCAGCTACAGAGGAACGATTTTCGTAAATCTGCGTCAGGCTATTCCGACTGGAACGACTGGTACGCTGCCTATCCTTTTCGAGACCAACGGCGCAACCCAAGCCGTAACCAAATTCAATGGTGAGGCATTAACGGTTGCAGACGTGCCGGGCACTGGAGTGGTTCAGCTCTGGTTTGAGAGAGACACTAACACCCTTCAGCTGATGACGGGTATTGTTTAACAAACAGAATAGATAATAGGAGATTACATTATGTTTCAAGGTTTAAGAACAAATTCTTTATTCTATGTCCTAGACAAGGGCGAAAACCCGAACTTGCAGATTGGTCAGGTTGTTTCAGTCAGCAACCCTCAGACGAAATATCCTACCTTCAACAATGGCTTCACGCCTCAGCCTATGGAAACTGTGGTTGATGTGAAGGTGAAACTGAACGACGAGGAGGTGGATTTCAAGCAGCTACCTGCCAACGGACAGATAGCCAACGACAAGAATCTTGTGGTGAGCGACAACAAGGAAGCCATGAGTGCAGAGGTCGATACGATGCTGAGACAATCCAAGGCGATACTGGAGAGCGTAGATTACCACAAGAAAGTCGTTGATTCTTGTGAGGGAATGCTATTGCAACTCAACCCCCAGATAGCCAAGGAGAGGGAACAGACTGAGAAGATCAGCAAGCTGGAAGGCAAGGTTTCCGGCATGGAGGGCAAGCTCGACAAGATGATGGGATTGCTCCAACAGGCAATAAACAAGTAATCTCCTATCTATTCACTTTTAAAATCTTAGAATTATGATAATGGTTGAGATTACAGAAGACAAGTTTGATGGCTTGTATGAGAACGTGGAGAAAGGCTTGCGCTACTTGGATAAGGCGATGAATTGCCTGGGCGAAATGAAGCGTGAAGGCAGACGTGACCGATACGGCGAGCGCAACCGCATGCCCGATTACAGAGGTCGTGGAGGCAGAAGTGGTATGCGAGAGCATGAAGAGTACGACGACATGCGCCAACGTGAAGACAGAGACCGTGTAGAACGTGATTATCGAAGCTACGGCGACGAGTATTAACTAACTTGGGGTTTGGTAGTGAAACAGATTTCGTTACCAAACCCTTTTTAATATCAGAAAGATTATGGAAAGAAAATACAGACAATCTTTGAACGCCTACGATTATCAGCCGGAGGAAATGAGGGCTTACCTTCGCTACAATGGTTGGCACTTCAATAAGAAAATGTGTGAGTGGGCAGTAAAGCAGATGCGGAAGAACGGTAAGCCTATCCGCATGATGAGCAAGGATGATATTGAGGAAATCTTGAAGAAGAACAATATCGTGCTGGAGAACAATGTGGGCTACGATGCTGTTTACATCGCACACATGTGCCTCGCCGATTTCTACGGTTCATCCATCACAGAGGAAAAGCAGATGGCACAGTTCATCAAAGACTACGTGGATGATGAGGATCAGCAGGATGGTTTCATCTTCAACCGCTTCTATGCAGATACATCATTCAATGGCATAGGCATTCCTTGGGAAGAAATATTGTAGTTTATAGTTTAGAATTTATAGTTTTGATAGAGCAGGAGATATATTTGGAAAGGTATGACTGGGCAGTACATGTAATGTACGATGTCCACTCAAAGGATGCCATGGAGGTAAGAAGGCATCTTCGGGATTTGGGATGCGCCGGCATTCCTCTCGAAGATGCCTGTAATCTCGTGCTCGAAGGTCAGCCCAACAAAGGGATAACCTATTCCAATATAGGCACCAGAAAAACGATAGTAGTAATAGGTTGGACCACCTCAAAAGGGGAGTACACGAATAGCCTCACCCACGAAATGCTCCATGTAGTTCAGCACATATCCGAGCAGTTCCTTATAAATATGTACACCGAAGAACCCTGCTATCTTCTAGGTTCCCTCTGTCAAGCCGCCACCAGCAAACATAACCCCCTCTAGCCCCCGTTCCTCAGCATTTTATGCTGAGTCCCCCATATTTATAATAAGTCTAAACTACGCAAAAATCCCCCAACCCCGATACAACCTATCAAAAAAATCCCTACCTTTGCACCCAGAAATACAAACGCATAAAACATGATTCATGAAGAAATTATTAATAACCCTAATGGCAGTTCTGTCATTATGTGCATGCAGCGATAGTGAAGATTCTGCTATTAGTAACCAGTTTCTCTATGATGGGAAAGTATATCAGATAGATAGTGCCTACATCAATCATTATGTGATGATACTTTATTCTGGAGAGTATCACAGATTTTCTGTTACAACAACAAGAGCAGAAATAGGGAAGAAAAATTATCTTAAAGATTTAGGATCAGAAGCAATTCTGTGTGAATATGATAAGGATGGCAATGAAGGTTATCTTCATTTGTGGGGTTCGCATGGTTCTAAGATGGATAAAAATTCCTACTTAACCATCAAAAATGATGATGAAGATGATAGAACCTATATAGAGGTTTACATTAATGATGGAGAAAAGCCCATCAAGGCAACATATCTAGGAGTAGCAAGAAAGGAGTGAGCCTTGCGCCCACTCCTTATTTATATTATTCCAGCCTATCCAAATCATCCACCGCATCCATCATGATTCTGTCAATATTCTGATTAGCGAAGTTGATACTCTCGGTATCAGAAGATTTATCTCTAAGCTTCTTCCAACGCTTCATCTGCTTCTCTGCTAGTTCGATGATTCTCACCTTGGCAGCCTCCTTGGAGTTTTGGAAGTGGAAATACTCCCCGATATTCGTGATTCTCTTGTCAATCGGAACGTTCTTCGATTTCAGGCGGTCCACGTTGGCCATGGTCTTCTCCATTTCGTCCTTGTAGTTATACCACTTACTCTTGGTTCGCTGCAAGCTGCTCTGCTCGTTTGGCGTATAGAGCAATGAACGAACGAAAGGAATATCCTTTGTTTCCGTATCTTTGCCGTTCTTTATCAAGCCAGCAACTCTCTCTACGAATGTAGCAGCACCGCCAAGATAGCTACCATAGAAATGGTGCAGAGCAGAAGGATTAGTAACTTCATCCAAGAAATCATTACCCTTCATATCCTCGTTGCCCGGAGCAACATCGTTTGTCAGCGCATTGACCTTCTTATTCATATTGATCATCCACTCTGGCGTTCCCTTGTATGCAAGCATCCATGATGGCTGATTCTCATCAAACTTATTGTCTCGCTGAATAGGGGCACCCTTCCAATCGCTATTATAAACCCACTCCAGGAAAGGAGAAGTTGCAGAAGGGGCTAACGCCTTAATGGTTTCCTGCCAAGGATGCTTACCGAATGAAGAGTTGCCAAGATAATCTGCTACTGGGACAAGCTGCGACATACAACCTACGGCATCCATAAACGGATTCAGATACTTATCAATATCCTTGTTTTCTGTAAGGTTTGGCATCTTCTGACTGGAGATATTCTTCGAGAAGGTCATACCGGCTGCAAAGTCACCCAAGCCATAGAAGGCTCTCTCCTCAATCGCAAGCGGAATTGTGACGAACTCGCCGCCACCTATATATATGCAGAGATTGTTTCTTCTGATATAGTCAGGCAGCTCAGCGTATGGATTCTTCACGCCCTTTCTGTCCTTCTCGTCCTCATTACTGATGATGAAGTTGTTAAGAAGAGCCATTGCCATACCGCTGATGAACGGAGCACTGGCAATATATCCGATGGTTCCAGCCTTGTTATTCTTGAAGTTCTTAATCAGGAGATTGGTACTCTGAATACCGGCATTGAAGAACATGGAAGAGTTTCTGAACCATGCAGCCGTGAAGCCGTAGATATTCCTTCTAGCAGTCTTCGAATTTCCCATTTCCCCATTCTTGAAAGAGTAAACGGCATTACCCGAACCATGGCGGTTGAAGTTGGTTGATACCTCCTTCGCATCATACACCGAACGGATAATAGAACGGTTACTGTCTCGGCTGGCGCAATAGGTAGCGAAGCGAGCCAAGTTCTCTGCAATCTCGTTGACGTTCTCCAAGTTTTTGAAGATAGCGTTGTAAATGCCCTTGCCAACCTTTTGAACTTTCTTTCGTTCACCTTTGATGTGCAACTTGTATTCCTTGGTGAAGTCCTCCATATTCTTAATCTGAACCCAACCGGTTTCGCCGCCGTTCTCCATGAACTCCTTGAAGTATCTATGCAACTTATTGGTAGTATCAAGCGTACCGTTGCGATACTTGGCATAAAGCCCGAAGCCGCCTGTATCTGCAAAATCTTTCAGCTTAGAATTTCTGATTCCCTCAATAATACCCACCTTGGCATAATACTGTTCAAATCTCTTGGTATAGACAAGACCTTCCTTAGCTAAAAGGTTAGTCGATGCAAACTCGAAGTCCTTGATCATGTTTCTCATCACGAACTCTGGGTTGAAAGATGTGCAAAGCTGCGCCATCTTTCTAGATATGCTAGCGGTTACTCGTCCTGCAAGCGTATCATTCTTATGTTCCAGCAATCCATTCAGAGCCTGCGCCGCTCTAGGATTTCCGTTGATAATAAAGGTATGGGTCCTTCCGGCAATCTTTACATCTACGATATGCTGCGATTTATTCTCCGCTCTTTGGAACTTATAACCTATCTTGTCTCTGCGATAAACCTTGTATGCCATACCCTGTGATTCCTTCATCTTCATATCCTTGTTGAAGTCTGAAACAATCTGGTTGATTTCGTCGGCCGTAGCATCCTCAGGAATATCAGGGTAACGCTCATAAACGATGTTCACCACTGGGTCCTTCTCGTACCAGACGCTTGTTTCGGTAATCAGATTGTTGCCCGAATTATTTCGCGCGAATCTTGCGAAAGCCTGACGGATAGCATTCATACCACCGTTCTTGATGGCTCTGTTACCCATCGCACCAATCTGCGCCAGTACGTTTGTTTCACTCAGATACTTGTGTCCTCTCGCTCTCATGATCGTGCTTCCGATATAGCTCTTCGGGTCGCCCTGCTCAGTAATGTAGCCATAAGTATCTTCTGCCGTAGCCTCATCATACTTTCTCAAAGGCACATACCAGTTGAACATATTCGATACATGGCCATGCAATTCCTTGCTGATGATACCATTCTTGTAGTCGCTGTCAATAGAATACTGGGTAGCAGCCTTCACCTTATCCCAATAGTCCTTCACAGCTCCCTTCTTGATGCTCTCCATCTTCGCTTCTGAATCCATCACGCTCTGAATAGCCTCGGAATCATTGTAAGGGTCAGAAGATTTCGCCACTTCCTGAATAGCGTGCATACCCGAATAGTCGTGCTCGCCAGCTTCGAAGTCAGCATCAAAGTGGTTTCTGATACTCTCATCCAACTGTCTGTAGTACTCCTTCAGGTCGATGTTGCCATCCTTCAACTCGTTGTCAAGATACTCCTTATCGCTATAATAACTGTTTTCCAAGAAGTCGGCATCCTGCTTTTTCTGCTCGTCCATCCTCATATTTCTAAGGAAATCACGCACAAAGAACTCTCTGTTTCGCTCCAAACCATGCTTGGTAATCATGTAGAGATTGAAGTTGCGAATCTTCTCATCATCCTTCTTTCCGTCGAAAGCATCCAGCACATCGGCCATGGCCTTGTCAAGAGGCTTCATCACGTTGCGCTCAAACATCTGAGCCGCATCACTCATAGCACCCTGCATGGTGTTCTGCAGCATATAAGGATTCTCCGAAGAAGCAATATCCTCAATCTTCTTATCTGGCACAATCGCATTCATCAACTTCTTCAACGAAAGCATATTGTCCATATAGCTCTCGGTGAGCATATAACCATGTTCATCAAGCGAACGGTGGTATCTGTCAAGTGCCGTGCCGGCAGATGGGGTAGTGCGGAAGTGAATCTGTCCGTCGGTAGCCTCATCCCACTCACTCTTGGTCAGATTATCCATACTTCTAACCTTACCGTCATTTCCGTAAAACATACCATCATGTGCCACAACAGCAGGCATACGCTCATGGTCGAGACGGTATTTCACCGCCTCGGCTCTCAGTTTCCAATAAGGATCATTTGGATTCTTCTGCAAGTTCTTGCTCAACCAGAGCAGATACTTCACATCTTTAGTATTAGGAGCGACACGATAACCGATTTCATGAAGGAAATCAGATACCTTATTCTTGATGCCATTCCAGAAGCCAGCTTCACCCTTGCCATCCTCGGCGAGTCGCGCGATACCTTCCTCAATGGCATCATAGATATTCAGAGGATTGAACTTTCTTTCCTCATCCACCAGTTTCTTCAAAGCCGCATTCTCAGGCTTATCCAAGTCATACCATACTTCCCGAAGGAACTTGTCGAATCGTTCATCACCAAACAACTCTCTCATTCCCTTGTGTCCAACCACCTCATGCCAGATAGTCTTCTCGGCAGTATATCTGTCGTGGATATTAGGCATGTAAAGATGCACCTCGCCAGTCTTCTCGTCATACCAGCCGGTTATCTTTCTGCCTTCCTCAATAGCAGCCTTTGCCGCCTTGTTGATGATTTCATCAACCGATGAAACCATGTTCACCTTTGCGCCAGTCTTCTCTGAGAGTTGTGTGATATGGGAAGACACAGGAATGCTAGCCTTTTTGTTAACGATCTCATCGTTAAGCTCTGCGCCTTTTTGGAATACACCGTAATCAAGATTTCTGATTACGTTCTCCAATGCTTTATCAAGTCTGTCTAGATCGGTCGTTGTGTCAACGTGGAATCCAAGCATCTTTTTTATAGCATTGAAAGCTCTTCTGAACCATCCTTTTTGAGCAGGAATCTGAGCCGCTATCTTTCTCCATTCTGGATTAGCCAACTCAGTTATCATTTCGGCAGGATTTGTTAGCGCATAAGGTTCGGTTCCACCGATATGCTTATCAAAGTAAGACTTTATCTCGTCATACAAATCAACTACCTCTTTAGCTGCCTTTCTTTGTGATTCAGTAAGCAAGTCACCATATCCTTTTCGGTAAAGGTTGATGATGTCAGACGTCACAACGTGCAACATTTCGTGGCAGATTGTAGAAGCAAGTTCTTGTTTGCCGAATTGAATTGAAGATAAGAAGTCTGTATCTATCAATATGTAGTTCTTTGGATGATAATAATATCCCTCAGTATTGACCTTTTTATAAGCCTCACCTTTCAACTTTGTTCCAAGAACATCAACTAAACCTTCAATGCGGTCAAAAATCTTTTTAACGTCAGCATCGCTGTTGTAGTCATTAAAAATCCTTTCAACCTGTTCCTTGCTTGCCCAATCTCCTTCTTCGAGACCATACTTTAATCGGATATTATTGAATCTTTCGAGAAGATATTCTTTAGCTCTTTGAGCAGCTGCCAAAGAGAGCGCCGTTTCTTTGTAATCTGAGAGTACCCCTTTTCCGCTGGATATTCGCACACTATCCCCTTGTGGAACTCCACCCATTCCTCTGGAGTCATTTCCTTCGGCTGTTTCGGTTCCAATAGCACTTTTGATTTCGTTAATGTCTGATTTCCTGTTGAATCCATATTTCTGTTCTATATCTTTAAGTTTACTATCCAACGAGTCAATGACAGATTTTATACCTTCATACTTTTGAATAGGATTTCCTTTTTTATCATATTTAAAAGTATCAATATACTGTTTTGTAGCATATTTGTTAGCCTCTTTCTCTATGTTAGGCTTTTCAGAAGAATCCCCATAAAGTCTTTCAACCTCATCATCGAATCTCTTTTCAATCTGCGAAGATACATTTTTATCTACATCTTCCGGAATGATTCTACTATTCTTAACATCTTTTGTATCTGTTTTAGAATACTGGAAGCCTCGGTCCTCACGGAAGTGGGTGCCTTCATCCTCAGAAGTATTGCGCTCCTCCTGTACCTTCACGCCCATTTTAGACAGACGGTCAAGTACTGGCTTCAACTGCTCTGGCTTGAACTCAGCAAGCATATTGTTGCCTCTGGTCTCGAAGTTATTGCCATTAACCAGTTTCAGTAAATCTTCATCCATGAAGTACTTGCCGCCCTTCGCCTTGCTCTTCGGTACACGAAGTTCATAGTAGTAGCCACGATTGTTGTCTATGCGCTTCACCTTTACTTCACCATCCGATGAAGTAACCTCGTCAATACCACCATGCCAAGAAGAAAGCTCAAACTTCTCGGTCACGCTGTTGATAGGCGCATCCGTAGTCAAGCCCTTAGGGTCGAATCGGTCTGGCATCAAGATACCAGTCTTCACCTCGCCAGTATCAGTTGTATATTTCACCAGCTGACCGCCCAAGCCCTGATCCTTGCTGTCAACCAAAGCCTGCATCAGGTTACCGGTCACGATATAGCCATTCTTGCGGCTCTCATTTCTAGTCAGTCTATCCCAGTTATCAAAGTTTTGGTTCAATACTCTGAGATGGCTGTCTCCCATACTGATTGCCTGCTTAGTCATGTTGTCGATGGCACTGATAACATCTATATTGCCTTCACCTGCGCCTACCTTACCCACGATAGGGAATGTAATCTTTCTTCTGCCATCCAAGGTAGCGAAGGAAACCGAAGAGGCGTTAGGCGAGTAGTTATCAGTAATCTTGATGTCAATAAGTCTACCGTAACTGTTACCGAATCCGCTCAACTCGTTAGGGTTATTCATATCCGTAGGCAGAACGAAGGTCTGGTTTGTATCGAAGGTATCAAGCACACGCTCAAACATTTCAGCCTTGGCTTTCAGGTTCTTCACCACGTCGTTCAGCTTATCTTTCTCCTGCTTGTAGATGTTGTCATACTGATAGCCAGCCATCTTCTCAATCTGCTCATCGCTCATACCCGAATCCTTCTGACCCTTCTTGCCATCCTTGATATACTTCTCCTTAGCCTTGGTTGCAGCCTTCACGGCACGCTCCTCATACTTCTGAGTCTCGTCCGCAATCTTCTGGTCGAAGTACTCCTTCACGGCAGCCTTCTTCTCGGTCTTGTATTCATCCCAAGTCTTACCACCAGTCAAACCATCCTGCGAAGCCTTCACCTCAGAAGCCTTCATTGGCTTCTTCAAGATGGCCATGTTCACCTTTTCTATATAGGTATTGTCTGCAAAGGCGTTATCGCCGCCCGGCTCTGCACCCTGCTTCCAAACTTCCTTGTGGAGAGTCTTAGCCTTCAGAGGCAGCTCGGTAATCTCCAAGTCATTCTCGCCCATTTCGTTGAGTCGCTGAATCTCGTTGGCATAAAGCTCGCCAATCTCCTGCAACATCTTCTCCTGCTCAGAAACTCTCAGCAGAGCCATACGCCCAAGTAACTTGCTTGCATCGGCACCAGCTTCGCCATCGCCAACACCGCCACCGCTTGCAACAAGCGTCTGTGGGTCGATTCTAGACAAATCATCACCATGACTCTTTTCCCATCCGAATGGGTCTGCCATGCGAGCATAAAGGTCAAGATGCTCTGCCATATACTCACGAACTACCTTATCACCATATTTATTGGTAATATCGGCAACTTCCATTTCGTTGAACTTACTCTTCTGTGAAGATGTAGTATTAGCATCAAGAGATTTCAACTTAGCCTTAAACATCATCAGCAGTCGCTGCTCGGCAGGGATAAGGGAAACCACATACTCGTATGCACCTCTAGCCACCTGACCGGTTCGGTCGATACGCCCACGCATCTGAACCTCATCGTTTACGTCGAGCTGCTGCTGCGCCACGATCATCACACGCTTTTTCTGGTCCTTATACTTGCTCGAAGCATGAAGGGAAATACCGGTTGCTGCACTCTTATTGAGAATAAGCGCATCAATCTTGCCATCGTTAAAGTCGCGCGCGAGTTTCTTCTTGTCTGTATCAGCACGCTTCACCTTGGTAACAGTTCCGTTGTCGTTATAAACAAACTCGGTCTGTCTACCGGTCAGCTCGCCAACCTTATAGCCAGCCTTCTGCAGTTCGTTCTTGATAACATCAATAGGGGAGAGTGAAAGACCGGTACTTGTCTGCTCAATCTTCTTTTCCAGTTCGTGATAAGCCTCAACTGCCTCATCGCCCAAATCCGAAAGCTTGATGTAGCCGCTTTCACTATTATCCTTTGCGTCCTTCTGAGTATAGCGAAGTGTACCCTCCAGACCCTTCTTCAAAGATGTGCCCAAGTCTGGTGCGTCCATTTCCTCACCAAGCGCAAGGTTGCCAGTCTGCGATTCGTTGGTATTGTTCAACGCAATCACAGGCTTCATACCCTGCTTCAAATAGTCGATTGCACGTTCTGCAGCAGACTTCGCTTTCAGGGAGAGAAGAACCTGCTGAACGGTATTGAATGCCTTGCTGGCAAATGGCTGATTCTTGATACCCAGGGCAGCCGTTCCCTTCTTGATTCCCATAGTAGACTGAATGGCAGCCAGCTCGTCATTACGCTCATCCACGTAACTTGAAACATATTTCTTTTGGAAATTGATAATATCATTAAACAATCCGATGATACTATCATACTGCTCTCGCTGTTCCTGCACTCGCTCAGGATCATCAATCGCCTTCCAGTCGATGGTTACGCCTGTCATATCTCGCTCACGGCGAATCATCTGACCGCATTGCGTCAAGGTCTGGCTCATAATCTCCTGCAAGGTGGCACCACCACGCTTCACCGCATCAATCAAGTCGGATGATTTCATACCGCCCTCGTTCATGGCAGTACGCAAAGCGTAGATAGGCATGTTGTCTGGTCTCTTGGCAAAGGTTGCAGAGAAGAAGGTAACGTTCTTTGCCTTCTGAATAATGTGTTGGAAATAGTTGCCCTGACCGCTATTACCACCAGCCGTGTGGCTTTCGTCAAGGATAAGATAGGCGTTGTCCATCAGTTTTTCAATAGCATCACGTCTTCTTTGTCCGCTAAGGGCAGCAGCACCGAATGTCTTACCCTTCGCAAGTTTCTTCTCTTTTCGGGCACCATTCTCGTCAAACTCATACACACCGTTGCTTACTTGGCTGTAAGTAGTCAATACATAGTCGTATTCCTCTGGCAGTTTTCCGTTCTTTTCGATGTAGTCGAGCACACGCTTCACCTCGCTCTTCGATGGCAAAGCAAATACTACATTTCCGTCTGAGTCAGTAATGGCAGCTTCCTTGGCACTACCGAATACAAATGGTCTTAGGTCTGGGCTGCCAATATCCACCAAGTCACGGTAAACATCACTCAGCAATCCTGCTGTCTTGGTGAAATATACAGGAACCTGACCCTGCTTCTTGGCGTATCTGATAAGCGAAGCAGCCTGTCTTCCCTTACCGATACCAGTCATATCTCCAATGATAAAGGCGTTGCCCTTCTTTGCCTGCTGCAAGGCAAGGGCTACAGAGTCAACCTGCTCTGCAGCAAGATGAGAATACAAATCATCCTTATCATTATAGCCCAGCTCGTCAACAAGGAACTGGTCGGCATCGCCCAACTTTTCAAGGTTCTTGTTTACCGCCTCCTGCTGGTCGGCAGGTATCACGGCTTTCAGAGTGAATGGATTTCCACTCTTAGGGGTATAGGTAACTTTCTCGGTGCTTAATCCACGTACGGATTTGTCCACCCGCTGTAGTTGTCCCCGTGGTCCGCTTCCGCTCCCGGTGCTGGCAGGTTCATCAGCATTTGGCTGAGCGTCATTCCGTCCAGCTCCTCCTGATCCATTTCCTCGCTGCTCGTTGGTTCCAGTGGTTGGTTCTTTGCTTGGAGAAGGCTCTGTCCCTGTTCCGTCTGTTCTACTATCTCCATCAGAAAGTCTTCCATCTTCTCTTGGCTCGGTTCCTCGTTGATTTTCCAAGTCATCATGGGTTCCTGATACGGAAGTGGAGTCAAATAGGTCAGACTCTCGCTTACCATCTGGTTCGCTTCCTCCTCGTTTTCCTGCTCGTACTCCCTCTTTAGGAGTACCAGTAGCGCCTTGTTTATCAAGTTCTGGTTGAGCACTTCTTGTTTCTCCTCCGATGGCAGAATCCATCCGTTCACCTCGTAGTATATCATCTTCAATTCGTTTATAAAGTTCGTCATAATCTTTCACGGTTTCAGCTCTGGCCTTATCCTTTACTGGTGGAAAGGCATTCTCGTTCAAGCGTCTTCCGTTTATTAATATAATACGTGTAGGGTAGCTGGTTCCCTGCTTTGCATAGAGACTGCCATCCACATTAATCACGTCCTCCACATTATAGTGGCTATAGAGATAACCAAGGAAAGCCTTATCCTTCGGATTCAGACTTCCGTTCTTGGCGTATTCTGTCTTGCCGCCGATGATAATGGCAGCACGGCCATCGTCCTTCATGCTCTCCAAGGCATTAATAGCCATCTGTCCTTCCAAAGAAGAAATCTTATAGCCGTCATACTCCTTAGGGGTAGCACTACCGAATGGTGGGTTTGTCACCACCACGTCAACGTCCTTGTCTGCAAAAGGCTGAGTTCCGTCCTGACTGGTCACGTTCTTGAAACCCTGTCTTCTCAGGTTCGCCAATCGCTGTGCATCAATATCGTTCACATGCACCTTATCCATTGGCAAGCCGATGGTAAGCATGCCGTTGCCGGCACTTGGCTCCAGGGCACTCTCAATCATCTTGCCGTTACCCTTCACATACATATCCGCAAGGAAAGCATAAGGGGCAGGGGTAGAGTACTGCTGCTTCATCACTCGCTCAGAATCTCTCTGGTTGAGGCTAGGCTGATTCTCATAGAGTGTCTTGATGCGTTCAAACTTCACAGCATCGTTGGTTGACTCTGAAGAAGCAATACCTCTTGCACGCTTAACAATGGCTGTTTCAGCAAGCTCCTGAAGGTCTGTATCCTTAATATCCTTCAAACCAACTCTCTCAGCTATCTTTCTCAGTTCAACGATACCGTTAAACTTATGTTTGAAGCCCAACTGTAGGTTCACGGTATCAATAAACTTCTTCTCAGCCAGCTTCCTCTCCTCGGCAGTCTTGGAGTCACCCACCAGATTCTCCTGATGCTTAGGTGAAGTCTTCTCGTAGTAGTCAGCCCATTCCTTCAAGCTCATGCGCTGCTCACCATCACGATAGCGGATATTCATCATCTGCTCATAGATAGCATCCACGTCTTCCTTCTTAAAGAGCTTGGCAGCAGGGGCAAACTCCTTGCGCATTTCCTTCACCACGTCTTCAAGATTGTGCATACCTCTCTTGATTCTCAGATAAGCATTCTCGGCCATGGCGCTCACCAGCTTAGGCAATACCTCCAGCTGTCTAGAGTTAAGACCAACAAACGAAGCAGATATTTCATCCTTGCCGGCATTCTTGAGCATATCCCAAAGGTCATTAACTTTCTTGTTTGAAGCCGCTACTGCTGCATCGTCAGCAGTTTGCTGAGGCTTCTTTTCGGTTTTTGCTTTCTTCTCCTTCTCGAATCCTTCTGCTGCATTCTTGATTCCTTCCATAGGGTCAGCAGATGGTTCCGCTTTAGGAGTCTCAACCTTTGGTTCAGTTTTCTGCCCTCTGGTCTTGGCAAAGATGCTTTCATAGATAGCACGGTGCAAATCATCCGTCACCTCACCATTAAGATAATCAAGAGCAATATCCTTGGATAAATCATCCACGTCAGCCTTCATGATCTCCTCCTCAGTCAGAGGATGCTCCTTCTTGAATTCCTGGGCGGCCGCCGCAATCGGGTCAAAAGTAGGGTCTGGCTTCTCTTCTTTAGGAAGGAGTGGGAGACCGCCTTCTTTAGACGTTTCACCATTCAGCTTCTTCATGTACTCAATTCCGTCATGAATGAATTTCTCGGTTTCTGCAATATCGTCAGGATGCAGACGCATCAAATTATCATCCAATCCCTTGATATTTCCGATAAGCCAAGTTGCCTGTTTCTTATTCAGCTTCACACCTTCAAGAAGTTTTCTTGTTGTAGGATCGTCAGAGGTCAGACGTTCAAGATAACTCAACTGCTTTTCAGTAGCAGGCTCAACTGGCTCATTCTTGATTCTGTCTAGCGCATTTCTTGCCATGCTGAGAATGCCAGCAATCGTATTACTACGAGAAGGTTCTGGTTTCCACTCATCATGAGGAATGCCCAGATAATCATCAAGTAAGTCTTCTGCCTTGTAGAGAAGCTGAAAAGCATCATCCTTCTTCTTGATTCCACCTTTCTCAATCTCTTCAAGCAAAGCCTTCTTACGGTCATAGATAGTACCTTTCGGCATTTCTTCCGAACTGGTTTCGGTCTTATCGTCAATTCGCTCCAACACACCATTCAGGTCACCAAACTTCTTGCCATCATACTCGTAGTATGAACCAGTGTATTCGCCCTTCTCGTTTGGCTCATCAACCTTGATAACCTCCTTGTCTCCATCAATCAGAATCTTCTGCTTCATGATAGGACCATTCTTTGATGGAGTCTCGGTTTCCTCGTCCGTCACTTCAATACGACTTTCGAGTTCCTTGTTTACCAAATCGTCAGGTTCCTCTACTCTTCGTCGCTCTGCTTCTGCTGGTTCATTTCCTCCTGATGCTTCTTGTTGAGGTTCTTCAACGCCTGAAACATCATGGCCTCCTTCAATTTCTGAATGTCCTGTTCCATAATCTTGCCATTTTTTAAAGTTCAAATACTCATTAATTAACTCTTCCTTGGTAGGAGCTGCTTCAAACATATTGCCCTCGCCAGTATTTCTAGCCTTAGCGATGCGGTTGTATTCGTCAAGTAAATCTCTGAAATCAGAAACCTTGCCCTCCAAGGCTAAAGCCATCATCTGAGAGATAGAAGGGTAGCGCTTAGCTGCATCCTCACCGAACATGGATGGTGTTCTCAGCAGCGTATCAACCTTATTGCCGCCCTGTCTTGCCTCATAGAGCAACTGGATAGCCTGATCTATCTCATCACGAAGAGAGAACTCGCCCAACTTCATATTATCCATTACCGAGCGGATAGCGTTGATAGCCTTGTTCTTCACCGTAGAGTCGATGCCCAGCATTCTGATAGTCTCTGGCTTGAAGATTGAACCCAAAAGAAGGTTCTTCACATACTCCCTGCCTTGTGCAGAAAGTCGCTCAGGATTATCCATCATCTGTGCCACCTCGTTCTGTCCGATGATACCTTTATCTACTAACGTCTTTACCAAGTCATTTATTGCCTTGGAATTGTTAAAGAAAGCATCAAGAGAGCCATTTCCTTCAATCTCGGCAACAATCGCGCCTACCTCGTCAGAAGTCAAGGTCTTAGCCTTGGCAACCGCCTGCTCTGTATTGCTCTGAGTCTTCTTCTCGTTTCGGTTGAACTTAGCGAAGGTAGCTGCGTCGTAAGGCAATCTCTCATCCGTCACCATAACCAGACGAGGATGCTCAATACCGCTCTGCTCAATCTGCTCTCTGGTAAAGCCGAAGTTCTCGGCATTCTCCAAAAGGTCGTTGATGTATTCGCCATCCGTGCCGTCCTTTGCCGCCTTCTGTCCTGCCATCGTTCTACCGTTACCATCATAAACGATACCCTCGTCAGACACCACTGGCACCTGCTCGATAGCCATACCATTATACTTTCGGGCAATCTGGTCGGTGTTCTGCTGAGCCGCCTTGTCGTGCTCATAGTCACGATCGTTCACGGTTCTGCCCTCAGCATCGGTAGGGAATCCCTCAGATTTCTTATAGTCGTTATTCACATCGTGTGAAGGAGTAAGGCTTTCTGCCGGAACAATCTCATAGTGTCCCTTAATTTTAGTCTCTCCGTCAGGCAGCATTCGCGTGCGCTTGTTGCCTACAAGTCTAGGTGCATTCACAAACTTCTGTGCAGCCACGCTGCCAGCCTCATGAGCACCCTCAGTCTGTTCTGTATTACCAACGGTCTCCGCAACCTTCTTGGCGGTCATAGCCTTCTTGATATTCTGAGCGTGGCCCAACTGCTTCTTGGCAGCTTCAATGGTCTGGTTCTTCAAAGCCTCCTGCTCCATAATGTCGTTAGGCTCGGCGGTATAGTCCACCTTCATCTTCTCGGCATCCTTCAAAGCATTCTCAGCTTTCTTAATCTGTCCGTCCACCACCTTCTCGGCATTATCCCCGAAATCCTCAGTAAGAATCTCCGCACTCTGCTCAGGAGTCATACTAGCATAGTCTGGTGTAGGTCTTCCCTTGCTATCCGTAGCCATAGGAACATCGGAACCATCGGCAAACTTTCTGCTAGGCAGAGGCTGCTCTTGTGGTGCTAAGTTCTCATTTGTGGTATTATCTTCGCCCGATGTGGTATCAGATGTGGTATCATCTTTGCCATTTTCACCCGATTTTGTGGTACTATCTTCCGATTTTGTGGTATTATCTTGTGGTGCCTCCTGCTCCTTTGGCTGAGGCTTTGCAGCATCCTGCATTGCCTGCTCCTGTGCTGCCTGATTATAAGGCTCAGAGTTCTTCATCTGCAACCTCTGAGTATATTCTGCAGCAAACTGGTCGATAGGCTGATTTTGGAACAGAGTAACCTCATCTGCCTTCACGTAAACCATTTCCTTTGTATTAGGATCTAAGCAGACGAGCATATCGCCGCTTCCTTCCTTCGCTCTGCCTGTAGTCTGGTCGAAAGAAACATCACCCGAACCAACAAGAAGAGTTCTTCCGTTGCTGTCTTGAACATACAAAGCCTGTTCGCCATTCATCGCCTGTCCGTTCAAGGTTCCGTGATAGCTCCAATCAGAAATAAAGCTCTTCACGTTTTCCTCTATAGCATCAGCAGTAGCCTGCTGCATACCCTGCACTCTAGCGTTCGCATTAATATATTGGGCAAGTGGGGTCAACTCTTCTTGTATCAATCCATTCTGAATGAGTGCATCGTAAATCTGTGCCGGCGTTAAGCCCTGCTGGTGCAATTGCTCAAAGGTTTGCTTGAACACATCGTTGCTATCCATCGCTGCATCAAGGGCTTGCTCTGCGTTGCGAAGATTGCGCAACTCATCAACTACCACGCCGCTATCCGGGTTGTCCGTTCCCAGACTATGCTCCTCGGCAACCGTCTTACCTTGGCTGGCAGACTGGTCTGCGTGTGGCCTCCAGCTAGGGAAAAGCTCATCTTCGAGTGCTCTCTTCACATGATAGAAGATTCTGTTCTCCTCATCAGTACGCTTCATCGGGTCCTTGCGCATGATTTTGTCAATATCAATAACAATGCTTCCTTCTTTACCAAGAAGTTCTTTGATAGAAGCCATGAAGTTATTAGTATAACCTTTGCTTTCTGATCTGAGGTAGCCAAGCAAACCGTTTTTATCTGCATACTTCGTCCAATCAAGATAGAGCGCACTCTTCTGGTTGCGCAACTCATTAATCAGTCGGGCATTATTCGGGTCTGTAATATCCTTATTCTCGTCATATCCGTTTTCCTTGAGGAATCTAAACGCTAGATTAGTGACAGTTCCATCATCATCTATGAACTGCATATCCTTCATCCTGGCGTAGCCCATCAGCGACATCATATCGTCATTATCACGATAAAGCTTCTGCTTGTAAAGAATAGCTCTGCGCTCATCGGCATTCTTATAAGAGGTACGTGTAAGCAGCGTTCCGTTCTTGGTGTATTCCAGAATCTGCTTATTCTTCACGTCGTTCACGCTGCGGTAGCTTTTACCTCTTGTCGTATTAAACAGTCCCATGGCCGCATTCACCTTCTCTTTGGTGCTCTGAGAAACGTCAGGGTCGCTCATGAAATCCGTGTAAGCAGTCTTATACTTCGGATCTCTTGGTGCTGTCTTCGATGCGCGGTCCACCTTTACGAAAGCATCCATCAGATTCTTACCCGATGCAGAAGAAATCAATTCATTCTTCTCGTCAGGAGTCAGACGAATATCCACGGCAATAGGGGAACCGTTGGCATTCTTTCCAATCACGAAATTACCACCGCTATTATGAGTAAGATGATGCAGAATATTGCCCATCTTCACGAAGTTACTAGGCTCGCCAGCCTTGAATGCGCCAACCATCACAACATCTTCCAACCAAGTACCAAAGGAAATATCCTTGTCGCCAGTCACGTTGTCGGCAACCATCATGGTTCCAGCCTCAACTCCGAGACCGGCAGCCGTAGCACCAAACTTCTGCGCGCCATGAAGCAACCGCTCTCCTGTACTCTTTTCCATACCGGTAATTCCGAACTTAGAAACCCAAGGCGACATGATTGCACCCGAAACTCCGAACATAGCACCCGTTACCGCACCATGCTCAGCACCTTTCAGACCAGCCTCACCGATAGCCTGCAACGAAGTATCATCGCCAGTAGAAGCCTGATTCAAGGCAGCAGTCACACCCGAATATCCTGCAAGGTTCAGCGCACCTGTTGCTGTTCTGGTTCCCAATCCCGACATGATCTTCTGTGCCGTAGTCATGTTGGCTACCTTGAAAGCCATCTGTTGGGCGGTAAGTTTCTGTGCCGCCTTCATCACGCCGGCCTTCACCAGTCCGTTAGTCAGAACTCGGGTTCCAGTATTCACGGCAGCACTTGCGCCGGCACCGATTACGGCAAGCGGACCAGAATCAGCAGCCATGTTTACTGCAGTAGAAGCGAATCTCGTACCGATTCCCGAGCGGTAGGTTTCATCCTTGTGGCCGGCAACCTTCTGAATCTCCGCATCACCATCCGCAATAGCAATACCTTCCTGCAATCTCTGTCTTGTATCTCTAGACATCACAGATGGAGCCACCACCATACCGATAATAGAGTTACTGAGGTTCTTTACAATATAGTCAAGCGCACCATGAGGCATGATTTCCTCCTGATTTCGCATCGTCAGAGCCTTCTGAGCATAGTTCATAATCTCAGGAGTAACGTATTTGTCCACGTATTCCTCCACACTCATGTTCAGTTTATCTGCGCTCTCGGCAATATGGCGCTGCATTCCCTTCTGCGAATAAATCTCGTTGATTTTGCTGCTGAGATTATTCATCAGAACGTTCTGGCGGTTCACCTGCTCCTGCGTCTGTGCATCACGGAAAGCCTGTTCCTTTACCGACTGAGGCGCATAGATGCCGCCCATCTTGTCAAGGTTCTGCTGATACTGCTGACGTGTCAACTCCTGCGCCTCGTTCATAGAAGAATCTACAAGTTCGAGCAGATCATTACCCAAAATACCTTCGGTCTGTCCGTCATTTCTTACGAACTTGTTACCCTCAACCTCATACTGAGCAAGAGTTCTTGCATCGTCCTCTCTCTGCTGCTTGGCTCTAGCCTGTTTAGCTTCAGGAGTAGAAAGCTGCTGCATCGTTTCGTTGAAATTCTTGGCAGTAGGAGTTATTCTGCTTCTGCTGATAGGGGTTGCTCTCTGCTGCTCCTGACGTGCTGACTGCTCTTGTGCTCTTTGCATGCGTGCGCGCGCATTACTAGCCTGCGCCTGCTGCATCGGGTTCATCTGGTCGTTACGCATGTGCATCAACCGCCAGTTCTGCATGTAGTCTGTACCAGAAGTAGTAGCCGTTCTAGGCTGCTGAGCCTTCTGCTGCCTTGGCTTCCGATACTGAGCTGCGACTTCCTGCGCTCTCTGCTTCATCGTCAGCTTCTTGACAGGCTGAACTGGCTTCTGCTGCTGAGGCTTCGGATTTACTGCGTGAAGTCCGAGTCGCTGCGCAAACTCCTCATACGAACTACTGGAAACAGCACCGTCTGCATGAAGCGCATCATAGAGCTGCTTTCTGTTATGATAGCCCTGCTTGCCAGGCGCATACACGAACTGTCTGAAATGTTCTCTAGTTCCCGATACTGCGCCATCGGCTTTCAAGGCGTTATAAAGTTGGTCAAATTTATCTCCAGCCATATATTATATATTAATGTTTATAATCCAAGTTTCTTTGTATTTTTATAGCCGTTCTTCGACTTGCCGGCAGGCTTTGGTCTGTTTCTCGCATTCCTAGCCGCATTCTGCGAAGCTGCTGCCTGACTGGTAACAGATGCACCCTTTCTTCTTGTGGTGGTCGTTACCTCTGCGCCAGTCTTCGGATTGATGGTCTTTGTACTGGTAGAAGTAGAAGTCTCGCCCTGCGGAAGCTTGCCGTATTCACGGTAGTACTCCTGTTCCCACATGGTCTTGTTAGGCTGATAGCGCATCTTGCCGTTCTTATCCTCAAACCAGTACTTGGCTCCCGAGCCGCTACCGCTCCTGCCTGACCGTCCACCGCCGCCACGCCCCTTATGGGTTGCGTTGTACTGCTGAATAGCCAGACGCTGCCTAGCCTGCTCATCCTTCACCTTGTCACGCTCCTTCTTATACTCGAAGTCACGCTTATCCTTATCCTTCTTATACTGGGCAGCAGCCTCATCCTTTCCCTTTCGGTACTCAAACTTATCCTTGGCAAGCTGATTACCCTCACCACGAAGACCCATAAGATACTCCTTATAAACCTGATCAGCCTGTGCTTTTCGGTTATCTAGGTCGAAGTTTGCCTGCTTATAGGCAGCATCCGCATCAAGGGCAGCCTGTCTCAGTCTCTGAGCCTTGCGGTTTTGATAACCCTGTTCCATCATGGCAGTAGGGTCGTTGAACACCTGCAGAGGCGCACCCTTCGAAGTGTTGATGATGTTTCCCATGTGGCGAATAGCATCAGCAAAGGCTGCAATACGCTCTCTGTTGGTAGTGATTCGGCGGTCATACTCATCAGGAGTCTCGCCCTCACGCATTCCCGGTCTGCTCTTCGGTATAACCTTGCCGAGCCAACTGAAAAAGCCGCCATCCCTCTTTTTAGGGTCAGCCTCAAACTCTGGAACCTGCTGTTCCTGCGGCATCCGAAAGCCGCTCAGAGCAGTAGAAAGCGTATCATAGCGAGGTGTTCCGTCAGCATTCCAACCTGTAGAAGGCTGCGGCATTCCCTCAAAGTTGCTCTGAGGCTGGGGAGTGTCCTCTGCTGCATCGCCCATGTAAGGAGTCTGTACTGGTCCCAAGGCAGGGTTTGCATTACCGCTTCCCTGCGGAACGAACTCTTCCTGCTTAGGCATCTGGGTAAAGTCTGTAATAGGTGCTGCGCCAGTCTGAACAGGCTGAGCCTCAAACTTACCGGTAGCACCGCCCCCATTCCCGAAGAAGTTAACGCCAGCACCGCCATTTACCACCGCGGCTCCTCCGTTTCCTCCATTCATCACCTGATCATAATCGGGATATTTCGCCCTCATCAGGTCATGCACAGCCTCAGGATAGCCGCCGATAGTTACCGGCTTCTTCCTAGGCTGCTGCGTATTCTGATTATTATTTACTACCATAAGTGTTGCATATTCTTAAATAAGTCTCTAACATCATCACCCAATAGCCTAACCGTAACCTTTAAGCTTGGAGAAATATCTTTCTGGTTTGTAACTTCTCCATGAGAATTATCATCTTTGAAAGGGGAAAGTTTCTTCTCCTCTTCCTCGCTTAAATCAGGAAGCTGAGGGTTGAAACTGTAGCCATTCGCTAAGCGGCGATATTCTTTGAAGTCTTCTGAACAAATGGGTTTTTCGCCAACTATAGCCTTTGCCATCTTCCGAATCATCTTTACAGCTTCAATACCGTATTCACGATACTCCTTAGAGTATTTACGAACCTCTTCAACCAGCTTGGTCTTCTCCTCCAACTCCTTCTTGGTAGCCGCCAGTTCATTGCCCAAGTCGGCAATTACCTCGTCCTTCTCTGCAATCACCTTCTCTTTGTAAGCGAGAGCACTCTCGGCACTCTTCAAAGCCTGAGCATCAATCTTGTCAACAACCTTGTCTGCAAGCTCATTCTTCAACTTCTCATTCTCCCCAACATACTTAAGACCTAACTCGGCAAGATTCTTCTCACGAATCTTTGTAAGGCGAAGTTCCTCGTTCTTCTTGTGGATAATCTTGTTGAGTCGTGTAATCTCCTTGCCGAGACGCTTAATCTTCTTTGCCTGCTCATCCAACAAAGCATCGTTGAACTGGGAGGCTGCTTCTTTAAGGGCAGGGTTGCCTTCCTTTGACTGCTCTTCGCCAGGACCAGGAGCCTTGGTGTTCTTTTCGGACTCCTTCTCCAAACGTTTCTTACGCATATCGTAATCATGTCCGCTAATGGTTATATAATAACCTTCCTTGGATAAAACACGGAAAGCTTCAAGCACAGAAGGCTTCTCATGCTCAATCCAGACACTCTCGTCAAACTCAAATGGCTCTGTTGACTTGTGGAGACCAATCACTTCAAACTCTTTCTTTAATATCTTCTTTGCTTCTTCTAATGTCATAATCTATTTTGTTTTAATGTTTATAATCTTTGTTCTGTTTTTTAGGAACTCAATCTGTCTTTCAACAGCTGGCTTCGAGAAATATAATGCTGGAACTTTTGTTCTGCTATCCATGATGTATTGCCATCTGTTCCACCAATGTTCCTTGAAAGAAATTATGTACGCACAACTGCACTCTTCAAGTAAAGGAATCTGTATTGCTTCTATTCTTACTTTCATACCTTTTATGTTTTAACTTCATTAACAGTTCCCGAAAATTCAGGGGTGGGGAAAATCGGAAAACCGAAATCCAGAAAAAGGGGGTGGGGAGAGGCAGAATTTCTTTATTTGTATTATTCTACTATAATTTGCAACGGTGGTCGAAGGGGGTGGGGGTCTTGGGGGCGCCTGTTGTGCCTCGTCCACCTTGCCTGTTGCTCATCCGCTCCACCTTCTAGCTGCCTACCCCTTCAACCTCTTCTTGGCTCCCGTGGCTAGGTCGAGAGGGTCATAGTGCTGCCCCACATCATTGTAGCCTGTAGGGATAGGGTCTTTCACGGCTCCCTTCCCATATTGAGCCTCGTACGCTATTGCAGTTGGGTTCACTTGTGGCGTGTGTGATACATTTGTGTTATCAATTGGCTTTCCATTTGAGCCTAAAGTGTTGGTTTTCACGCCTTTAGCACCTTCGAGTTCTGACCCCAATTGGTTCACACCGAAATTGAACATGGCATTTGACGCATTTTGAGCCGCATCGCTAGTGGCTTGCGCCTTCTGCTGCTCGATTTGCTGACGTTCTCTAGACAACTGCTGAGTGTTCTGAAGGTGAGCATCCTCCACATGCTGCTTGCGAGCCGTGTCCTGTGCCGCTACGTTGGCTATCGTGTCGCCCATAGCCTTATTAGCTGCCTCCTTCGCCATCGCCACGCTTGCAGCAGTTCCACCGCCAACGGCAGCAGCGCCATCAGCCTTGCGAACATACTCGTCCTGTACTTCCTTCGCCCTTCTCATGAGGTTTTGACCCGCTTTGGTGTCAAGGTAGTCCGTGTTGTAGTTCTTGTCGTACCATGCCTTCTCGGCGTTCGTTCTGTACGTGTTCTCGGCTGCTGCCCTTCTAGCTGCCTTCTTAGCCTTGTTAGCACCGAAGAGAGAGGACGCAACACCGCCAGCCAAGGCAGCAGCGCCTAATATCCACTCCTTTTTGTCCGTGAGTACAGGGCAAGAGGTCAAATTCTTTGGGATTTTTGATAATATTTCCGTCATAATTGCAATTATTTGATGTTTCGAGGGCAAATATATAATATTTGAAGGTTCGTTTTGCCGTGTTCCAACCTCGTTCAAAATCGCCCCAAATCTCACCAATTTCTTTCTCGGGGCGCAACTCACCCCTTCTCCTTCTCCCTCTTCTCCCTCTAGAAGACCCATTTTGTAAACATACGTGATTATTGTAAAGAAAAGACAAGCGGCTAATTATAAGCAAGTTAGTTTCAGTTGTCCCCGAGGGAGAATAAAGCCGTGATGTAAAGAAAGTTCTTATTTCATAAAAGAAGATTCTTTGCAAACAAAAAAGGATGTTTGCATTAATAGGTACGCACGCACGCAAGGAGTTCGTTAGCAAACTTTAACTAGGCGCATTCAACCTTCTTGAATGGTTTTCACCCACAATCAACGCTAAACTCGCTCATTTCTGCCGATTTTTGCGATTTTCGGGCAGTTGGTCGGGGTTTCTCCCAAATTCGCAAGTTTTGAGCCGTTTAAGAGCCATTTGCAAGCAGATTAGAGCCGATTTTGTGGGGTTTTCGTAGATTTCATGGTTTTGTGCCGGATAATGCGCTCATCTAGGATTAAGGCTTTTAGAAGATGATTTAGGCGGTTCTTATTTCATAAAAGAAGATTCTTTGCAAACAAAAAATGGAGATTTTATTTTCCTAGTTGGAGAAATATTTTTTCCTAGTTAGGGAAATTGTTTTCTCTCCCTGTACTCTCTCTGTTCTCTCTCTCTTGTGTGTTCCTACCTTATGGGTGAGAGTGAAGAATCCTCGGGGGAGATAAGGGGGCAGCGCCCCCACGGGCGCAAGCGCCCTCCCCATGCCCTGTGGGGCTGACGCCCTCACTACTCTGCACAAAAGTGGCAAGGCTCGAACCCCTCGTTCTCTGCCTTATAAAGTGGCATTCTTTCAGTCATATCATCGTGTACTCCTTTGCAGTTGTAATCGAAGTGATAGTAGTATGTATCATAATCTGCAAAAACTTCCATTTCCTCATACTCCCTATGATACTCTTCTTTTTGTTCTTCTTGTTTACGCTCAACGTCTTCGTTCACGTTGTGAAAGAACGTACTTTTGAAGGAGTACACCAAGACAACCGCAACAAAGCAGAATCCAAGCAAACCGCCTAAGAATGTGCCGACCTTACTTAAAAACTTTTTCATTTCGCTATAATCTTTAGTTCGTCAACTTGTTTAAAAAATTCATCAAGGGTATCAGCGGTATAATGAATACCCTTATATCTCACGAATGCTGCAAACTCTTTAGAGTTATCAACAACCTTTAAAGGCTCCTCACCTAGAAGAGTTGACAACTTCATATTAAAGTACTTCGCTATTTTCATTAGCGTCCCTAATGAAGGGATAGTTTTGTTGTTAATGATATTGCTCATACCAACTTGAGTTATTTCGAGGTAATCTGCTAAATCCTTCGCCATAACTCCACGTTCTTTAAGTAACTCTTTCAAGTTCAGATTTATATTTTCTGTTGATGATTTTGTTGCCATAAAATATTACTTTAATTATTTGGGTGCAAAGATACAAATAATTCACCTAATAATTTTATTAAAATCTGTAAATTAATCTAAGTTTTATATTAACAGAGGTTAAATATCACCTAAAACTTGAAATTAAGTGCAGAAAAATTTGGTAGAATTAAAAAGTTAGATTAAATTTGCACCCGAAATCAAGTTGGTTTGATTTCTCAAGCGTAGCAATGGCACATTTAGAGATTTTGGCTAGTAACGAACGCTATACAAATAGGTTAAGTAGGCAAAACACTGAGGATGATACAGGCAAAACACCGAGGACATCGTACACCGAGTTAGTTGCAACTCTCAAAGCAACAAGACAAAGAAGTCTCAAACACTCATCACGGAAGATGTAAAAACGCTAGTCGTGTTAGACTAGAGAAACATCGAAACACGTCAACCCACGGACGTTAAACGAAGGGAGCTAGGTCACATGTAACTTGTGAACGTTGGGCGCAAACGTACACCTGCACTTTGTATGTATAACATTAAAATAAACGAAAATGGAAAGAACAATAACACTTACAAGCGATGAGATAGCAAACATCAAGTCTGCTATTGAAGATAGAATAATCCTTTTAGAGGATTATCTTTCAACCAACGAAGGCACTCCAATAGCGCACAAGCGATTGAAGGATTTCAAAGATATTAAAGAAAAGTTGAACCATTAAACAATAAGACAATGGAAAAGACAATAACACTTACTAGTAGTGAGATTTCAAGCATCACTCTCGCTATATACGATAAGGTAATGAACCTTTCACAAGCAGTTCTTATTTGTGGTGCGGAACTCACACCGAATGCACAACAGAGAATAGAGAACTTAAAGGCAATCGCCCTTAAATTAAATGGTATAGAATCTTAAAGATAGGAGATAAGAATATGAGAAAGAACAAAACTTACGAGCAGCAGAAGAAGTTCTATGACAAGAACAACGACTACGAGAGTTTAGGTGCATTATTCTTCGAATGGCTTACTAGCGGTTATATGACCGCAAAGCAGATGCAAGATGTGTACAGAGAAGGAACAAAGGAATGCAAGGAGTATATCTTTGAAGACTTGTTTCACCTTGTAGGACACAAAACCTTCTATCAGTTCGTTAGAATCTTCAACTTTGGAAAGAAGTAACATGGAGCGGTCAGCGAATAGAGGAGCACATCACGTTCAAGCCGTGAGACCGCACAAGTATAACAATTAAAAGAAAGGAACGAAAATGAAGAAAATTTTAGCTTTGAAAGAGTATTGGAGTCTAATCAACGAGATAAGCGACTATCTCAGAGAAGACCATGACACCATTACCACGAAAATCAACGGAGTTGAATACGTAGTGTATAAACGCCTAAATCCCGACTATGTGGAGTTTCTGAACAACGAAACGAAGGAAGTCACTTTTGTTGATATTATAGACGAGCCAACCGAGGTTTCAAGCCTTTTGGTTCAGTCAGCAGTAAACGAAATAAGATATAGAAAGGGTTAAGTTATGGACATCACAATTTATGTATTAATCTTCTTAGTTGGCAGTCTTACAGGCTACAGACTGAGAGCAGCAAAAGACATGGAGGACGAGTAATATGAACATTATCAGAGTAACAAAGACATCACGCAACAGGGTTGACGTAGTCTTTACAGGCGACAAGTATCTGTTTTTCAATCCCGATAATGGATTGATAGCTTTGGCGCAGAGACACGAATTTGGTTCGGGGGTGTTTCATGTATTGCTTACGGAGCAGATAAGCAAGAAGATGATAGAAGAAACCATAAAGAACAATGAGCCATCAAGCATTATTGCTTTAGGTTTTGAATATCATAACGAGGGCGATAAACCTCAGCATACTTTACCATTTATCGTGAAAGTTGAACTCGAACCAAGATAAGACAATGAAGAAGAATAAGTTAGAACTTACAGACAAGGAGTATGACGCACTTAGGGCGTTACTCTATCAAACAACAACGTCAGCCTATGCAAAGGCAGTTGGTTGCGCAGTCTTCATGGCAGCACATTTGGAGTTGTTTCCGGAGACTTACAAGACTTTAGAAGAGATAAACAAGAAATTAAATCCATAAAGATATGAAAAAGAGAATTAAGATAGTGTTGGTAGTGGCAACGATAGTTGCCCTACCTCTTATGGGAGCGCAGCAGAGCAAGAACGAGGAGAAATCTTTGCTTGTAGACTTCATCGAGTATTGTAAGACATGTGAGAACCTTAGGCAAGTGGATCCTAACAAGGACTACACCCAAGCAACACTCCATGAGCTGAAGAATGCAGCACGTTTTTACGAGGAACAGGAGAACTTTGCCGACTGCACAGATTATCAGCAGCAAGCAAAGATAGATAAGATTATCGGCAGAACTTATGATGCTAAAGTCATTAACAAGTAAAGACTATGAGCGCAGATGATTTACAGAAGTTAAGTGACCTTCTTCTTGCTTTCAGCAACGAGGATGCCACAAAAGGAGAACGTATCGCCATATCAAGGGCGCAAGCAATCGTTTTCCGATATTATTTATCAAAGAAATACGGAGCAATTTAAATTATAGGAGATAAAATTATGAAGACAACTAAGGCAGTTAGATTGAGTGACAATTTTGTAGGAGTTGAGATTAACACCATACAAGACGTAGTTAAGGCACAGGCAGCCGGACTCAAATTTGTAGACAAGGAAGGTTGGGGATATGATGTTTATACCATCGATGATGAAGAGACCGGAGAAGAGCGAGAGCCTACAGAACAGGAAATCTTCGAGCGCATCACCAAAGACCTCTCAGAAGGCAAGGAAGTGTACGCATGTATGGAGTTATCGTCTGATTGGGAAGTACAGGAACGAGCAAAGACAAATCTTAAAACCAACTTCTATGTTGGTCAACAGGTTTTCCTATTGCGTGATAACAAGATATCTGAGAAGACGATTTCTCGCATCATCCTTGAGAAGAATGAAGACAGGGAATGCTGCAAGGTTTTGTTAAGACATGATAGCGAATACACCAAGGGCACAGACGTCTTCGCAACAAAGGAAGAACTTGTAGAAAGTCTGTTGAAGGAGTAAGTTTAACCCGAGGGAGAGAAATCTCCCTCACAAACCATATCGAGTATGACTAATTCAGTTGTTAAAAATCTGTTGGATAAAAAGGATTGGAGCAGAATCATTTTCCGCTTTCCTACATCAAGCTATACTATGTTCAATAGCGACAGATACGAGATAGATAGTTTCTGTATATATATCCATGACGATACGTCCAGAGAGTACGAGGAAACGAAAGTTCTAGACATAAGCAGTCTGATTTCCATGGAGATTAAGAAGAAGAGTTTTGAAGATATTGTAGAGGATATGTAAGAAATATGACGATAATCATAAAATTTTTCAAGGGAGCCATCTACGTTGACAAGTTCGGGCGAAGATACAGGGCACGTACAACGTTCATCATCAAGCAGACCTCATTTACTGAGAGGTTCTTTCTGCCGAATGGAATGCAAGTAGACAAGAAAAGTTGTCTTGAGAAGATAAACGAGAATAGAAAATAGTTGTTGTTGTTATATATAGGGCGAATGCGGTATTCAAGCCGCTACAGATGGTTGCAACGTACCATCCGCCCACCAAGTTTAATTTTAAAAGAAAGGATTTGATTATGAAAAAGTATTTAGTAGAAATCGTGGAGAGAATCACCTACAAGGTATCTCTAGACGCAGCATCATCCGAAGACGCAGAGAATGCCGCAAGACGTTTGTACGATTTGGGTTGTTTGGAGAATGGCGAGTTGGAAAGTGTTTCGTTTGATGTAGTAGAAGAGAAGGAGGGCGTGTAAGATGAAGAAACAGAAATTATTTGTGTTGATTAAGCACGGAGCAGACAACCAAGACTATTCGGGCGTTAATATTATTGGAGTATATCGCACCAAGACCGCAGCCAAGGAGCGGATGGCAGAAGAGGAGGATAATATCCTAGGTTTCTACAAGGAGGAATATCCCGATAACTATGAAGTGTCTGAAGACAAGGACGAATCATCATGGAGCTGCTCATGCAAGGATAGTATTATGTTTGATGAGTTGTTAATAACAGAAAGTGAATTAGATTAATATGGCAAGAAGAAAAATAGAATTGATTGACGAGAGCACAAAGAAAGTTGCCCTCTCACGTATATTCGGCAAGAATTGCGCTAGCAATATTGGCGAGGAAAAGCAGAACTATTGCGGCTATGTAAGTGGAGAAGTGACAGAAGTAGTATTCTTGGGAACCTGTATCGTGATAGAACGCAAAGAGCAGTTTGCCCATACATACAAGTGGAGTGATACCATTTGCAACTCACTTATGCAGACTAATGGCGTGAAGTACAGGAAAGAAGGTTGGGTCAGCTTTAACGAGCAGAAAGACGCCTACTTTGATGTAGATACACGCAGCATATATATCAGATTTCAAACAAAACAAAAACAGAAAGCAGTATGAACAAGCAAGAATTTATCTTCGTCTTCCCTCAGTCGGGGGAGACGATAACAAAGAAAATGAATCCTTTGGCGGTGAAGGATGCAGCCGTGAAGTATCTGAAAATGCAGAACGAGGTAAGAGGAGACATCTGCATCATCAAGAACGCACATGAAGATGTTATAGCCATGGCCTACGTGAGCGACATGATGAAGGTTTCCTTCTTCACCGAGGATGAAAGTGTAAACGACATCAAACCGATAGGAGTAATCGAGGAAGGAGGGGAGAAATGAGCGAAATCAATTTCAAGGCAATACGAGTAAGAACAGGTGCGTGGGTTGATTGTTCCCCTACTATCAGAAATAGCGAAGTTTTTTCTAACCACAAAGAACTTGGCGTAATAAACTCATATTTGATAGACACCAACACCCTCTGTCAATTTACAGGCGCATTGGATTGTAACGGATTTCCTATCTATGAGCATGATTTGCTCAGACAATACGAGGATACAGGCAGCATCTATGAAGTAGTTTGGAATCAAGGCAACACTAGTTTTAGTTTGGTCGATACAGAACACCCTGTTCTCTACCCAAATACTTTAGGGAGAATGTTGCGTAACAGGCAACTAAAAGTTGTTGGCAATAAATTCGAGAAGAAAGGAGGTAAGAAATGAAAGCAAGACTAGCAAAGAAGATACTTCTAGGTTCAGAAAAGAAGAAACGATATTGGACGAAACGAGTGATTAAAGCTTCTTTTGGTTGGAAAGAAGACCACAGAGTTGTGAAAGCACTTCAAATTTATCATCGCAAGAGAAGAAGAAAGGGGGTAAGCTATGAGTAAACAGGAATGGTTTGTACTCTTTATCTTCTTATTCACGATACTGATGGCAATATTAGGTTGAGAATATGGAAAGGGCAAGAATCATAATCTACGATGATTGGGCGATACTCGATGAGACAGAGACCTTCTTCAAGGATAAAGCCTATCTTATCGGTATTGCCAAATCTACCCTTCAGCAGACGCCCGATGCGGTAATTGCTGAAGTATGGGTAAATGACCGGCTGAAAATGAAGTTCCGCATCAATAGCAAGGGAAAGGTTCAGCAATGCAAGGTCAGTCAGCATCCAGGGTGGGGTGGTCGCAGAGAGCGAGCCGGAGCACCGAGCAAGGGCGCAGCTGCCCTCATCTACAGGGTTGTGACGCATGTAAACGAAGAAACGTTTGAGTTTTGCGAATCCCTAGGACGCAACAAAGGCGCGTGGATCAGACAGGCTATAGCCGAGAAACGAGAACGTGAAGACAAGGAAAAAGCAGGGCACTAGGCTCTGCTTTTTCTGTTTCTTCTTGACTTTATCCGTATTGTGAACGCACAAAACGTCCTTTTGGAAGTACGATGTCGCATAATATAACTATGCCATGTGGGACATTTACGAATAGTTCCTAACTTCTTTTCGTATTCATTTTTGGAGTTGATACAACTTTTGTACCACTTCTTAGCTTTTCTAATACTAGTCATACGCTACTTAAATTTAATGATAAAAAACTCAGTATCAAGCCATTTGTCGGGGCATAAGCCTTTCTTAGGTTTGCCGATGGTGATACTCTCAATCTCCTTCTCAATTCGTGGACTATCCTTGCGGTAGCCGTTGATGAAGAGAACGTGGGTGTATTGTTTTGCGATAAAATGGTTACAACGTATCATCTGTTTTAGATAATCAATATCTCCGCTTATCTTTTTATCCATCAAATACTTAGTAGGATTTTTTGCAAAAACATCATAAAGTCGAACTGTCCAGTAACCCTTAATCTCCCGATATTCTTCTTTCTTTTCGCAAGCCACAATCATGTCGAACCATTGCTTGCTGATGGTGAGGGTCAGAACTTTCTTCTTATCCCAATCAGCGACAGCTTCCTTCAAGTACTTATCCATTACCTTTGTCAACCTTTCCATTCTTCTCTTTCATCTTAGCGATGCGTTCATTAAAAGCATCAAATGGTCTAACTCCCTTCCTAAACTCGACAAGCGTACATGGATATTTCGCTTTTGTCTTGTGATAATGCCTGTAGCGGTGTATCTTCCAAAAAGAATTTACGAAGTCCTTACATTTCTTGAAGGTGTAACAACAAGTACAATCCTTACATCTACCTGTCGAATGCGTCCAGCAGTATGCAAAAATGAGACGCTCTTTTATAAAACTTCCCATAAGCCTATAATTTTTCTAATTCTTCCTGTAAGTCATTAACTCTCTTCTCCATTTTGGCGATAACCATCGCTCTCAGTCCTTTGGTAACATCCCTATCGAGAAGGTAATCTACATTGCGAATCTCGTTGTCGCACCTTTCTTCAAGATTAACTCTTAAATCCACAGACGGGTGATTTGCAAACTGCAAAAGCTTTCTTTCATTATCAAGTAGTTCCTTCAGCTGAATAGCTTTCGTTAAATCTTCTTCTTTCATACGCTATGTATTTTTAGTTCAACGACTTCTTTTTACATTTCTCAAATGCTGCCTGTTTCTTCTGCATTATCTTGATGATGGTGTTTTGCACCTTCTCAAGAACAAACTTAGGAGTTTCACCATCACGGATGAAGATAGGGTGCACACCTATGTGGTGGGTTTTATAGAACAACTCATCATCTTCACCTTGAAGTTTGATGTAGATTCTGAATGAAGGCAGGAATAAGTCACTATGACCTTTCTTTCCGGCGTTCTTAGGAGTAACGTACTTGATGTTGTTTCCATCAAGAAACTCCTTTAATCTGTTTAATTTTGTTTCATTCTTCATAACTTTCAATATTATAATTTTCTTTCTTTCAATGTATGTTCCACAAATGAACACAGAAGAGTTTAACAGAAGAATCCATCAGGAATTCCTCCAAAACTCATGTCCTTCTGTATCACCTTTTCATTTTGCTTGCCGTAGATAAGATGTCTGAACCCATCAGAAACAATTCTATCGGTAATTGAGTAAGAACATGCAAGGACTATGAAACCGAGCGTACCAACAACAAAGTCGGCTTTCTTCTTGCCAGTCCTCTTTAATGTCCTTTTCGTTTCTTCTTCGTTTCTAACATCAAAGGAGTGCTTTTCTGCAAGAGTGGAACTTATTTTCCCTTCTCCTATCAGTTTCTTCTTCAACTTAGAAACAGCACCACTACTCATATTGATCGCCTTTTTAAACTGCCCTATCGTGATCGCCTTACCTTTGGCACCGACTTTTCCATCATCAGATGCTTTCATGCAACAGTCCTTGTGCTCGGCAGCACAAATCGGATAGACAAAAAGTTTCTCGTTTATGAGATTGTAGAGTTCCTTCATCGTGTACTCCTTCACTTCAAACTTACAGACCATTGCTCCATGATACTCTTTGTTCTTCCGAGTCCACTTTGTTGTATGGTCACGGAAAGAGGAGACAACAACCTTGTTGCCATCTATGGTAAACAGGTCGCTATCTTTCATGTCTTGAATAAGTCTTTGAGCTTTTGGTCTTCCAATACGTAATCCTTTGCGCAATTTGTATTCTGTTACGTTCCAAATCACGGAATTGCTATGCTGCATTTTGAACCATATCGCCAGCGCAAGAAGTTCCTTCATGCTCTTGCTCGAAGAGTATGTCTTAAGAAGTTCTATGGTGACGTTTATATACTGCATAGCAAACAAAAATTGGGGAAAGAAAAAACCGACCCTCTTCTAACGGCTTAATCAATCCCCTATATTGTAATACCTATTGAAAGTATTGAAGTTTCACAAATGTTGTATCAACAAGATAGAGGGCGAAAATCTGTATTGACGAGTGCAAAAGTAAGAAAAGTATTTGAAACCGCCAAATTTCAACTTTTGCAAAATATAGTTAAAAAGTAATGAAAAATTTGTGCTATAAAAATGTTATCACTATCTTTGCACCCGAAAGATAAGTGGCTGATATAGACAGTTTTGTGAGAAATTGGTTGTGACCCCAACGGAATCACTATAATAAGCAAAATGAAACTTATTTGTACAAAATTAGCATGGGAGAACAATGGTAGTAAGCTGCTTATTTATAGGCACTTATCCCTGTTGTTCTTTTTTGTTTTTAAATATATTTTATCACTTATTCCTCTTTTATGTACTCTTTTCGTAAATAGCTGCTAATCAATATGTTATGAATTTGGTGTATTGAGAAATCATCCATGTGTGTTACAAATGTGTTATCAAAAAGCGCTAATGTGTTACCAGAATAGAGAAGTTGAAATCCTTAATGACCATAATGACCGTGACCTTAATGACCGGAAAACGGCCCTAAACATTTATTTGTTTTTCTGATGAAACTCCTTCCTTGTCTTAGCCATAGCTTCCGTAGCCCTATCGTGGGTTTCTATCAGCAGTGGACTCTTGTGATATTGCACAATCTTGACCCCGACTGAGTTGTGCCTTTTCTTTACCTCGATGCATTGAATGATCAAGTCGGAGTTGGCTCTCGCCTTCCTCCCTCGCGACTCGGCAGAGATTGCAAGCGAGCTTGCATCTTTGCTCTCGCTGCTCGTTCGGTTGGCTGATTTAGCCGTTGGAGTCTTGTCAAAGTTCTGAATATAGGCGGCATTGGTCAGGAAGAGAATGTCGGAACCTTCCGGTATTTCCTGCATTACCTTCACCATGAGGGTTAGCATCATGCGGAACTCAGTGGTGTGTAGGTCGCTGATTACATCACGGCTGATGATGTTGCCGTTATGCTCAA
>ENA-ORPF01000214-ORPF01000214.1-human-gut-metagenome-genome-assembly--contig:-NODE-214-length-63629-cov-5.884041_pt1 | contig 63629 bp, 62 predicted proteins | sample MGYA00242140_ERZ509070 | MGnify/ENA primary metagenome ERZ509070 (study PRJEB26280, sample SAMEA2338713) | human gut metagenome | biome: human gut; feature: human-associated habitat; material: faeces... | reverse complement strand
GAGCGTCGATAGCCTGTTCTTTTACATACACATCCAGATTGGTCAGTAACTGGTCCTCTGCAATCAGATTATAGCTAATTTCCAACTGTGGATATTGTTTCTTGAAATACTCTTTAATTCCTGCCAGTTTAATCTCATTCCATGTACGCCGTTGCTCATCTGAATTCAAATGAATAAATGCTATCTGGAATTTATAATTCTGGAAAGTTGTAATCAATGAATCAAAAGCGACCAGGTCCCGCTGATCAAAATTAGTAATAAACGCCACCTTGTGAATTTCTCCAAAGGTCTTGAAACTGGCATTCTTAGGAATAGCATATACAAAAGTCGGGCTACGCTCTATTACTTCGGCAGTCACACTACCAATCAGTCCCAGTTCCTTTTCCCCCTGTCCACGTGTTCCCATAATAATGATCAACGGCTTCTCCTTACGGGCATAATACAAAATTTCCTCTTCAGGAACACCTTCACGCAGCATACATGAGAATTTAACATCTGGCAGCTCCTTATTGGCGATTCTCTCCTTCAAAGCATCCGTCAACTTATTCAGCTTATTATGAATGTCATCCAGCATATTCTTGATCCCCAAATCATATTCCATCGGCATACCATATCCTTCCGTAGCATATTGTAAACTAGGCATATAGACTGGGCTAAAATAGACATGCATCAATACCACTTCCGCATGAATACGAGAAGCGAAGTCAAAACCGAATTCACAGGCTTTCATGGAATAATCAGAAAAATCTACCGGTATCAGGATCTGATTACTACTACCCTTCTGATCTGTTTCCTTAGGTTCTTCTTTCAAGACATCATCAGACAGCCAGGATGAACTTTCTATAATTTTCAGAGCTCTGGGAAGATCACTTTCTTTAATACGAATTCTTACTCCAGACGAGATGACAGGCTGAATGAGATTTACATTATGAATATAAGACTCTATTCCTTCATTCTCCAGGACATTCTTTAAGATCTGTGCCTTTGAGTAGGTCAAGATGGCTAATGTAACAAGTTTATCTTCCATAATCTGACGATTTAATAAGGTTAAAAATAAAAACACTGATTACAGGCATATACGAAATAACGATACTCCGCATACATCCTATAATCAGTGTCCTGTCGTTAAAAATAAATATCCTACACGTTTTCTTCTTTCAGGATAGCTATAGCTCTATCTAATACGGTTGTATCGTCCAGCATAACAAGTCCCCCATCCGGTCCCGGTTCCAGATGAATTCCTACACTCTTTCCATCTTTAAAATTGTGTCCTCCGAAAAAGTTGCGTACGGTTTCCACGCTTAAGTTCAATTCATCCGCAATCCGATGCATACTTCCGGTTGGTAAAGAATCCTTTATCTTACGCAGCTCATTAAAAGTTATCGTTCTGTTCATAGTAGTCTGAAATTTAAGTTAGACAAATCATTTATTTAATTTCGAGTAAATATAAGGAAAGATTATGAAAGAACAAACAAAAAGGCAACATTTCTGATAAGAAAGTTGCCTTTGACAGTTTCCTTTACAAATAAAGAACTTTTGCCGTTATCATTCCCGCAATAATTGCATAGAGGTATGAAAGCAATAATACCAGATGAATCAATCCGACATCATCTATTGAATATCCACTGCTTGTATACTGACTGGAAATGTATTTGGGCTGATCAAAAAACCGGTTCCTTACTATCCGGTAAAGCTGATAAACAAGCAATGCAATCAGACATCCTTCCAAAGCCCCTGCCAGTATATCTCCAGGATAATGCACCCCCAAATAGATACGGGAATATGAAGGTATGGCAGCCCATACAAACATAGAAAGAGTCAGCCACTTATTCCGAATCAGCAATGATACAAACATTGCTACCCCAAATGTATTTGCTGCATGACTTGATATAAAGCCATACAGGCCTCCCCTATAGCCATTCACCGTATGAACCAGGTACATAATCTCCGGATCCTGAGTCGGCCTGAAACGGGCAAAATAGGGCTTACATACACTTGAAGCCAACTGATCTGCCAAGGTTATCACCAAGGCTATCATCAGGAGAATGAAAATTGATTGTGGCAACTTGTTATTCCTAAATATAACATACAGCAAGATAATTGCTGCAGGAACCCAGGTTACCGTACTGGTCACTACCCACATAAAGCCGTCCCAGAACAAAGAATGACTTCCATTCAAAGCCAATAACAAGTTACGGTCTGCTTCAATAAGTTGCTGTATGTCTATCATAACTTCCTTCTTTAAATGATTTCAATTGCTTCTGTCGGAATCCATCCTTTATTTCCATCTTCCAGACGGATTTCTTTCCAACCTTTCATCGAGTTATCTTCCACAAAAACCTTGGTTCCTTCATGCAGAACGAACAATTCCGTTCCGCTCTCATCCGGTGTACTTTTAACTGTTACAGTAGGTGACATCACAATAGCTCCTGTGCGATCCATCAGTTCATTTTTTTGCTCACGCGCAAATAAATTAGCGCAAACAGTCACTACCAGTAAGACAACAGCACCGATAAATCCTATTTTCCGGACAATAAGCCGTTTACTAAAGATATACAATGCCAGCCCAACCAATAAACAGATGAAAGAGACAATGCCGATCTTAGCCCATCCTCTCTCGCTTTGCATATTGGTCAGCGAATTAACCCAGGTTACGATGAAAACCTCTGTAGCAGGAGTAATCTGGTCAACAGTTTTGCTTCTGGCCATATCCAGATTGAAGCGAATATCTGCATCTCCCGGATTCAACAATAAGGCCCGTTCATAATTCAATACAGCCTTGGCCATATTTTTCTCTTTGAAATAGCTGTTTCCCAAGTTGTAATAAACAACTGCAGACTCTCCCTGAGTTGCTAAAATATTTTCATACATTTTGATTGCTTCAGCATATTTATTCTCCTGATAAGCCTTATCTGCATCTGCCTTTGTAAAAGACTCAGCCTGAACAAACTGCACGAAGCTCAACAAAAATATAATGAAGAATGATATCTTTCTCATGTCAGACACTCTCCTATTCTTTAGCGTTTAATACTATTTTCCATTTTACTGATAATATCAATCGATGCTGTATACACCTTATCCATGGCCTCATTTTCATTGCCCGGAGCATAACGTGCAAACTCACATTCATTCAATGCATGAATGAAATCAGCAATTAATTCATTAGAAACGCCATACTTCGCGAGTTCAGCCTCAATATTATCTTTTGAAAGCATGGATACCGGAATGTTCAGTTTATCACTGATATATCCCCAAAGAGCTTTCAAGACCTCATCATAAAATTCATTCTTCTTGTTTTCTGCCAACAGCTTACCGGCAAGTTTCATACGTTTTGTTGCAACCTTATTGGCCTTTTTGGTCTTTACCTTTGCAACATTGGCATTTTCCATAGCCTGCTTGCGATAAACAATTACAAAAGCTACAAACAAAACGAACGGTATCAGATACCACATCCAGTAAGATATCGTTCCAAAGAAGAAATCACCTTTGCGAGTCAAGGAAGTATCTCCCAACTTAATAAAACGAATATCCTTACCCAGTACCTTCACACTTTCTTTATTGGTGAAGTCTGCAATCACTTGATCCGCATTTCCCTGACCTTTAGCAACCTTCAGTTCATAAGCCTGAGTTTTTAAGGTTTTGTAGGAATTACTCTTCAAGTCAAAATAGGTAAATTCTACCGGAGGAATCGTGAAAGATCCGGCATGACGCGGTATTGCCAGATATTCAATAGTCTTGGTTCCTGTTACTCCATTACTTGAAGTCTCAAACTGGTTTTCTACTTTCGGATCATATATTTCAAAATCTTGAGGGAACTTGATTTCAGGCGTATTCAGCAACTTCATATTCCCCGATCCTTTAATTGTAAGCTTAATTGTAACAGCATCATTCGTTTTTACTTCCGTTGCATTAATGGAAGAAGTCAACGAGAATTCACCAACTCCACCAGAGAAGTTCGCTGGTTTAGCCGGCAAAGGCAATACAGTTATATTTACTTTAGGAGCAACAATTACCTTCTTCACCTGTTCAAATCCGCCACCATTATAAAAGATATCAAACGGATCATCAGAAGCAATTCGCTGAGCAATAATACCCTCAAACTTTACGCTTGGAATCTCCAGTTTACCGGTCTGCTGCGGGAAAAGAACATACTGACGCCATGTCAATGTGTTATAATTTCGTCCCTGATAATGTTCCATTGACCATACCTTCTTCTGTGGAAGATCTATTTCCTGAGTATGAAAACCTGTCAACTCCGGCATATCTTCATTCAATTGCTGAAGATTTACAGTAGAATACAGTTTATATGTCAACAAAATAGCCTCTTGCTCATGCACAGTGGTCTTATTGGCCGTTGCGAGCATAAACAAATCTTTATCTGTGATCCGGCTTCCGGCAGCCTGATTACGTGAAGAATTCGCTGAGCCTTTACTTCCACCATTTGAACTGTTGGATGTCTTATCCGGAGGAAGAACTTTCACCTGCAGTGAATTTGAAAAGATTTTCTCTCCTTCAGCCTGAATGCTTGCTGCTGGAATCGTATAGGTTCCGGCATCACCTGCCATCAGGATATAGGTGTAAGTCACAGATTTGTTTACGACAGTTTTTCCATTAATCGTGTATGAACCATATTGTTGGGAACGGCTCGGCCCCATCAGAACCTCAAACCCCTTTGTTATAGAAGGAGCACGGAAATCTTTCACACTCTGCGAATTGACTGTAAAGGTCAATCGGAACTGATCTCCGCTTACGACCACCTCCGGAGCCTCGGCAGTCAACGTGACTTTACCGTCTGCCCATGTCTGAACAGTAACAGCCAACAATAGCAGTAAGAAAATCAATTTTCTCATTTTATCTATCTTTTTTATTATTCAACATTGTACTTCTAGTCCTTGGTCTATTTTGTCCACATTGCCCGCATCACCAGTCTTTTTCCAGTTTCCGGCCTTGCATCTGAATAGCTTTCTTCACTTTATCCTGGACATTCTTTTCATCCTGCATCACAGCATTCAACAGTTGCTCAGCGTTTTCCTTCGACATCTGATTCTGGTTCTGCTGTTGCTGATTATTCTGGTTCTGCTGTTTCTTGTCCTGATCCTGCTGATCCTTATTCTGCTCTTTTTCGTCCTGTTTCTGGTCTTGCTTCTGCTCCTGCTGCTGATTCTGATCCTGCTGTTGCTGCTGATCTTTCAACTGCTTCTGTGCCAAAGCCAGATTATAACGTGTTTCATCATCTTTCGGATTATTCCGCAGGGCTTGCTTATATGCTTCTATACACTGAGGCAACTGCTTGGAAGCCTGGAGAATTACGCCCATGTTATGATAAATATGAGCCAGTTTTTCCTTATCTTTCTCAAGTCGGGAAGCCGCATCCAGCTGCTCCATCGCTTCCTTTCCTTTTTCCTGCATCAGTAAAGAGTTTCCCAGATTATACAATACATCAGCCGATTTCGGGTTCACCTCAAGCGCTTTCCGATAATCTACTTCTGCCTTAACAAAAAGGCTGTCTTTATAAAGCTTGTTTCCACTGCGCAGATAATCACGATCCGTCTTCTGACCATAAACTGCTGTCACGGAACAAGCACATATCAGTAACATCCATTTTATTCGCTTCATACTCTATCTCATTTAAAGAGTTTTACATTCTTGAAAAGTGGATTTTTACGATTCAAGATCATCAATTCAGCAGCAAGCAACAACAAAGCCAGCCATGCCAAAACCTGGAATTGCTCATCAAATTCCGTAAACACCTGAGTCTCGACATCAGCTTTGGCCAATTTGTTGATTTCTGCATTCAATGCTTTTTCTGCATTATTCGTGTTGTCTACACGGACATACATTCCGTTTCCCGCCTGTGCAATTTCACGGCACATCTCTTCATTTAAACGAGTGACAACAACATTTCCATCCTTGTCACGCCGGAATTCGTTCGTTCCTTCCACGGGAATAGGAGATCCGTCGGGAGAACCTACACCCAGAACAAAGACACGGACACCTTTTTCGGCAGCAGCTTTCGCAGCTTCCACAGCTCCACCTTCGTGGTTCTCACCATCCGTGATCAATACGATAGCACGTCCGACTCCTTCATTAGGAGTAAAACTCTTCATAGCCAGATCGATTGCTCCACGAATATCAGTACCTTGTGTTGCAATGAGTGAAGGAGAGATAGATTCCAGAAACATTTTGGCCGAAATGTAATCACTGGTTATAGGCAACTGGGCAAAAGCTTCGCCGGCAAACACAATCATGGCAACTTTGTCATTATTGAATGTTTCAACCAGACGAGATATCAGTTTCTTTGATTTCTCCAGACGACTTGGAGTTACATCCTGAGCCAACATAGAGTTTGAAATATCCAGAGCCACAACCGTTTCTACACCCTGACGCTTCACAGTTTCCATCTTAGAGCCAAACTGAGGACGCGCCAGCATAAAAATAATCATCGCCAGAGCTGACCACATCAGCCAAAACTTTACATCCGGACGATATTTGGATACCGCCGGCGTTAAATGTGCCATCAGTACGGGGTCACCATACTGACGCAACTTCTTGCGCCTTCTATAATTGGAATATAGATAAAAAGCTACCAGAAAAGGCAGTACAAGAAGCAAATATAGATATAATGGTTCTCCAAATCGAAACATGGCTTATTTCATTTAAGGTATTTTCTTAAGAACTGAATTACGCAGAAGGATCTCCAACAAGATACACAAGAAAGCCACTAAAGCAAACACTTCATAGTCTTCTTCCCGTTTGCTGAATTCTTTCACATTCAGTTTCGTTTTTTCCAACTTATCAATCTCCTGATAAACTTCCTTCAATTTTGAATTACTGGTGGCACGGAAATAATTTCCGTTTGTTGTGCCAGCTATCTGAGTCAAAGTCTGCTCATCAATCTCCACCGGGACCTGTACATATTGCACTCCGGCATAAGTCTGCATCGGATATGGTGCCGTTCCATTGGTTCCAACCCCAATTGTGTATACACGGATACCAAACTGTTTGGCTATTTCTGCAGCTGTCAACGGAGAAATATCTCCACGGTTGTTGACACCATCCGTCAGCAAAATAATAACTTTTGACTTTGCCTTGCTGTCTTTCAGGCGGCTCACCGCATTTGCCAGGCCCATACCCAAAGCCGTACCATCCATAATCAGACCTTTCTGGGCGATATCACATTTAATACTCTGAAACAGACTCAACAGTACTCCATGATCTACCGTCAACGGACATTGGGTAAATGCTTCTCCTGCAAAGATTGTCAGACCAATGTTATCATTCGGACGGCCGTTTATAAATTCAGCAGCTACCTGTTTGGCTGCTTCCAGACGATTCGGCTTTAAGTCTTCTGCCAACATACTGGTCGAAACATCCACTGCCAGCATAATATCAATTCCTTCAATTTCCGTATTCTGCCAGTTATCCGTAGTCTGAGGACGGGCCAGTACCAATACGATCATAACAAAAGCCACAATACGTAACAGAAACGGAGCATGTAGCAAATAAAGTTTCCAACTCTTCGGCGCATTCATGTACATACGCGTAGTAGAAACCTGCATGGTTGGTTCTGTTTTTTTCCGCTTCATGATATACCATATTATATAAGGTATAAGCAAAAGCAATAAAAACAGATATTCAATATTAGCAAAAATCATAGTCCATGAGTTTAAACATTAAAAGAAAAGGTCAATGATATGTCTCACTGCAACATACAATGCCACGACAGCAGCCAGACCGGTCACGGCAATGCTGGCCAGCAAAACAATACGTCCCTGTTTCGAACGTTTTTCCTCTACCTTTATCTCTGTCGGTTCTTTCTTGGCATTCGGATCTTCCTCCACCTTTGTCTGATTAATGAAGTCTACGGCATTCACCAGATTCATATCATTTTCATTCATCAGCGGTGCATGCTTGGCAAATTTAACAAGGTCCGCCGTTTCAAACAAAGTTCTCAGATCTTTAACGGATTCCTTGTCTTCCTGCAATAAACGCTCAATAATCTCCGCTGAAGTCATTTCCATTGCATTAAACCCGAAACGTTCTCTAATATACATACGGATAACCTCGGTCAACTCCGTATAATATTTCTTCGGATCATTGGCTCTGACCATTTTATCAGCCTTGATCTCCTCGATTTTCTTCATAGCCAGTTGATGAGGAGGTAATTTAGGCTCAACACGGATAATCTTGATGATAGGCTTATTATTTCGATAACGGATCACAAAGAAGACAGAAACACCTCCCAATATAATCATCAATAACAAGGCATACACCAGTGGTGCCACGTCATCCCATGTAAGAGGAACCTCCTGCACTCCCTTCGGACCAAAAAACTGATCCGGATGAAGAGTATCAACGGGAACAGAATATACTTTCAGAGCCAATGCTTCCGAACGGTAACTCTGGTCATTCACCAATACCTCAAAAGGAGGCAGATAATACAAAGCCGAATCAAAAGAAGTAATTGTATATTCCTGCGAAATCAGCCATCGCTTATTGTCATTCAACAGTTGGGTATCAGGTTTGGCTACATCCAGCACTTCAACCCCTCTGACCAATGTGTCTGCAACTACAGGAAGACGCAACTTTTGATTAGCGTCCATGCTCACTTGAAGTCGGACTTTTGTCTGCTCACCAATCAGCAGCTGCAAAGAATCAATAGTCGCTTCTACCGACACCTGTGCCCGCGCTGAGGGAACAGATATCCATAAAAGCAACATACAGCAGCACACCTTAAACCAACTCAGTCCGCCATCGAATAATGTATGTTTCATTTCTCTATCAGTTTCGTTTTGCAAATAAGTTCATCAGTGCTTTCACATAATCCTGATCAGTCCGCACAGAAACCGAATCGACATTGCTGCGAGTAAAAATATCATTCAATTTTTCCTGACGTTCCATCCACCAGGCATGATGGGCATTCCGCAGAGCCTTTGAAGAAGTATCAATCCACTGTTCATGGCCTGTTTCCGCATCACGCACCCGCATCAATCCCACATCGGGCAATTCCTCCATACGGCGGTCATACACCTGCATAGCAATTACGTCATGTTTTCGGTTTGCTACGGTCAGTGCATTCTTGAAATCACTGTCGTCAATAAAATCACTCAGGACGAAAGCCGTGCAACGTTTTTTAAGCACATTCGTCAGATATTCGATCGCTCCCTGTAAATTAGTCCGTTTACTTTCAGGCTTAAAATCCAGCAACTCACGGATAATATACAGAATGTGTTTACGTCCCTTCTTGGGAGGAATAAATTTTTCTATTCGATCAGAGAAGAAAATCACCCCGATTTTATCGTTGTTCTGAATGGCAGAAAAGGCTATGGTAGCTGCAATCTCAGTTACCATATCCTTTTTCATTTGCTGTATCGTTCCAAAATCCAGACTGTTGGATACATCCACCAGCAACATGACGGTCAATTCCCTCTCCTCTTCGAATACCTTTACGAACGGCTTGTCAAAACGGGCCGTAACGTTCCAGTCTATATCACGTACGTCGTCACCATATTGATATTCACGTACTTCCGCAAACGACATACCCCTACCTTTAAAGGCCGAATGATACTGACCGGCAAAGATGTTACTCGAAAGTCCACGTGTCTTGATCTCAATCTGACGAACACGTTTTAAGAGTTCATTTGTTTCCATTCTCAATCAACTATTCACCTTGAATCAGGGCACTTCTACCTTATTTAATATCTTGCTTACAATCTCGTCTGATGTCACATTGGTAGCTTCAGCTTCATAAGTCAATCCGATACGATGGCGCAATACATCATGAGCAACCGCACGAACATCTTCCGGAATAACATATCCTCTGCGCTTAATGAATGCATAACTGCGGGCAGCCAATGCCAGGTTAATAGACGCACGCGGAGAGCAGCCAAAACCAATCAGGTTTTTCAGTTCCTTCAAATCATATTGTTCCGGATAACGTGTTGCAAATACAATGTCTGCAATATACTGTTCAATCTTTTCGTCCAGATAAACCTGACGGACTACCTTGCGTGCTTCCAGAATATCTTCTGACTTAAGAATCGGACGAACCTCAATTTTCTCACCCGAAATATTCTGACGGATAATTTTCTTTTCTTCCTCCAGCTTCGGATAGTCAATCAGAACCTTCAGCATGAAACGGTCCACCTGAGCTTCCGGCAGCGGATAAGTACCCTCCTGTTCTATCGGGTTCTGGGTTGCCATAACCAGGAAAGGAGAAGGCAACGGGAAAGTTTCCTTACCCAGAGTTACCTGACGTTCCTGCATGGCTTCCAGCAAAGCACTCTGAACTTTTGCCGGTGCACGGTTGATTTCATCTGCCAAAACAAAGTTTGCAAAAATTGGTCCCTTATTGGTTACAAAGCGTTCATCCTTCTGACTGTAAATCATCGTACCGAGCACATCGGCAGGCAACAAATCCGGAGTAAACTGAACACGACTGTATTTCGCATCAATCAAAGAAGCCAGAGTCTTGATTGCCAATGTCTTTGCCAAACCAGGGACACCTTCCAGCAAGATATGTCCATCTGACAACAAACCAATCAATAATGATTCAACAAGATGTTTCTGTCCTACAATCACCTGATCCATACCGGTCATCAGGTTGGTAACGAATGCACTCTGGCGTTCAATGCGTTCGTTTAATTCACGAATGTCAATAGCTTCAGCCATAATTTCTTTCTTATTTTAATAAGTTCATTTTAATCTATCTCTTGACCTCACAGAAGACTTTTCCTCTAAGGCTGCCCAAAATTAAGTCATTCAATTAACAGGCACAACTAATTTTTATTAAAAAATACAGACGAGTGATTTGTTTTAAGTCTTATTGGGCTAAAGAAGTTTAAATTAAAGCGGTTCTGTCCGGATTTTCAGATCTCATTCCTGAGTAGGGACCAATACCGGTATCTGAATTACAGTTCCAATTGGTACATTATTCGGATTCTTGATGATTTTCTTATTATGACGTACCAGATAAGGCCACAACTTCTTCGTCCCATAATACTTCAGGGAAATTTTAGCCAGACTCTCTCCTTTTTGGATTGTGTGAGTGGTCTGAGTTCCCTGAATATCGTAATCCACCGTATCAGCCAAAGTTTCTCTCCGGGCAGGAACCTTAACAGGCTGTTCAGGCTCGGAATGTTTTTTTTGTACTGTATCGGCAGCAACCACAGCTACCGTATCCGGTTGCAGGACAACAGTATCTTTTACAGATTGTGCTGCTGGATGCAATGAATCTACGGATACATGTTCTTTCATCCAATAGTTTACCAAAGATTCGGGAATATACCTCCGTCCCGATAAAAGAGCCCAGACAATTCCTCCCCCAATCAATACCCCGGCTAAAAGTACTGTTGCAATCATACACCACGGAATCCGGAAAATACGCCGGTTCACCCGAACTTCAGATTCTTCCGACACTGTTTCCCCGAATGTTTCTTCACTTTCCTCTGATTCATTTTCCAATCGGGACACTTCCGGCGTTACAGATGTTTCCTCCTCCTTAACAGGAGCTGGTTCATCACCCTCACATTCAGCAGTTTCCTTATGGTCAGAATTTTCCACATGCTCTGAATTATCCGGATGTTCAAGGCTTTCTGCATGCTCCGGGATTGTATTCTCTTCACTGGCAGACTGAGCAGACAAGTCCGCGTTCTCTGTATCCGAAACGGCTTTCGGTTCTACCACTTCGGTCTGTTCCTCAGATTCAGACAAGTTATCTGTACTGAGGACTTCTTCCGTCATGTCATCAAAGTGAGTATTTTCATTCAGGACAACAGTCTCAAAATGGGCAAAAGGCTTGTTGATCAGGTCACGCAAAGAGGCTTCAGGAACAAACGACACCCGGTTGTGACCAGACATTTCTATCAGCTTAAAAGTACCCAGTCCTTTTACCTTGACGTACTTTTCCTGTTGAAGGGCTTCTTCAATCAAGGCTACAAATGTCTGAACAAATGCTTCCGCATCCGCCTGTTCCATCAGATGACGACTTGCCAGTTGTTCAGCCAGAGCCTGTAAGGTTACTTTCTCATTCATTGGGCATCTTCATTTTTCACCTTTCCTTTTAATGCCGGACAAGGCTTGAATGTCAAACTTAATTTGGGAGGAACCAGCAAGCGTTGCCGGGTAACCGGATTGACAACAATTCTCTCCATTTTCTTCTTCACTTCAAAGGTTCCGAATTCCTGAAATGTCAGGACATTGCTTTCCTGCAATTCCTGAGCCATAATATCAACCAAAGATGCCACCAGTACGGCAGCATCTTTGTTCGTGTAACCGAGACGTCGTGAAAGTTCGCCTGTAAATTCCTTGCTGTTCATGAAAGGGTTCGCATTTAGATCATATCAATGTTGCGTACAAATCAAAATCATCCGCATCATAAACCTTTACCTGATAGAAAGAACCGATGACAAGGTTCTGTCCTTCATCTTTGATCAGTACTTCAGGATCAACTTCAGGAGAATCAAATTCTGTACGGCCAATAAAATAGTCTCCTTCTTTACGGTCAATAATCACTTTAAACTCTTTACCAATCTTGGCATGAGTAAGATCGGCCGATATTTCCTGCTGAACAGCCATCAGCTCATCCAGCCGCCGATGTTTGACTTCTTCCGGAATATCATCCGAATAATTCTGTGCCGAATAGGTACCTTCCTCTTCTGAATAAGCAAATGCTCCCATCCGGTCGAAACGGGCCTTCCGCACAAATTCCTTCAGTTCTTCAAAATCTTCCTCCGTTTCTCCGGGATGCCCTACCATCAACGTGGTACGCAAATGAATACCCGGAACTTCTTCACGGAAACGTTCAATCAGACGATAAGTTTCCGCCTTACTTACATGACGGCGCATCTTCTGAAGCATGTTGTCACTGATATGCTGCAAGGCAATATCCATGTATTTGCAGACATTGTCATGTTCCCGCATCACCCGGAACAAGTCTTCAGGAAATGCAGCCGGATAAGCATAATGAAGACGGATCCATTCCACTCCGGGAATTTCCGCCATCTTCTCGATCAGCTCAGGCAACATCTGTTTTTTATACAGATCAACGCCATAGTAAGTCAGTTCCTGGGCAATAACCTGAAACTCCTTTACTCCCTGAGAAACCAGCAGACGGACCTCATCCAGAATTTCTTCCATCGGACGAGACACATGACGGCCTGTAATAATCGGAATAGCACAATATGAACACTTGCGGTCGCATCCTTCCGATATCTTCAGATAAGCATAATGAGAAGGAGTAGTCAGATGACGTTCAATGGCAAACTCCGAATGATAAGATTTACCCAAATCATTCAGCAGGTCATTCCAGTTGAACTTTCCATAGAATTTATCCACTTGTGGAATTTCGCCCTTAAGCTCTTGCAGATAGCGTTCTGAGAGACAGCCCATTACAAAGAGTTTCTTCAGACGGCCTTCTTCCTTTGCCTGACAAAATTCCAGAATCATGTTTATCGACTCTTCCTTTGCATCTCCAATAAAGCCACATGTATTGATCACCGCAATTTCTCCCTGCGGATGATCGCTGTCGTGAGTCACTTTATATCCATTGGCTTCAAGCTGCTTCATCAGCTTTTCCGAATCAACCAGATTTTTAGAGCAGCCTAAAGTTATAATATCAATTGTATTTTTTTTCATTTAGCAGTCGTTGGTCCAAATAATGAATCTACAAATTCGCGGCGGCGGAACACCTGAAGATCTTCTATACCTTCACCCAGGCCAATATATTTAACCGGAATCTTAAACTGATCAGAGATACCGATCACAACTCCACCTTTTGCCGTTCCATCCAGTTTGGTAATAGCCATGGCATTCACTTCCGTAGCCAGCGTAAACTGTTTGGCCTGTTCAAAGGCATTCTGGCCTGTTGATCCGTCAAGCACCAGCAAGACTTCGTGAGGAGCATCCGGAACCACCTTACGCATGACATTCTTGATTTTTGTCAGCTCGTTCATCAGTCCGACCTTATTATGCAAACGGCCCGCCGTATCAATGATGACAACATCTGCCTGATTGGCAACGGCAGAACTCAGCGTATCGAAAGCGACAGATGCAGGGTCAGCCCCCATTTTCTGTTTGACAACAGGAACGCCCACACGCTCTCCCCAGATAACAAGCTGTTCAACGGCAGCAGCACGGAAAGTATCGGCAGCTCCCAGGTAGACAGACTTACCGGCTTTCTTAAACTGATAAGCTAATTTACCGATAGTTGTAGTCTTTCCTACTCCATTGACGCCGACCACCATAATGACATAAGGCTTCTTGTCCTCCGGAACACTGAAATCCTCAGAATCTACCGTATTGTTTTCTGTCAGCAAAGCTGCAATCTCTTCCCGGAGAATATTATTCAGTTCCTGCGTATTGACATATTTATCCCTGGCTACGCGAGCTTCTATGCGCTTGATGATATTCAGCGTTGTCTCCACTCCCACGTCCGATGTAATAAGTACCTCTTCCAGGTTATCCAGTACTTCATCGTCCACTTTCGACTTGCCGGCAACCGCACGCGCAATCTTGCCAAATACACTTTCTTTGGTTTTGGATAAGCCTTTATCCAATGTTTCTTTCTTTTCCTTTGAGAAAAAACTAAATAATCCCATACGGTTCTATTGTTTATCTGTTTATGGAACAAAGATATAACTAATCTTGTATACACACAAAAAAAAGTTCCTTTCATTCAGTCATGAAAGGAACTTTTATTTAGCATATATATGTTTTCGCTAAATTATTTCTTGAAGAAGTCCTGTACTTTATCGTTAGGAACCATCTGTTCGTCAAAAACGTAAGCACCCGTTTTCGGAGACTTAACCATTTTGATAACCTTAGTATAAGAACGGCCTTCTTTACCTGTCTGAAGGGTTGCGACTGTTTTCTTTGCCATGGTCTACTATTATTTAATTTCTTTATGAACTGTTACTCTTTTCAAAATAGGATTGTATTTCTTCAATTCCAATCTTTCAGTGGTATTCTTTCTGTTCTTTGTCGTAATATAACGAGAAGTTCCCGGCATACCACTATCCTTCATTTCTGTACATTCAAGGATTACCTGTACTCTGTTACCTTTAGCTTTTTTAGCCATAGTTTTCTTCTCCTTTTAATTAACCAATAATTTTGATAGTTTTCCAATCACAGTAACCGTTTGCAACAGCTTCATTCAGCGCTGCATCCAGTCCTTTTTTGTTAATAACACGCAAGCCGTTAGCGCAGATGTTCAGGCTAATCCAGCAATCCTGTTCTACATAGTAGAATTTCTTCGTAAACAAGTTCACATCAAAAGTTCTTTTTGTTCTTCTCTTAGAGTGTGAAACATTGTTGCCAATCATGGCTTTCTTTCCGGTAATTTGACAAATTTTCGACATTTCTATCTAGTTTTTATAGTTTTATTCATGGTTCTTTCAAACGGAGTGCAAAGTAAGCGATTTTATTTTATATAAGCAAGTAAATCACCTATTAATTGCAAAATTAGTGCTCATTTTCCTGATTTTGGCACAAATCAAGCAGCAATTGCAGGGTTTTTGCCGTTGCAGCCTGTATATTTTTCTCCCGTCCTTCGTCTTCCGTTAATTTGGCAGTTAGTATTTTTTCTTTATTTCCGGCAGCCACCCAGATCGTGCCGACAGGTTTTTCAGGCGTACCTCCTGCAGGTCCGGCAATACCCGATGTAGCAACTGCATAATCCGTTCCCAGAGTCTCCATGACACCTTTCACCATTTCCACTACGGTTTCTTCGCTTACCGCCCCATACTTTTCCAGTGTTTCCTGACTAACATGCAGAAGGCTTTGCTTTACTTCATTGGCATATGCCACAATCCCTCCCTTATAGAAACGGGAACTACCAGGGATAGCAGTTATGACAGCTGGGACATTGCCGGCCGTACAGCTTTCGGCAGTAGCCAGCGTAAAACCTTCTCTCCAGAAGAATTCACTTATCTCCTTGCTTAGCTTTTTAGTTTCTACTGACATAATACTTTTTAAATTTGTGTTATTTAATGCTTACCCGCGAATATGCAGGCTTGTCTATCGTGCAAAAGTCTTTATCCTGATATTTGAAATAACCTGTCATGGCAATCATGGCCGCATTATCGGTCGTATATCCGAACTTCGGAATATAGATGTTCCATCCATACTTGGCCGCATGTTCCCGGAATGCATTGCGCAGTCCGTTATTCGCCGAAACACCGCCGGCTACCGCCACTTCATTAATTCCCGTATCCTTCACTGCCTTGCGAAGCTTTTCCATCAAGATATCCACAATGGTATGCTCAAGAGATGCAGCAAGGTCCACCTTATAATGTTCGATGAAATCCGGATCATCCTTCATCCAGTCTCTCAACGAATACAGGAAAGAAGTCTTCAGCCCACTGAAGCTGTAGTCATAACCCGGAATATGCGGCTTGCTGAATGTATAAGCCTTCGGATTTCCCTGACGTGCCAGCTTATCAATGATCGGTCCGCCGGGATAACCCAGTCCCATTACTTTCGAGCATTTGTCAATGGCTTCTCCGGCTGCATCATCAATCGTCTGTCCCAGCACTTCCATGTCATTATAGGCATTCACACGGATAATCTGAGAGTTTCCGCCAGATACCAGCAGACAAAGGAAAGGGAATTTAGGAGAAGCGTAAACTTCATCCGGTTCTTTAATGAAATGAGCTAACACGTGGCCTTGCAGGTGGTTAACCTCCACCATAGGAATTCCCAATGCACGGGCAAAGCCCTTGGCGAAGGATACGCCGACAAGCAAAGAACCCATCAGACCCGGTCCACGCGTAAAAGCAACCGCGCTCAGTTCATCCTTACTCACTCCCGCCCGTTTAAGAGCTTCACTCACCACCGGAACGATATTCTGCTGATGCGCACGCGAAGCCAGTTCAGGAACGACGCCCCCGTATGCTTCATGCACAGCCTGGCTGGCAGTTACATTCGACAGAAGAACACCATCCTTGATAACGGCTGCAGAAGTATCATCACAGGAGGATTCTATACCTAATATAATTATATGATCCATTGTTCTTACCTTATAATATATTCATTAATGAGTCAATATTTCAAGTCCGTGTTCAGTCATCACAAAAGTATGCTCCCACTGTGCTGAAGGAAGTTCATCTTCCGTCACGACAGTCCAGCCATCTTCTTCGTCAATAAATACTTCCCACGTTCCCATGTTGATCATCGGCTCGATGGTGAACACCATACCCGGTACAAGCAGCATACCCGTACCCTTCTTTCCGTAATGTTCCACATCAGGTTCTTCATGGAATTCCAGTCCTACGCCATGACCGCAAAGATCACGTACGACTGAAAAGCCGTTCTTATGCGCATGTTTCTGGATTGCATTGCCGATATCACCCACAAAACAGAAAGGTTTGGCTGCTTCCATTCCGATTTCCAGGCATTCTTTGGCCACACGAACCAGCTTTTCTTTTTCAGGAGAAGTCTTTCCGATAATAAACATTCGTGAAGCATCTGCATAATAGCCGTCCAGAATAGTTGTAATATCGACATTGATAATATCTCCTTCTTCCAGGATTTCCTCTTCAGAAGGAATTCCGTGACACACAACTTCATTGACAGATGTACATACACTCTTCGGATAACCTTCATATCCCAATGTTGCGGGGATACCTCCATGCGAAGTGATGTAATTATGTACCAGCTGATCGATTTCTGCCGTACTCATACCTGCATGAATCTCCTGAGCCACCAGATCCAGTGCTCCGGTATTCACCACACCGCTGCGGCGGATTCCTTCAATCTGTTCAGGTGTTTTGATAAGGCTGCGTCTCGGAACAAGATGTCCTTTGTTCTGCCAGTAAAGCACTTTCTTGTCCAGCTCGGTCAGTTCCGCGCCTTTAGGAACCGTCCAGTTTATCTTGTTTCTTTTCATAACCGTTTTTAGTCTTGTTTGCTTCCTGCAAAGGTAGCAGAAAAAAATGGAAATGCAGCCAATCAAGGACAAAAATATAGCAGGATCGTAACGAGAGCTTCACACCGACTACTAAAATACATTAAAACTTGGTGCTCCTGACTAATAAAATGCCTTACTTTCAGCTATTGAATGAAGTATTTTTTATTTTTGCTAGGAAGATTATGCAAAATATCATTCACTCATTAAAAAAACAGAAAAATGGACAAGAATCAAATCGGAACAAATGCCGGCATCGTCTGGAATATATTGAAAGACAACGCCCATTGGGAGTATGAAGATTTAAAAGCTGCAACCGGCTTATCAGATCGAGAGTTGAACGCTGCCATCGGATGGCTTGCACGTGAAGACAAAATAGATTTCGACATGGATCAGAATCATGACCGCCTTTTCTTGCATGTCAGTGTGTACATCGGCTGATTATTTTCTGGCAATGTCACTCTATTACCTCACACAGATGCAGACCCGTATCTTCCACGCGGAGATCAACCGGCCTGCATCTGTTTTGTTTCCCGGGAAAAGCCGCCCGGCTTTTTCAAAAACGTTTCGGCCTTTCAGCCAAAACGATTCGACGTTTTAGACAAAACGCCGAGAGCTTTTTGGAGGTGCCTTTCATCCTCTCCCAAAGGTTGCGAGACAGTTCTTCGCTAAAGAATCTTTTTTACAGTAACATCCGGAAAATCCTGCAGTAACAGCAACAGCAGCCCTTCCTCATTCATCCGTTTCGCCTTGATCACCATCGAAACCTGATAAACCATTCCCTGATCCGGTGTGGGATATTCTTTCATCTCATAGGAAACGATGATATAATCTTTCGACCGGAAAATTTCCGTCACCTGCTTGAGAGACTCTTCGCTTCTGGTTAAAAACTCCACCATCATATTACGCATACCCATACTCTTGAAACACACACTCAGCACTTCCAGACCGGCAAGCGCAAACAAGGTACTCAGAATTCCAACCATATACATCCCTGCCCCGATGGCCAGTCCGATTCCCGACGTAGCCCAGATACCGGCCGCGGTCGTCAGTCCACGCACAATCTGCTTTTGCAGGATGATGGTGCCCGCACCAATGAAACCGATACCGCTGACCACCTGAGCTGCAATACGGCTCGGGTCCAGGCGGACCAGGTCGGCTTTCAGAACCTCCGTAAAGCCATATTGCGAAACAATCATCATCAGCGCGCTTCCCAGTGCCACCAGAAAATGAGTCCGATAGCCTGCTTCCTTTGCCCGATACTCGCGCTCCAGCCCGATAGCAACTCCCATCAGACCAGCAACCAGCAGTCTCAAAGCAAAATCTCCGTATAATTCCATTCCGTTCATCTCCTTTTCATTAGTTTACCCCGAAATATACTGAAAAACTTCGGATATTGTACTATCTTTGCGCATGAAATCATTAAGTTTTCAAGAATTATATGAAATATAAACTATTAGTACTTGACCTTGACGGAACCCTGACAAACAACCGAAAAGAAATCACTGACCGCACACGCCTTTCCCTGATTGAAGCCCAGAAGAAGGGAGTAAAACTTGTTCTGGCCTCGGGACGTCCTACCTATGGAATTGTTCCTCTGGCTGAAAAGCTGGAAATGCAACGGTACGAAGGTTATATCCTGGCCTACAACGGAGGAGAAATCATCGACTGGAAAACCCGGGAACTGATGTACAAGAACGTATTAGACCCGGAAGTTCTTCCTTATCTCTACCAGTGCGCAAAGGATAATCATTTTGCCATCGTCAGCTACGACGGAGAATATGTGCTTACGGAAAATCCGGAAGATGAATACGTGCTTAAGGAAGCATTGCTTAATGTAATGAAGATCAAAAAGGTAGACAATTTCCTTAAAGCAATACATCATCCTATTGCAAAATGTCTGATTGTCGGTGAGCCCACCCGGCTTGCCTTGCTCGAGAAGGAAATGTACGAGCATTTAAAGGATCGTATGGGAGTATTCCGCTCAGAGCCCTACTTCCTGGAACTCGTTCCGAAAGGTATTGACAAGGCCCGTTCTCTTTCTGTGCTTCTGGAAAAACTGGGAATGACCAAGGATGAAATGATTGCTGTCGGAGACGGATTCAACGATCTTTCAATGATCCAATACGCCGGACTGGGGGTTGCCATGGCCAACGCACAGAAGGTCGTAAAAGAAAACGCCGACTTCATCACTCTTTCCAATGAAGAAGACGGCGTTGCCCATGTCGTAGAAAAATTTATTCTGATTTAGGCTTACGGTCAAAAAACGGATTTTTTGAGGATGCACTCACCGGAATAGCATATACCTGGGTGCATCCATCCAACCAGTCCAGCTGCCGGGCAGCCAGACCTGCCGAAAACATGATTCGCGTATCTACCCGATGATCAGCAGCCACCGAGCAGGCTGATCCAAGAGCAATCCCCAAATCCACACTATTGATCGCACAAGGAACTCCGTCTTCCCGTTCTCCACATGCCGCATAGCCGCAGTATCCACAATTCAGTCCCTGCGGATGTTCACGCGTTCCGATCAGCACAACACACTCCGCTTCCAGAATATTGTCCGCATCACGAAGGAAAAACTTGAAACCATTATCTTCATACATCTGTTTCATGGTTTCCGATAAAATCCGAAGATTACTTTCCGTCACCAGCGCCACCTCGATAATATCCACTCCCTTTGCTTTGGGTGCCGTACGGGCCGCCGTCATCATCAGCTGAGCAATCTGTACCACCTGCTCATGCCGACAGTCTCTTTCATTCAGTATCATAAGGCTTCTATATATAAATAAGGTATATACTGTTATTTCAGTCCGTCAAAATACAAAGTTCCACGAATCTGCACAAGACCCGAGTCTTCTCCATGCAAATCCGTGGAACTTTTATTCAGGAAACAGAAAACTTCTTCAGAAAGTCATCTGCCCTTTATCTTATTTCAAGATATCCAATTGCTTGAAACACTTCACCAGTTTATCGATAGCAAAATCCACCTGGTCTTGAGTATGTGTAGCCATCAGCGCGAAACGTACCAGTGTATCCTGCGGATGACAAGCAGGCGGGATAACCGGATTGATAAATACGCCTTCATCAAAAGCCAGCTTGGTTACTTCGAAAGTCTTGTCCGTGTCACGAACATACAGCGGAATGATCGGGCTTTCCGTATCACCGATTTCAAATCCGGCGTCACGGAAACGCTTCAATGCGTAGTTAGTGATCTTCCAGAGGTTTTCCTGACGTTCCGGTTCAGTCTTCAGGATATGAAGAGCTTCGATAGCCGCAGCTGTTGCAGCCGGAGTATTGCTGGCCTGGAAGATATAAGAACGGGCATTGTGGCGCAGCCAGTTGATTACATCCTTGTCACCGGCAACGAAACCGCCGATAGAAGCCAGAGACTTACTGAATGTACCCATAATCAGATCAATTTCGTCAGTCAGTCCGAAATGGTCACATACACCACGTCCGTTACGTCCGAACACGCCCAGACCATGAGCTTCGTCTACGTAAACGCTGGCATTGTATTTTTTCTTCAGGCGAACGATTTCAGGCAAATTCGCCAAATCACCTTCCATAGAGAATACGCTGTCTACAACAATGAGCTTCAAAGCATCAGGTTCGCATTTCTGCAACTCCTTCTCCAGCGCATCCATGTCATTATGCTTGTATTTCAGCTGAGTAGCGAAAGAGAGACGGCGACCGTCAACGATAGAAGCATGATCACGGTCATCACAAATAATGTAGTCTCCACGTCCGACCAACTGGGGAATAACTCCTTCGTTTACTGTAAAACCGGTAGAAAAACACAGAGATTCATCTTTTCCAACGAACTCAGCCAGTTCCTTTTCCAGTTTAATGTGAATGTCCAATGTTCCGTTCAGCAATCGTGAACCTGCACAACCTGTACCGTACTTCTGGGTTGCAGCAATAGCAGCATCAATGATTCTCTTGTCATAAGTTAACCCCATGTACGAATTGGACCCAAACATCAGCACCTTCTTTCCGTCCATCATCACTTCAGTGTTCTGTGCACTGTCTATTTCACGAAAATAAGGATACACGCCTCTTTCCATATACATCTGAGGCAGTCTGAATTTACTTAATCTGTCTTGTAATATTCCCATATTTAAATATTGGAAGCCACTCCGGCTCCTTTAAATTATATTTTGATAATTCAAGCTTGTTTAAAATGACGCGCAAAGATAATAATTTCTCCAGACCCAGACGCAAAATACTCAAAAAAAAACGTTTCCATGTCAATTATCAGTCCAAAAAAGGATTTTTCAAGCAAATAATATTATTTTTGTACTCCGAAACCAAGCTAGAGAAGAGACATGAGCCTGAAAAAAAGAATTATTTTCATCGTCAATCCCATTTCCGGAACTCACAGCAAAGAAACAATTCCACAGCTGATTGAGGAAAAGATTGACCATTCTAAATATGACTATTCCATCCAACGCACCCAATATGCCGGACATGCCTCCCAGATAGCTGCCGAAGCTGCCAGGGATGGAGTCGACATTGTTGTTGCTGTCGGAGGAGACGGCACCATCAATGAAATCGGCCGTGCACTCATCCATACGCGGACAGCCATGGGAATCATTCCCTGCGGTTCCGGAAACGGCCTGGCCCGTCATTTGAACATACCGATGATTGCCCGCAAGGCACTGGACGTCATTAATGCCGGAACTGTCAGAACCATTGATTACGGGATCATTGACGGCCATCCTTTTTTCTGTACCTGCGGAGTCGGATTCGATGCTTTTGTCAGTCTGAAATTTTCCGATTCAGGAAAAAGAGGTTTGCTGACTTATCTGGAGAATACATTGCACGAGAGTCTCACCTACCAGCCGGAAATTTACGAAATAGAGAACGCGTCAGGCACCGCCCGCTATAAAGCTTTTCTCATAGCCTGCGCAAATGCTTCCCAATACGGGAATAATGCCTACATCGCTCCTCAGGCTTCTCTGACCGACGGAATGATGGATATCACAGTGCTGGAACCTTTCACCGTACTGGATGTCCCGGCACTCTCTTTCCAGCTCTTCAACCGGACACTGGATCAAAACAGCCGGATCAAGACCATGCGTGAGAAAAAAATCACGATTCACCGTTCGCAGGAAGGGGTTTTCCATTTTGACGGCGATCCGGCACAGGGAGGAAAAGACCTTGAAGTGGAAATCATTCATCAGGGCCTGCATGTCGTAGCACCCCTGAAGGGACATAACGACACCATTCCGTTAAACGTGCTGCATCACATCACTGAATTTATCGGCATGCGCCCCATTACTTCAACCATTGCAAGCAAGCACCGGCAGCTTCTGAAATTAAACCAGCACATTCTGCGCCGGCTGGCCAAAAGAGGATAAGGATCTGCCGGCTTCAAAGGTAAAGATAGAAATCCTTTACCAGAGCAAGATATTCCGGACTATGCATGCGAGGTTCCGTTTCAATTGTCAGATGATCTGTTTCACTGGACGGAACCAGTTCCTTCGTAAAGGCCATCAATACCCGCTTGGGGGCTATTCCCGGTTTGGTATGCACCCAGGTCTGACGTTTTAAATACAGGCGATGGCGCAAGGCCAGTCCTATAAAGTCCCGTCCGGCATCCGAAGGCAGAACGACAGAGAAGACTCCCCGTTCTGTCAGCAGGCGGCATACCGCTTCAAGCAATTCGTCAAAATCCAGTCCGTCCGTATGGCGGGCCGCATTCCTTTGCCGGTCAGGGCACAACACCTTCTCCGTAAAATAAGGAGGGTTGGAAACAATCGCATCAAACACGCCATCCGTTTCCGCCCGCATCTCCCGCACATCCTGTTTCCATATCCGGATCCGGTCGGCCCAGGGAGAAGCTGCAACGTTTTCCAAAGCCTGCTCCACCGCGGCTTCATCCACATCAATTCCACACACCGGAACCTGGCAGCGCTGGGCTGCCATCAAGGCGATCAGGCCGGTTCCGGTTCCCAGATCCAGCACACGTCCCTCTTCAGGCAACTCTGCCCATGCCCCGACCAGCACTCCGTCGGTGCCGACCTTCATGGCACAACGGTCGTGGCAAACCGTAAATTGCTTGAATTTAAAATAAGGATTAGGCATATTCTTGTTTCTCTTTTTTCAAAAATGTCGTCAAAAATAACAAATCACTTCCGAATCCTCCAACAAAATGCAGGATATTTAGTTATATAATCTGTATTTGGCACAAATGTTTTTCCAAATTCAGAGTGGAATGATTAACTTTGCAGACGTTTTTGGGGTGAAGTACCCCTTACGTTTGATTATAGACGGTATTAAAAGAAGTATGATAAAGAAAAATAGAAAAGATCAGATTTTGATGAAAACAGAGAATGAGGACATTTCAATGTTAGCCGAAATAGATACCAACCCTGTGGAAGTTACCAAGGAGGAGCTGGATCAGGTATTTCCTGTCATGACTCTCCGCAATCTGATAATGTTCCCATCGGTGGTTATGCCTGTCACTGTAGGCAGACAAAGTACGCTCAAGCTGGTGAATACCGCCTTGAAGAAAAAATCTTCCATCGTCATCACGACTCAAAAAGTGAGCGAGGTGGAGGCTCCCGGCTTTAAAGATCTTTACCCCGTAGCTGTGATCGGTAAAGTTCTGCGTATTTTTGAAATGCCGGGAGGCAATACGACTGTTATTCTCCAGTCCAATGGTCCCAAGGTAAATCTGGACGAAATCACGGCTACCCGTCCTTACCTGCAAGGTAAAGTCAGCCTCATTGAGGAAGACATGCAGGTAGAGAAATCCGACGAGATGAAAGCCCTGATGGATACATGCCGTGAACTGAGCACCAAATATGTAGAAGCATCGGAAAGAATGAGTCCGGATACGGCTTTTGCCATCAAGAACCTGGACGAACCGGAGATCCTGGTCAACTTCATCTGTACGAACTTCCCGTTCTCGCAGGAAGACCGTTATGCCCTGCTTTGCATCAACAATCTGAAAGACCGCCTTTACCGGCTGATTCAGGTGCTGAACAAGGAAGTGCAGCTGGCTACTCTCAAACAGAATATCCAGATGCGTACTCGCGAAGATCTGGATCGCCAGCAGCGTGAATATTTCCTGCAACAGCAGATCAAGAATATTCAGGACGAGCTGGGCAACGGACAGAATGATGAGGTGGAAGAACTGAGAGAAAAGGCCAGCCACAAGAAATGGAGACGCGAAGTGGGCGAAACTTTCGAAAAAGAAGTAAGCAAACTGGAACGGATCAACCCGCAGTCTCCGGACTACAACGTGCAGCTGACTTACCTTCAGACTCTGCTGGCACTTCCGTGGGATGTTTATACGGACGATGTCATCAACATACCCAATGCCGAAAAGGTGCTGAACAAAGACCATTATGGACTGGAAAAGGTAAAAGAACGTATTCTGGAACATCTGGCTGTATTGAAACTGAAGAACGACCTGAAATCTCCGATCATCTGCCTGTATGGTCCTCCGGGAGTCGGAAAAACTTCTCTGGGACGTTCCATTGCTGCGGCCCTGAAACGGAAGTACGTCCGAATGTCACTGGGAGGTGTACATGATGAAGCTGAAATCCGCGGACACCGCAAGACTTACATCGGTGCCATGCCGGGACGTATCATCAAAAGCCTGATCAAGGCAGAAACGTCCAACCCGGTCATCATTCTGGATGAAATCGACAAACTGGGAAGTGATCACCGGGGAGATCCGAGCTCTGCCATGCTGGAAGTACTGGATCCGGAACAGAACAACACGTTCCACGACAATTATATCGACATGGATTATGACTTGTCAAAAGTGATGTTCATCGCCACGGCCAACAATCTGGCTACGATCCCTACCCCGCTGCTGGACCGTATGGAGCTGATCGAGGTAAGCGGATATATCACCGAAGAAAAAATCGAGATTGCCCGCCGTCACCTGATTCCGAAAGAGATGGATGCCAACGGACTGAAAAAAGAACATGTCAAGTTTACCAAGGCTGCCATCGAATACATCATTGAGAATCATACCCGGGAAAGCGGTGTACGTGAACTGGAAAAGAAGATCAGCAAGGTAATGCGTAAGATTGCTCTGGAAATTGCAAGCGACAAATTCACCGGCCAGCATGAACTAAAGCCGGCAGACATCAGACAATATCTGGGCGCTCCGGAATATTCACGCGACAAGTATCAGGGCAATGAATATGCCGGTGTGGTAACCGGACTGGCCTGGACTGCCGTAGGAGGTGAAATTCTGTTTGTAGAAACCAGTCTCAGCAAAGGAAAGGGCGGCAAGCTTACCCTGACCGGAAACCTGGGTGATGTCATGAAAGAATCTGCCATGCTGGCCGTAGAATACCTGAAGGCACACAGCCACATGCTGGATCTGCCGGAAGATATCTTCGACAACTGGAATATCCATATCCACGTTCCGGAAGGAGCAATCCCCAAGGACGGACCTTCTGCCGGAATCACCATGGTCACTTCACTGGCGTCGGCACTCACCCAGCGCAAGGTCAAAGCCAATCTGGCCATGACCGGCGAAATAACCCTTCGCGGAAAAGTTCTTCCGGTCGGAGGTATCAAGGAAAAGATCCTGGCTGCCAAACGGGCTGGTATCAAGGATATCATCCTGTGTGAAGAGAACCGCAAGAATATTGAGGAGATACAGCCGATCTATCTGAACGGACTGACTTTCCACTATGTGAAGGATATCAAAGAGGTGCTCAAGCTGGCCCTGACCAACGAAAAGGTGGCAGATGCCATTGACTTTACCCAAACTAAAGAAGAAAAAGACTCCAAAAAACAGTAACATGACGTTTGAACTCCAATATACAGACCCGCGCTCCAATGCGCGGGCGGGTCTGATCACAACCGACCACGGCCAGATCGAAACCCCCATCTTTATGCCGGTAGGAACACTGGGCACCGTGAAAGGTGTGCACCTGCATGAGCTGAAAGACGACATCAAAGCCCAGATCATTCTGGGAAATACCTATCACCTTTATTTACGTCCGGGACTGGACATCATCGAAGGAGCCGGAGGACTGCACAAGTTCAACGGCTTTGACCGCCCGATGCTGACCGACAGTGGAGGCTTTCAGGTGTTCTCTCTCTCCGGCATCCGCAAGATGCGCGAAGAAGGTGTTGAGTTCCGCTCTCACATTGACGGTTCGAAACACCTGTTTACTCCGGAAAGGGTTATGGACATTGAGCGTACCATAGGAGCTGATATCATGATGGCTTTCGATGAATGTACACCGGGTACCGCTGATTACGAATATGCCCGGAAGTCTATGGAGATGACTCACCGCTGGCTGGACCGCTGCCTGACACGGTTCAACGAGACAGAGCCTAAATATGGTTACAACCAGTCACTCTTCCCCATCGTGCAAGGATGTGTCTATCCGGATCTGCGCAAGCGGTCGGCCGAATACATTGCATCGAAGAATGCCGACGGAAATGCGATCGGCGGCCTGGCAGTAGGTGAACCTACCGAGAAGATGTACGAAATGATCGAAGTTGTCAACGAAATACTTCCCACCGACCGTCCCCGCTATCTGATGGGTGTGGGTACCCCCATCAATATCCTGGAAGGTATCGAACGGGGTGTGGACATGTTCGACTGTGTCATGCCGACCCGTAACGGCCGTAACGGTATGCTGTTCACCAAGGATGGCATCATGAACATGCGCAACAAGAAATGGGAAAACGACTACTCTCCTATCGAAGCCGACGGAGCATCCTATGTTGATACAATGTACAGCCGTGCTTACCTGCGCCACCTGTTCCATGCTCAGGAACTGCTGGCCATGCAGATTGCTTCCATCCATAACCTGGCCTTCTACCTGTGGCTGGTCGGCGAAGCAAGAAAACACATCATTGCCGGTGACTTCTCGACCTGGAAGCCTGCTATGGTGAAACGGTTGTCCACCCGTCTGTAAATTCAGGAACTAAAGTTAGAAACCAAGAGAACGAACAATGAAGACAAACCTGTTTAAGAAAAAATGGTTGAAGAGACTTGACAAATACATCATCATCAAGTTTCTGGGTACTTATTTCTTTGCCATTGCTTTGATCATCTCCATCGCTGTCGTATTTGATATCAATGAAAACATCGATGACTTCATCAACAACAAGGCACCGCTGAAAGCAATCGTATTCGATTACTACCTGAATTTCATACCCTATTATACCAACCTCTTCAGTCCCCTGTTTGTCTTCATTGCTGTCATCTTTTTCACCTCCAAACTGGCAGAGAATTCCGAAATTATCGCCATGTTCTCTACGGGTATGAGCTTCAAGAGGCTGATGGTGCCCTATATGATCTCGGCCGGAATCATTGCATTGGTGACCTATATCCTGAGTACGGAGGTTATCCCGACCGGAAGTGTTACCCGACTGAAGTTTGAGCAGGTGTACAAAAACAAGAAAAAGGTAGATTATGTACGCAACATCCAGCTGGAAGTTGACAGCGGAGTCATTGCATACATGGAACGTTACGAGGACTACAACCGGACAGGCTACCGTTTCTCACTTGACAAGTTTGAAGACCACAAGCTGGTTTCTCACCTGACGGCGAGACGGGTGACCTATGATACGGCAACAGTACATAAATGGATCATCCGCGACTACATGATCCGGGAAATGAAAGGGATGCGTGAAACCATAACCCGGGGCGACCGCATGGATTCCATCATCAATATGGAACCTCAGGACTTTCTGATCACACGCGGACAGCAGGAAACCATGACCAGCCCGCAGCTGAGAGAATATATTGACAAGCAGAAGAAGCGCGGATTTGCGAATATCAAGATTTTCGAAGTGGAATATTACAAGCGTATTGCCACTTCCTTTGCCGCCTTTATCCTGACCGTCATCGGGCTTTCTCTTTCTTCCCAGAAACGGAAAGGAGGTATGGGACTGCACCTGGGTATCGGAATCGGACTAAGTTTCTCTTACATCCTGTTCCAGACCATTTCGTCTACTTTTGCCATTAATGGAAACGTACCGCCTAATCTGGCTGTATGGATTCCGAACATTCTTTATCTGTTTATAGCAATCTATCTGTATCAGAAGGCTCCGAAATAACAATCCGAAGCTGACATAAACAAAAAGGCTGCCTCAGAAAAATCTGAGACAGCCTCTGCTTTTTGTTGTATTCAATTTTCTTCTACATCAAGAAACTTCCCATCAATTCAGATAAGAAGCCAATTCGCTTGCGGTTACATTCTTTGCCACAATCACTCCCTCACTATTCAACAGGAAGTTTCTGAAACCGCTTTCCAAGCCATACGACTTGAATATTTTCGAATTTTCACCCTCCATTTCCAGATGACAGCTAGCCGTGTCAATCTGATCCTGCCGAACCGCAGCATTGAAGACAGAGCGGTAACGGTCGAAGGATATGGAGATCATCTTCACCTGGTCCTGATTCTTCAGCAAGTGGCTCAACGCAGCATTCTGCGCTCTTGAAGAAGCATCATAACTGGCCCAAAAGCTCAACAACGTATAATTGCCAGAGGCATCCTGCAGGTTGAGCGGCTGCATTTCATTACAGAGTACCAACTCCGGAGCCTTATCTCCCAAAGCCAGTTTCTCTGTCGGAACACTCTTCTTCTGGAAAGAAAAAGAGATTAAGGAACTGAATACTAATACAACAAAAAACCACTTTACATTTTTAATCATGTAATTTGATTTTAGTTAATACTATCCGGGACTGCCCTTTTACAGTGATTTCTACCCGGAACATTGTCTGTCGCAAAACATCTATGCGAACCCTGTTTCCAGTCTTCTTTGCATATTGTTTCGCTTCTTTTACTTAAGAAATCTGCTGCAAAGGTAAGCCCTTTTGACCATTTTACCAAAGAACAGAAAGAAAAATTATGCTTTTAAACATAAATTCGCACTCTAAATCACATAACGCCCTATTCTTTTTCCCGCAGAAACTAGGGTTCAAAGCATTTAATTCGTACATTTGCGAAGATTACTGCCAAAACAGAGATAAAAGAAAAATGGAAAACAAAACCGAACTGATATTAATCCGTATCAGCGGCCTGGATCGTCCGGGGCTGACCGCTTCCATTACGGCCATTTTGTCGGAATATGATGTAGACATTATGGATATCGGCCAAGCTGATATTCATAGTACCCTGTCGCTCGGACTACTTTTCAAATGCAAGGAAAAGGATTCGGGCAACATAATGAAAGATCTGCTTTTCAAGGCATCCGCACTGGGCATCAACATCCGCTTCTACCCTATTTCGACTGAGGAATATGAGGAATGGGTAAACATGCAAGGAAAAAACCGTTACATCCTGACATTGCTGGGACGAAAGCTGACTGCCCAGCAAATAGCAGGTGCAACCCGGATATTGGCTGAACAGCAACTGAACATTGACGGCATCCGACGACTGACCGGACGTATTCCTTTAGACGAGAAAAAAGCAAACGTACGTGCCTGCATCGAATTTTCAGTGCGCGGAACTCCAAAGGACAAAGAAGAACTTCAGCGACAACTGATGCAGTTAAGCTCCTCTCTGGCTATGGATTTCTCCTTCCAGCAGGATAATATGTACCGCCGTATGCGCCGGCTGATCTGCTTCGATATGGATTCTACCCTGATCGAAACAGAAGTCATTGACGAACTGGCCATGCGGGCAGGTGTAGGCGATCAGGTCAAAGCTATTACAGAGCGGGCCATGCGAGGGGAAATAGACTTCATTGAAAGCTTCAAGGAACGGGTATCCTTACTGAAAGGACTGGATGAGAGCGTGATGCGGGAAATCGCCGAAAACCTTCCCATTACAGAGGGAGTGGAGCGCCTGATGTATGTATTGAAACGATACGGATACAAGATCGCCATTCTTTCCGGCGGATTTACCTACTTCGGTAACTACCTGAAAGATAAATTCGGAATAGACTATGTATATGCCAACGAACTCGAAATTATAGACGGAAAGCTCACCGGCCGCTATTTGGGAGACATTGTTGACGGCAAACGCAAGGCAGAATTATTGAGGCTGATTGCACAGGTGGAAAAGGTAGATATCGCTCAGACCATTGCTGTTGGTGACGGCGCCAACGATCTGCCGATGCTATCCATTGCCGGATTGGGCATTGCTTTCCACGCAAAACCTAAAGTGGCCGCCAACGCACGGCAATCCATCAATACCATCGGTCTGGATGGGGTTCTGTATTTCCTGGGATTCAAGGATTCATACCTGGACGAACGTGGCAAACTATAAAATAACCGACTAAAAACAACCCATTTTATATGCAATTTTCAGAATTAAATTTAGAAGATAGCGTCCTCGATGCACTGGATGCCATGAACTTCCGGGAATGTACTCCAGTGCAGGAACATACAATCCCTGTCATTCTTGAAGGAAAAGACCTCATTGGAGTTGCCCAGACCGGAACAGGCAAGACAGCCGCCTATCTGCTCCCTGTACTCAACCAGCTCAGCAAGGGAAATTATCTGGAAGATGCCATCAATTGTATCATTATGGCTCCTACGCGTGAACTGGCCATGCAGATTGACCAGCAGATGGAAGGTTTCTCCTATTTCATGCCGGCTTCCAGTGTTGCAGTCTATGGAGGTAACGACGGAATACGCTTTGAACAGGAGAAAAAAGGGCTTACCTTAGGAGCCGACGTCGTTATTGCCACACCGGGACGACTGATCAGTCACCTTAGCCTGGGCTACGTAGATTTGTCCAAAGTTTCCTTCTTCATCCTGGACGAAGCCGACCGTATGCTGGACATGGGATTTGCTGAAGATATCATGCAAATCGTCAAATACCTTCCCAAAGAAAGACAGACGATCATGTTCTCAGCCACCATGCCGACCAAGATCCAGCAACTGGCCAAAACAATTCTGACCAATCCGGTAGAAGTCAAACTGGCTGTATCCAAACCGGCAGAGAAAATCATACAGGCAGCCTACATCTGCTACGAAGCACAGAAGCTGGGAATTATCGAATCACTCTTCAAAGAGCAGCAACCGGAACGTGTCATCATCTTTGCATCCTCCAAAATCAAGGTAAAGGAAGTAACCAAAGCGCTTAAACGCCTGAAGCTGAACGTCGGTGAAATGCATTCTGACCTTGACCAGAGCCAGCGGGAAGCCATCATGCATGAATTCCGGAACGGACGGATCAATATGCTGGTGGCAACCGATATCGTTGCCCGCGGTATTGACATTGACGATATCCGTCTGGTCATCAACTATGACGTACCTCATGACAGCGAGGATTATGTACACCGTATCGGACGTACAGCCCGGGCAAACAACGATGGATGCGCCATTACTTTTGTCAGCGAAACAGAACAGAACAAATTTAAACAGATCGAGAATTTTCTTGAAAAAGAAATCTATAAGATACCGGTACCGGAAGAATTGGGAGAAGCTCCGGCCTATAACCCACGCAGTGCCAAACCTAAAGGCAACAGCCAATCAGCTTCCGGAAAGAAACGGTCCTGTAACGGAAACAGACGGAGAAAGAAAAAGAGTGCTCCGGCCAGCCCGTCACCGGCAAAAGCCTGAATCCGGTTTCAAACTAAAATCCCTTGCCACTGATCAGAGAATCAAAGGCAAGGGATTGTTTATTCTACATCCGCAGATGAAAAGGACAGCTGGTCATCCCGGTCAATGGTGAACTCTACATTGTAACAGGATGCCCCATCCGGAATACACAAGGTGGCCAGATAATGATAGCCTTCAGCATCCACACCAATGAAATCCATGTCCGACAGGATAGACATCTTCAGGTAATCATCCGGAACAACTGAGGAAAACATCTGACGAGTGATATCCTTCGCATAAAGGCGTTGCTTTCCCTGATACACACAGATATGAATCACGTTGTCATAATACACGTTGTCCATCGTCAGTCCTTCTTCTGTCAGACTCGGACGAACGACCTTGATACTGGTCGGATTTATATAGACATACCCGCGGTAACGCTTGCCTTGATACATCACAGCCAGGTCCTTGGAGATCACTTCTTTCTTTTCCGGTCCGGTCACAGACAGCGCAACAAAGGCTGAATCATTATCCGACTTGTGCAAAGATACCATGTCTCCTACCGGAGTACGGAACTGCAATGCCTGTTCCTGACAACGTTCCAAAAGATAATGCACTGTTTCCACCCCATAGATGGTCAATGTATCATTCTTCAAATCATATTTTAATGGTGCATTGATCTGACTGGCATAATAAATGCTGTCGCCTTTGATCTTGAAGACAGGAGATTCCGTGTTGTCATCCAGCCATACCCCCTGCAGCCATTGCGTATCTGCCAGTGTATCTGCGGCTTGTTCTTCCTGTCTGGCTTCACCTCCCATACAGGCCGGCAAGAGCAGGCAAAAACATCCCATTAAAAAATAATTTCTCATACCCATTCCCTTTATTTTCATACAGTTCCTCATTTCCCGATGCAATGATATACCAGACCGGCTTCAGCCAGTTCATGAGGATCATAAATATTTCTTCCGTCAAAAATAACCGGATGCTTCATCGTTTTCCGGATCACTCCCCAGGCCGGCAGACGGAATTCTTTCCACTCTGTCACCATCAGCATTGCATCTGCATCCAGCAAGGCATCATACATATCCTTTGCATAATAAATGGAATCACCGATACGGCGTCTGGCTTCGTCCATAGCAGCCGGATCGTATGCACGGATCAGACAGCCGGCTTCCTGCAGCTTTTTGATCAGAACCAGCGCCGGGGCTTCCCGCATATCATCTGTTTCCGGTTTAAAGGCCAGTCCCCATAAAGCAATCGTACGCCCTTTCAGGTCTCCCTGATAATAGGCACTCAGCTTGCGGAACAGAATATCCTTCTGATCCTCATTGACAGCTTCTACCATTTTCAGCACCCGCATCGAATAGCCATGTTCCTCGGCTGTCCTGATCAGGGCCTTGACATCTTTCGGGAAACAGGAACCGCCATATCCGCATCCCGGATAAAGGAACTTACGTCCGATACGCGTATCGGATCCGATTCCGCTACGCACCATATTTACGTCAGCTCCAACCAGTTCACACAGATTGGCAATGTCATTCATAAAGCTGATTCGGGTCGCCAGCATGGAATTGGCAGCATATTTTGTCATCTCGGCAGAAGGGATATCCATAAAAATCACCCGGAAGTTATTCAGCAGGAAAGGACGATACAACTTACTCATCAGTTCTCTGGCTTTATCCGATTCCACTCCCACGACAACCCGGTCAGGAGTCATAAAGTCATTGATGGCATTACCTTCCTTCAGAAATTCCGGGTTCGAAGCGACATCAAAGGGGATCTCCACTTCCCGGGCGGCCTGTTCTCTCCGGATCACTTCCTTTACCTTGCTGGCTGTTCCTACCGGCACCGTACTTTTAGTTACAACAAGTACATAACGCTTCATGCAGGCTCCAATGGTTCGTGCTACTTCCAGTACGTATTTCAGATCTGCACTTCCGTCTTCATTCGGCGGAGTTCCGACTGCAGTAAATACAATCGACACCTGGTCCAGACAATCCTCCAGCGAGGTTCCGAATGTCAGACGCCCGGCCTTTACATTACGCTGTACCATTTCCTCCAGTCCCGGTTCATAAATCGGAATAACCCCTTTCTTCAAGGCTTCGATCTTGGCAGCATTGGTATCAATACAAATAACGTTTGCTCCTGTTTCAGCAAAACATGTACCTGTCACCAACCCTACATATCCGGTTCCCACGATAGCTATATTCATAACTTTGCGTTTTTATTCTTTTTTTGACTGTGCAAAAATAGAACAAAAAAAAATTCCTTCCGAAAAAAGTGCGGGAAAGATGCGTCAAACAGATAAAAATTGTACATTTGCAGTATGATTGAATTAGCCAAACATATCGAAGTATTACTGCTGGAAAACGATTGCGTAATCGTTCCGGGACTGGGTGGATTCATTGCCCACAACCGTCCGGCAACGTGGCGGACAGACTCCGGAGAGTTTTTCCCGCCTCTGCGTTCCATCGGGTTCAATCCGCAACTGATCATGAACGACGGCCTGCTGGTACAGTCTTACATGCAGGCATACAATACAGATTTTCCGGATGCAACCCGTAAAATTGAAAAAACAGTAGAAACACTGAAGGAAGAACTCTATCAGCGCGGACAGATCGCTCTGCAAGGGATCGGCACCTTATATTATAATATGAAGGGGGGATATGGATTCGAACCGGAAGGAAAAGTGTTTTTCACTCCTTCTCTCTACGGACTGGAACCGTTTTCACTGCCACTTCTGAAAGAGGAAGTGATCACTCCTCAGGTACGTCCTGCCACGATTGTTCCCAGGCCTCATGCCATACCTGCCCAACAGACTTTCCGTACCCGCCATTTCCTCCCGGTACGGCGCTGGTTACAGAATGCCGTAGCTGTTGCAGCAGCCGTCATCCTGTTCTTCATACTCTCTGTTCCTGTTGAGAATACCTATGTAGAGGAAGCTGATTATGCGGCATTGGGATCGGCTGGTTTGTTTGATGCCATTCGTAACCAGTCTCTGGTTGCCAACACCTTGCAGAAGAACAATCAGCATACCCAGCAGAAGAAAGTCAGAAACAATGTCAATACGCTGAAACCTGTCAAAGTCAAGACTGAAAAGGTTGCCGCCCCGCAAACAACTTCTGCCAAGGTAACGGCACAGGCCAGCGGGAAGTCTGAGGAAAAACAGACGCCCTCCCAGACTCCGGTTCAGAAAAAGTCTGCTCCGGCAAGTCAGGCTTCAGCAAGTCAGACAACCGGCAAGTCTTCAGGCAACAAGGGTTATTACATCATCGCAGCCAGCCTGACAACTGCAGCTGATGCCAGCAGGCAGGCTGAAATATTCCGCAAGCAAGGCTATAAGGATGTAGAAGTGCTCGAATCCGCCGGAAGATATCGTGTATCACTGGGTCACTATACGAATCAGGCAGAAGCCTACCGCCAGACTGAGACCCTGAAAAAAGAGAAGGCATTCAGCCAGGCATGGGTGTTTTCTGTTAAATAACCAAAGATAAACTTTGCAAAGTAATGAAAAGAGTAAGATGTCCTAAATGTGACAATTATATACAGTTTGATGAAACAAAATATCAGGAAGGCCAGTCTCTGGTGTTCATCTGCGACAATTGCAAAAAGCAGTTTGGCATCCGGATCGGAAAATCCAAACTGAACGCAGGCAGTCGCCGGGAAGAAGTCGTCGACGAAAAGGAAGGAACCGAAAACTGGGGAAACGTTGTTGTCATTGAGAACGTTTTTGCCTTCAAACAGGTTTTCCCCTTGCATGAAGGAGACAATGTTATCGGACGGCGTTCCAAAGGTACGGAAGCCGATATCCCCATCGAAAGCAACGATCCCAGTATGGACCGTCGCCACTGCATCCTGAATGTCAAACGCGACAAGCAGGGACAGATCGTGTATACCCTGCGGGACAACAACAGCATTACCGGCACTTTCCTGATGAACGAATTGCTGGGGCCCAAAGAACGTGTCCGCATAGAAGAAGGCAATATCTTCACCCTGGGAGCTACAACCCTGATTCTGCGGGGAGCAAATTCAAACGACACATCATGCGAAGACTGATCCTGATCACCGGTGGACAGCGCTCGGGAAAGAGCACATATGCAGAGCAGATGGCCCTTCGCTTGTCCCCGACTCCTGTCTATCTGGCCACGGCCCGCATCTGGGACGAAGAATTCCGCCGGCGGGTACAGATCCATCAGGAACGGAGAGGACCGGAATGGACCAATATCGAAGAAAACAAGGAACTCAGCCGGCATCAGCTTCCGGGAAGAACCATCCTGATTGACTGCGTCACTCTCTGGTGTACCAATTTCTTTTTCGATCTGGAAGGCGACGTCAACCGGTCACTGGAAGCTGTCAAGGAAGAATTCGACCGCTTCACCGCACAGGACGCAACTTTTATTTTTGTAACCAATGAAATCGGAGCCGGAGGTGTTTCTGAAAACGAAGTGCAACGCAAGTTTACCGACCTGCTGGGATGGGCTAACCAATACATAGCTTCCCGCGCGGACGAAGTTTTCTGGATGGTTTCCGGAATTCCCGTTCAAATCAAATAGACTTATGATGTACTTTTCACCTCAACATCCCGACGAACGGATCCGGCCGCTTCTTCGGGAAAAGATAGACAACCTGACCAAGCCCAAAGGTTCATTGGGCAGACTGGAAGACCTTGCCCTCCAGATCGGCATGATCCAGCAGACCCTTTCACCGGAACTCAAGAAACCATGCAACATTCTTTTCGCCGCAGATCACGGCATCGTGGAAGAGGGAGTCAGCCTCTCTCCGAAGGAAATTACCTGGCAGCAGCTGAGTAACTTTCTGCATGGAGGAGCCGGAATCAATTTCCTGTGCCGCCAGCACGGTTTCCGCCTGTTGCTCGCCGACTCAGGAGTCGACTACGACCTGCCTTATGAACAGGGAATACGCAACCTGAGTGTGAGTAAAGGTACCCGCAACTTTCTGAAAGAAGCAGCCATGTCCCCGGAAGAATGTCAATTGTGCCTGGAACGGGGAGCTTCTCTGGTGGATGAAGTATTCGAAAGCGGCTGCAACGTTGTCAGCTTCGGCGAAATGGGCATCGGAAACACATCGGCTTCATCCGTGTGGATGCACCTCTTCACCCGGATTCCCCTGGAACAGTGTGTCGGTGCCGGAAGTGGTCTGAATGCAGCCGGAATCTCCCACAAGCTGGATGTACTGAAACGTGCCGTAGCACGCTATAACGGAAACGGAGAACCGCTTGACATCATGGCCGAATACGGCGGCTTTGAAATGGTCATGGCTGCAGGCGGCATGCTGAGAGCAGCTGAACGGAACATGATCATCCTGGTCGACGGTTTTATCATGACCAACTGCATACTGGCTGCATCCCGCCTGCATCCGGAAGTACTGGACTATGCTGTCTTCGGCCATCAGGGTGATGAATCCGGCCACAAACTGGTACTCGACTGGCTGCAGGCCCGTCCTCTGCTGAACCTCGGACTCCGCCTGGGAGAAGGATCCGGAGCCGTATGTGCCTACCCCATTCTGGAATCAGCCGTACGGATGCTGAATGAGATGGATAACTTTGCCCATGCTTCCATTACCAAATACTTCTGACCGATGAGACTGCTGGCTGCCCTGATCTTTTTTACCCGGCTTCCATTCTGGAGAATAGCCGAAGTTCCACCCCGCTATTACAAAGAAGTTGTCAACTACTGGCCACTGGTCGGCTGGCTGACGGGAGGTGTCATGGCAGGTATCCTTTGGCTGACATCCCATTGTTTTTCGTGGGAAATAGCCGTTCTACTGACCATGCTCTCACGCATTCTGCTCACCGGTGCCCTGCACGAAGACGGACTCGCCGACTTCTGCGACGGCTTTGGAGGAGGAACCACCCGTGAACGCATCCTTTCCATCATGAAAGATTCTCATATCGGCACCTATGGAGTTATCGGACTGATCTGTTATCTGGGAATGTTCTATCTGCTCATATACCGCCTTCCCATGGCTATAGCCCCGTGGCTGATCGTGGGATTCGATACCTGGAGCAAGTTCTGTTCAGCCCAGATCATCAACCTCCTGCCATATACCCGCAAGGAAGAAGAATCCAAAGCCAGAGTCATCTACAACCGGATGAGCCCGGAAAACTGGATCATGGCTTTCATTTGCGGCCTTCTGCCCCTCGTTCCGGCATTACAGGCCTGCCCGTCACTGGTTCTTCTGCTTCCCGTTCCCCTGCTGGTAACTCTGGCGCTGGTTCATCTGATGCGAAAGAAAATCCAGGGCTATACCGGAGACTGCTGTGGAGCAACCTTCCTGCTCTCCGAACTGGCACTGTACCTTATGTCCAACTGTTTTTTTACTCATCTGCCATGAAAGTATATCTCATCAGACATACGGCAGTAGATGTTCCTTCCGGCACATGCTACGGCCAGACCGATGTTCCCTTAAAATCCACCTTCGAAGCGGAAGCAGCACAAACGCTCCGCAATTTGAACGGAACCCACTTCGACCATGTATATTCCAGCCCGTTAAGCCGTGCCCGCCGGCTGGCCGGTTATTGCGGCTACCCCGATCCGGAATGTGACGACCGGCTGATGGAAATCAATTTCGGCGAATGGGAAATGCAGCGTTTCGATGCCATCAGTGATCCGCGCCTGCAGGAATGGTTCGACGACTATTTCCACGTAGCAGCAACCGGAGGCGAATCCTTCGAGGATCTATACCGGCGTGTTGCTGCCTTTCTTGACGAATTAAAAAAGAAGCCCTGCCAGGAAGTGGGAATCTTCGCCCACGGCGGCGTACTTATCTGTGCACAGATCTATGCAGGAGCCGTCCAAAAAGAAACAGCCTGGGAACATCTCACTCCCTATGGCGGTGTAATTTCCATAGATCTGTAATCCGCCCAGCTAATTGGACCTGCCATCCGTTTTCTCATCCTGAAAACTTGGAATTTTTACAGGATTGTTTTATTTTTGTAAAATCTTTGAAAAAAGAGAAGAATAAAAAAAGGATAACTAACAACTAACAAAACCCTTAATTATGGCTTTTACTAACAACGTAATGATTGTCCGGCACAAGCTACTGGAAAATCTTGTCGCCCTCTGGAAAGAAAACCAACTTGTCGAGAAGATAGACCGTATTCCCATTGAATTCAGCCCGCGCCGTTCACAGGCAGTAGGCCGTTGCTGTATTCACAAGGAACGTGCCGTAACCAAGTACAAATCACTCCCGCTGTTGGGCTGGGACATGAGCGATGAAACCGATGAACTGACTCCCCTATCCGAATATGCAAAGAAGGCGCTCGAACGCCGCGGAAAAATCAAGGAAAACATCCTTTGTGTCATCGATGAAGCTTGTTCTTCCTGCGTACAGGTCAACTACGAAGTAAGTAACCTGTGCCGTGGATGCGTGGCACGAAGCTGCTATATGAACTGTCCGAAAGGTGCTGTCCATTTCGACAAGAAGACCGGCCAGGCTCATATCGACCACGATACCTGTATCAGCTGTGGTATCTGTCACAAGAGCTGCCCGTACCATGCAATCGTCTACATCCCCGTTCCGTGTGAGGAAGCCTGCCCGGTAAAAGCCATCAGCAAAGATGAACATAACATCGAACATATCAACGAAGACAAGTGTATCTATTGCGGCAAGTGTCTGAATGCATGCCCCTTCGGTGCCATCTTCGAAATCTCACAGGTATTTGATATTCTGGAAGCGATCCGTGCCGGTGAAAAACTGATTGCCATTCCGGCTCCGTCTATTCTGGGACAGTTCAAGGCTACCATCGACCAGGTATATGGCGCCCTGAAGGAAGTTGGATTTGCCGATGTCATCGAAGTGGCAGAAGGCGCAATGGAAACAACCAGCAACGAAGCACATGAGTTGCTCGAAAAGCTGGAAGAAGGCCAGAAATTCATGACCACTTCCTGCTGTCCGTCTTACATCGAACTGGTAAACAAACATATTCCTGACATGAAAAAGTATGTTTCTTCTACCGGATCTCCCATGTACTATGCAGCCCGCATCGCCAAGAAGAAATACCCCGATGCAAAGGTTGTTTTCATCGGCCCGTGTATTGCCAAACGCAAGGAAGCACAGCGCGATGAATGTGTGGACTATGTAATGACCTTCGAGGAACTCCACCCGTTGTTCCGTGGACTGGGAATCGAACTGGAACAGGCTACTCCGTATAAGGTTGCCAAAGAATCCGTCTGCGAGGCTCACGGTTTCGCACAGGCCGGAGGTGTTGCCGGTGCCGTACAGGCTTATCTGGGCCCGAAAGCACAAGGCATCAAGGTACTGCAGTTCTCCGATTTCAACAAGAAGAACATCGGTGTACTGCGTGCATACGCCAAGACTGGCAAGGTAGATGCCCAGTTCATCGAAATGATGGCCTGCGAAGGCGGATGCGTTACGGGTCCGAGTGCCCACAACGATCCTGTTTCCGGCCGTCGTCAGCTGAATCAGGACCTGCTGAAACGTACATTGAAATACGAAAACTATCACGAAGGAAACGAGGAAGGCAACCAGTAAGCCCTTTTTCCAATGAAATCGCTGATCGAACAACTATACCGGGAGGGCACACTACCTCCCGGTGATTTATATACCCTGCTGAGCAAATGCACGGCAGACGATCTGGCCTTTATCAATGAAAAAGCCAGAGAGGTTACTTTCCGTCATTTCGGCAACCGGATCTTTATCCGCGGACTGATTGAAGTCGGCAATTGCTGCCACAACGACTGCCTCTATTGCGGCATCCGCCGCAGCAACCGGAACATTGAGCGTTACCGTCTCAGTCAGGAAACCATTCTGGCCTGTTGCCGGGAAGGATATGAACTGGGATTCCGCACTTTTGTCCTGCAAGGAGGAGAAGACACCTGGCTGACCGATGAGCGGGCCGAATCCCTTATCTCAGCCATCCGGAACAGCTGGCCCGACACAGCCATCACTCTCTCACTGGGAGAACGCCCCACCGAATCCTATGAACGCTTCTTCCGGGCCGGAGCCAACCGCTATCTCCTGCGCCATGAAACCCACAACGCCGCCCATTACGCCCGGCTGCATCCTGCGGGTATGTCGCTTGCCAACCGGCTTCGCTGCCTGAACGATCTGAAACGCATCGGTTTCCAGACGGGAACCGGAATCATGGTGGGCAGTCCCGGACAGACACTGGAGCATCTGGTAGAAGATATCCTCTTTATCGGAGAGTTCCGTCCGCAGATGATCGGAATCGGTCCCTTCCTTCCCCATCACGACACGCCATTCGCCGCCTGTCCGCCGGGAAACATGGAACAGACTCTGCTGCTGCTTTCCATCTTCCGCCTGATGCATCCCCGTGCTCTGATCCCTTCTACCACGGCACTGGCCACTCTGGCCCCCGACGGAAGAGAACGAGGTATTCTGGCAGGAGCCAACGTAGTCATGCCGAATCTGTCTCCCAGTGGCGAACGAAGCAAATATGCCCTTTATGACAACAAGGCTTCCATGGGAGCCGAAGCAGCCGAAGGACTCGCCCTGCTGGATCAGCGTCTGAAATCCATCGGCTATGTCATCGACAAGAGCCGGGGAGATTATAAATAATACAACGATTGAAAAATCAGAATATCATGGGTAACTATAAAGTAGATTCACCAAAAGCCGAAGAATTCATCTGCCACGATGAAATTCTGGATACATTAGCGTATGCACAGGCACACCGCAATGATACTGCCCTGGTCCGTTCCCTCATCGAAAAGGCACGCGCCTGCAAGGGCCTGAACCACCGGGAAGCAGCCGTACTGCTGGAATGCGAAGACCCGCAGCTCCTGGAAGAGATCTATGCGCTCGCCCGGGAAATCAAACAGCGTTTCTATGGCAACCGCATTGTCATGTTCGCTCCCCTCTACCTGTCCAACTATTGCGTAAACAGCTGTACATACTGCCCTTATCACATTAAGAACAAAACCATTGCCCGCAAGAAGCTGACTCAGGAAGAAATTCGCCGTGAAGTGATTGCCCTGCAGGACATGGGACACAAGCGTCTGGCTCTGGAAGCCGGCGAAGATCCCCTGCACAACCCGATCGAATACATTCTGGAGTCCATTCAGACCATCTACAGCATCAAGCACAAGAATGGTGCCATCCGCCGGGTAAACGTCAATATCGCAGCCACTACCGTGAAGAACTACCGCCGCCTGAAGGAAGCCGGTATCGGTACATACATTCTTTTCCAGGAAACCTATCACAAGGAAAACTACGAAAAGCTGCATCCCAGAGGCCCCAAGAGCAACTATGCCTATCATACGGAAGCCATGGACCGTGCCATGCAGGGAGGCATCGATGATGTAGGAATCGGTGTCCTGTTCGGCCTGAATACCTACCGTTACGATCTGGTAGGCCTGCTCATGCATGCCGAACACCTGGAAGCCACCTTTGGTGTAGGACCGCATACCATCAGTGTACCCCGTATCTGCTCAGCTGACGACATAGACAAGGCCGATTTTGAAAATGCCATCTCCGACGAGACCTTCCAGAAGATCGTGGCCGTAATCCGTATCAGTGTGCCCTACACCGGGATGATCATCTCCACCCGCGAATCCCAGCGTTCCCGCGAAAAGGTGCTGGCCCTGGGTATTTCACAAATCAGCGGAGGCTCACGTACCAGCGTGGGAGGCTACGCAGAAGAAGAACTGCCGGAAGAAAACTCTGCCCAGTTCGACCTGAGCGACACCCGTACTCTGGACGAAATTGTTGCCTGGCTGCTGAAACTGGGCTACATACCCAGCTTCTGTACCGCCTGCTACCGGGAAGGACGTACCGGCGACCGCTTCATGTCGCTCGTCAAGACCGGACAGATCGCCAACTGCTGCGCTCCCAATGCACTGATGACCCTGCAGGAATACCTGGAAGACTATGCCTCTCCCGAAACCCGCGCACTGGGCACCGAAATGATCCGCCGGCAGATGGAACAGATCCCCAATCCGGCCATCCGCAAACGTGCACTGGAAAACCTGGAACGTATTGCCCGGGGAGGAAGAGATTTCCGTTTTTAACCATTCATCCGTCGCCATATGAATACATTACAAGATACCCCCCGTGCCAATCGGATCCATATCGGTCTGTTCGGAAAGCGCAACAGCGGAAAGTCTTCCCTGATCAATGCCCTGACCGGACAGGAAGCCGCTCTGGTCTCCGAAGTGGCCGGTACCACCACCGATCCCGTCTACAAACCCATGGAAATCCATGGGCTGGGTCCCTGTGTTTTCATTGACACAGCCGGGCTGGACGATGAAGGAGACCTGGGAGCACTGCGCATCCGTCAGACTCTCAAGGCCATGGAACGGACTGATATTGCCCTGCTGGTATGCCGGGATGAACAAATCGGGCCCGAAATGGAATGGGCCGGTCAGCTGAAAGAAAAGAATATCCCGACCATCTGGGTGCTGAATCAGGCTGACAAGCTGGAAGATCCCCTGGCAACCGCCCGTGCCATCGAAAAGAAATGCGGACAGGTCCCCCTCATTGCCAGTGCCCTGAACCGGCAGGGCATGGATGACATTCTCCGCACACTGGTCCACAAACTGCCGGATGCCAGCATGGAGAAAGGCATTGTCGGCCATCTGGTCAGCGAAGGAGACACCGTGCTTCTCGTCATGCCTCAGGACATTCAGGCCCCCAAAGGCCGCCTGATCCTCCCTCAGGTACAGACCCTGCGCGAACTGCTCGACCGGAAATGTCTGGTCATGAGCTGTACGACCGACAAATTGCCCCAGATGCTTGAAGCACTGGCCCGGCCGCCCAAACTGATCATCACCGATTCTCAGGTCTTCGGAACAGTCTATGCACGGAAGCCGGAAACCAGCCGGCTGACTTCCTTCTCCGTTCTCTTCGCCCAATACAAGGGAGATATTGATTACTACATCCAGGGAGCCAGAGCCCTTTCCGCCCTGACGGAAAAATCCCGCATCCTGATTGCCGAAGCCTGCACCCATGCCCCACTTTCCGAAGATATCGGACGTGTAAAAATACCCAACATGCTGAGAAAACGCTTCGGACAGGGAATACAAATCGATATGGTTTCGGGAACCGACTTTCCGGAAGATCTGACTCCCTACGATCTGATTATCCACTGCGGAGCCTGCATGTTCAACCGGAAATATGTATTGAACCGCATCGAAGCAGCCCGGAAGCAGCAGGTGCCCATGACCAACTACGGAGTGACCATCGCCTGTTTGCAGGGGATTCTGGACAAAATCGATTATTGATGAAAAAAAACAGGCTTTATTGTTGCTCAGTTCCACAATAAAGCCTACTTTTGTCATGCTCAAAAAATCCTTGCGGTAGTAGCTCAGTTGGTAGAGCATCGGCTTCCCAAGCCGAGGGGCACGGGTTCGAGTCCCGCTTGCCGCTCATTCCCTATAAATCTACAATCAGTAATTCCATTTGCATTTTTTTAAATCCCCATTTTAATATTTAGGATTAAATGTTTAACTTTGGGAAGAAAGTATTATATTTGCGTATAGTTATTGCATCTTTGTTTAAAGACTTAGGAGACAGTAAAATGCTGATATATTGTCTCGGGTTGTTAGTTGCACTATCTACCTTATTAAGTGGTTTAATATTAACAAATAAAAAAAGGAGGAGAAATAAATGGAAGCTATATTTGTTCTATCAGCTATCGGATTACCATGTGTAATTTTTCTCATTTATTGCCTTACCCCTTCAGGCAGAAAATGGCTAAAAGCAAATCACATGATCTGAAAATTTGACTGCACGATCGGGCCGCAACGTATATACAATACGGGCGAATCGACCGCAAAAAATTACCCCATCGACTGTACGATTCAGCTCCATCGTACGCGAAGAAATTTCCCCTTCACGTACGGGCAAAAAAAGAGGGAATCTTCCCAGACTCCCAATCTTCATTAACCTTAAATCTAATACCATGAAAAACACGATGCAAAGGTATGGTTTTTATGTTATGTAACATAACAATCACATGAAAAATCGCCTATATTTAACACTATTTCACAAAAACTATATCATTTTCATCTACTTTTCTCCCCTTCATTCCCAGCTTTGGATGTAACCTTTTCCGGCCTGTCATGCAACTCCTTTTCTTCCTTCACCGCATTTTGCTTTTTTTCGGATTTCAAACTCTGAAAATCCAACAAAAAAGCCTACCTTTGCAGGAAGTTTACCAAGTTGAAAAGACAAAAACAAAACAAACCAAACTAAAGATAACTCTTTATGAAGAAACGATTCGCAAGACTCGCATTCTGCCTTTTCCTGCTGGGAGCTCTCCCCGCAGCGGCACAAACCATGAGTGACAGCCAGGTACTGGAGTATGTCAAACAGGGAATGCAGCAGGGAAAAGACCAGAAGCAGATCGCCATGGAGTTGGCACGCCGGGGCGTTACCGAAGAACAGGCACGCCGAGTACAGGAAATGTATCAGCAACAGTCCAAAGGAACCCTGGGCACCAGCAGTTCCACTTCACAGGACCGCATGAGACAGTCTTCCTCCGGAGAAAGCGATTATTATTACCAGAACGGTTACCGCAAAAACACTAACCGTAACTCTGAACTGCAGCAGGAACGCCGCGAACAGATGGAGCAGGAATACCGTCAGCGTAAGAAAATGGAAGAAGAACGCAAGAAGAACGAGTTCTCCCAGCGTGACCAGTCCAACAACCCCTACTCCATGGAATACAGCAAGAACACCAACCAGAACCGGGTAGTATCCCTTCTGAGCGATTCACTTTCACTGACTCCCCTTTACGACTATGACCCCGAAGATCAGGTATTCGGCCGTGACATCTTCAACACCGAAAATCTGACCTTCGAGCCCAATATGAATCTGGCTACCCCGTCCGACTACCGTCTCGGTCCGGGTGATGAAGTAATCATCGACATCTGGGGAGCCAGCCAGAACACCATCCGCGAAACCATTTCTCCGGACGGTTACATCAATATCCCCGATCTGGGCCTTGTCTTGCTGAACGGCATGAGCGTGTCCGAAGCGAAGAATGTTCTGAAGCAGGAACTCAGCAAAATTTATGCAGACTCCGGCAACAATATCCAGGTTTCCCTCGGCAATGCCCGCACCATCCAGATCAATGTGATGGGTGAAGTACTGCGCCCCGGGACCTATACGCTGTCCTCTTTTGCGACGGTATTCCACGCCCTTTACAGTGCCGGCGGAGTCAGCGATATCGGTAGTTTGCGTAACATCCACGTTGCACGCAACGGAAAGAACGTCGCTACGGTTGATGTCTACGAATTCATCATGCAAGGAAAGATCCAGGACGACATCCGTCTGCAGGAAGGAGATGTCATCATCGTCCCCCCGTATGAAGCCATCGTCAAGATCACCGGCAAGGTAAAACGCCCGATGCGCTACGAAATGAAATCCGATGAATCCATCGCAACCCTGCTTAAATACGCCGGAAACTTTGCCGCAGACGGCTACAAGAACAGCCTGCGCGTCATCCGTCAGGCAGGCCGCGAATACTCCGTAGCTACGGTAGATGCCAAAGACTTCACCCGTTTCCAGATGTGCGACGGCGATGAAGTGACAGCCGATCCCATCCTGGAACGTTTCACCAACCGTCTGGAAGTGAAAGGAGCCGTCTATCGCCCGGGCATTTATGAACTGAGCGGTTCACTGAACACCGTCAAGCAGCTGGTTGAAAAAGCCGACGGTCTGCTGGGCGACGCCTTTACCAACCGCGCCGTTCTCTACCGCCAGCGCGAGAACCTCACCAGCGAAGTGCTTTCCGTAGACATCAAGGGCATTCTGGCAGGCAGCAGCCCCGACATTGCCCTGCGCAACAACGATGTACTCTATATCCCCAGCATCCACGACCTGAAAGATCTGGGCAGCATCCGCATTTATGGAGAAGTCACCCTGCCGGGAGAATATCCCTATGCGGACAATATGACGCTTGAAGACATCGTCATCACTGCAGGCGGCCTGAAGGAATCAGCCTCCCTTGTACGCGTAGACGTATCCCGCCGTATCCGCGACCCGAAGAGTACCACCGAGGCCCAGACTATCGGAGAAACCTTCTCGTTTGCCTTGAAAGACGGCTTTGTGGTTGACGGCGAGGCAGGATTTGTCCCCCAGCCATACGATCAGGTATTCGTACGCCGCAGCCCGGGCTACAGCGAACAGGCCAATATAACCGTCAAGGGCGAAGTCCTCTACTCCGGCCAGTACACCCTGACCAGCAAGAATGAACGCCTGACCGACGTAATCAAGAAAGCCGGTGGTGTAACCCAGTTCGGTTACGTCCGCGGTGCGAAGCTGACCCGTATCGCCAACGAAGAAGAAAAGAAACGTATGGAAGATGTCCTGAAGATGATGCAGAAGGAACTGGGAACCGGCATGACCGACTCACTCAAGCTGGAACTCGACAGTGTCTTCACCGTCGGAATCGACCTGGGAGCAGCTCTGGCCAAACCCGGAAGCAATGCCGATATTGTCCTGAGAGAAGGCGACATCATTACTGTACCGGAATTCAACAACACCGTGAAGATCAACGGAGCTGTCATGATGCCGAACACTGTATCCTACATCGATGGCAAGAGCGTGAAATACTACCTCAGCCAGGCCGGAGGCTACTCCAGCAATGCCAAGAAAAGCAAGAAGTTCATCATCTACATGAACGGGCAGGTGGCCGAAGTGAAAGGCAGCGGCAAGAAACAGATCGAGCCCGGCTGCGAGATTGTGGTTCCGAACAAACAGCAAAAGAACAGTCTGGGCAATATTCTGGGCTATGCCACTTCCTTTGCCTCCTTAGCAACGATGGTTGCATCGATAGCCAATATTGTCAAGTAAACGGATTTTCCGAAAAATGACACTCTCCCCGGGGTGATAATGAACAGGTTATCTCCCCGGGGATTTTTTTTATCACTTTTCCGTGCAGTATTTTCCCTTCCTCTGCATTGTGCAGAAAATCCCTTGCAGAGGCATATTTTGGCCACATTCCGCTTTGATGTCTCGAAAATAAAGCCTACATTTGCAAGTAAATACTATTCAATTTCGCGTTTACCCTTCTCCTCCTATTGGGACAGGTAACCGCGAAGCGTACCCAAAACTATTCTTCACATGGCGAACATGTATTTAATAATTGCAGCCTTCATTACTGCAATCGTTCTCGGACGGATCATCATTCCGAACATTCTGATTATCTCTCTGCGCAAACGGCTCTTCGATGCGCCCGATGCCCGGAAGATCCATAAGCGGCCCATTCCAAGACTGGGAGGAGTCACGTTCTTTCCCGTCATCCTCTGCACCACCTGTTTTTTCACCGCCCTGCGTATCTTGCTAGGATATCTTCCCGATCCGCAGTTCACCGTAACCATGGCAACCGAGCTGCTCTTTCTTATAGCCGGACTTACCCTGTTGTATATCGTCGGTATTGCCGATGATCTTATGGGAGTGAGATACCGCAAAAAATTCTTTGTGCAGATCATCTCTGCCGCATTCTTTCCGCTGGCGGGACTCTATATCAACAATTTCTACGGACTTTTCGGAATTTACGAGATTCCCACCTTTGTAGGAATTCCCCTGACCATGCTGCTGGCGGTATTCATCACCAATGCCATCAACCTGATTGACGGAATCGACGGACTTGCCTCCAGTCTGAGTATGGTTGCCCTTACCATTCTGGGAGTCATCTTCATTCACAACCAGCAATGGATCTATGCTCTGCTGGCCTTTGTCTGTGTAGGCATCCTGATCCCCTTCTTCTCCTACAATGTATTCGGCAATGCCGACCGCGGACGCAAAATCTTTATGGGTGATACTGGAAGCCTGACACTGGGATACATTCTCAGCTTCTTCGTCATCAAATATAGCATGTACACCGGAACAATTCCCACAGAAGAAATCCTGGTTTCTCCCCTGCTTGTTTCTTTCAGCGTTTTGCTTGTTCCTTCGCTCGATGTAGTGCGCGTGGTTCTTCGCCGGGCACGTAATGGGAAGGCTCTTTTTCTGCCCGACAAGACTCATATTCATCATAAATTTCTGGATATGGGATTCTCTCCACGTCAGGCACTCATCACTATTCAGCTGATGTCTGCCAGTCTTTGTGCCTTCACTTTGGTTACAGTACATTCTGGATGGAACAATACATTGGTATTTGTCATTGATGTTGTTGTTTGGACAGGACTGAATTTATGGTTTGATGTAGTGATCAAGAAAAGGAAGAAAAACCACCAGGCGTGTTGACCAAAACATCCCGTTATTTTCAGCAAAACACCGAATTGTTTGAAAAAGAGCACTTCGGGCTTTTTAAAATAATTCGGGAGTTTTTTCCCTATGAGGTATGTACTGTATTAAAACAAAATTGAATGCCAGAATTAGACACTTACGTGAATTCTGTAAGACATTTATTAAATAAGTTTTACTTAAAACAGATTCGACACTCTTTGAGATAAAATCAGGATCTTTATTATAAAATTCACTTTTGAAAATGGTAAATGAATCAAGAACAGCAAAAAGTATTCATAATATAAAAATCGCTCTGCTATTTTATTTTTTCAATCTAATATTGCAATTTTTCTCAAGAAAAATTTTTCTAGATTATCTCGGCAGTGAAGTATTAGGACTAAATACAACTGCCCAAAATCTTTTGGGGTTTCTTAATATTGCCGAATTAGGAATAGGGAATGCTATTGCATATAATTTATATAAGCCCTTATATGATAAGAATCATAAAGATATAAATGAAATAGTTTCTATCCAAGGATGGTTATACAGAAGGGTAGCTTATATCGTTATCATAGGCTCATGCTTACTTATGTGTTTATTCCCCCTAATTTTTGCAAAAGCACAGATTCCATTATGGTATGCTTATGGTTCATTCCTTACGCTATTAGCATCTTCATTACTAAGCTATTTTATAAATTACCAACAAATAGTTTTATCTGCTGACCAAAAAGATTATAAAATAACCGCAAATGTTCAAGGTGTCAAAATTATAAAGCTCCTACTCCAGATTCTTGCGATACGTTTTCTTGACAATGGTTATGTATGGTGGATGATACTCGAAGTTGTTATGGCTTGTGTCACCTCATACACTTTAAATAAATCTATCCAAAAAGAATACCCTTGGCTTCATCCTCAAATTTCAAAAGGAAAGTATCTCCAGAAACTTCATCCTAGAATAATTAGCGATACAAAAAAGGTTTTCTTTCATAAAATAGCTGGATTCGTATTAGGGCAGACAAGCCCTCTTATTATTTATGCATACGCCTCTCTAACATTAGTTGCTATTTATGGAAACTATATGCTTATTATTACAGGTATCACATCTCTGCTTACAGCCTTATTAAATAATCTTACAGCTGGTGTTGGGAATTTAATTGCAACAGGAGATAAAAATCGAATCAAGAATGTTTTCTGGGAAATTACAGCATCTAGAATATGGATTGCTGCAACTATATGTTTTGCTCTATACACACTTGGGGACAAATTTATTACTATATGGGTAGGATCCCAATATATTTTACCTCATACACCTTTTATTATTTTAATTAGTATCACATTTATCAGTTTATCACGAACAAATGATGCTTTTATTGCAGGATATGGCCTATTCCAAGATATATGGGCTCCAATAGCAGAATCTATTTTAAATCTCGGCTTATCTATTCTGTTCGGATATTATTGGGGGTTAACGGGAATTCTTTGTGGTGTTCTTTGTAGTTTACTACTAATCGTATATATATGGAAGCCTTATTTTTTATACCGAAAAGGTTTTAAGGAAAGTATAATGGAATATGTATTACATTATGCAAAATACTTAAGTGTATTATTAATTTCATTTTTCATTAGCGATATCATTATCTCACAAAGCTCATATACTATAGATTCCTATGCACAATGGTTTATATATGCAATAATTGTTACCCTATTATACGCTATAATCAGTTTTACATTATTGTTTTTGACAGATAAAGCACCTCGACGTCTCCTAAAACGCTTATACAATTTTAATAACACATCTAAATGAAACCAAAAGTCCTAATAGATTTATCAACATTCAAAGGAAAGCCTCAATGTAGTATGGATATATATAGTATCAGACTACTAAAAGGGCTAATGATGATTCCTCTTTCCTATGATATAACATTATTGATAAATGAAGAATCTTATACTTACTTAAAATCACTCTTTCCTAAATTTGAGTACCTTCGAATAAAGACCTTTAAAAACACCAATATTCTTCAAAGGATTTTTAAATATGCGTTGTTCAAGAATCAATCCTATTGGAAAAAAGCAATAAATAATTCTCATGCAAATCTTTTGTTATGTCCATATACAAATTTAGATAAAATTTTAAATCTAGATATTCCCAGATTACAAGTTATACATGATATACATGGGAAATATGTAACCAAAGGTAAAGAAAAGTACAAACAGACTTTATTAATGCCTATATTGTTAAAAAAATCAGATGCAATTATAACAATCTCGGATTTTGTAAAAAAAGAAATAAAGCAGCAATACCCTAATTGCGTTTCGTCAAAACCTATATATAGAATTTATAATAGTATAGACTATACTGAAGAATTTTCTAACTATCCTTTAAAATCTCATACATATATATTGTATGTAAATGCCATTCGTGCATACAAAAATATAATAACCCTTATCAAAGCTTTCGCACTAATAAAAGATGAAATAAAACAAAATCTTATTATAGTCGGAAAGAGGAACAATTATTGGGATCAAGAAATAGTTCCATTTATTAAAAAGAATCAGTTACAAAATCGTATAGAGCAAATAGACTATGCCACAGAATCACAACTAAATTTTCTTTATAGAAATGCAAGTCTTTTTGTATCACCATCCCTTTATGAAGGCTTCGGATACACACCTATTGAAGCCGGTATCCATAAAATTCCAGTGATTACAAATAAAGAGACCTCCCTGCCAGAGGTAACTTTACATAGCGTATTTTATTATACCCCTCCAACAGATGAAAAAGCACTAGCTCAAGTAATAAAAAAAGTAATCAACAAACCTCCTACCCCTGAGGAGTTAACAAACTTAGCAGAAATGTTTAAAGAGAAATATAGCCTATTTAAACAAGCAAACCAGTTTAATTCAACAATTTTAGAATGTTTAAACCTTAAATAAAGACCTAAGAAAATGAATATAGGAATATTATACATAGCTATTGGGAAATATAATATCTTTTTTAAAGATTTTTACACCAGTTCCGAGAAATTCTTCTTTCAACACGCTAATAAACATTATTATGTATTCACAGATCAACCTCATGCTATTTCTTTAACAAATTCTAATATTAGTATCTTCTATCAAGAGAATAAAGGCTGGCCATACAATACTTTGCTGAGATTTCACATGTTTAATAGTATTAAAGACAAACTAACTAATGAAGATTATTTATTTTTCTTTAATGCAAACGCAATGTTTTTACAAAAGGTAGACGACGAAATTTTGCCAGATGCTAAGGAAAATTATTTAGTAAGCGCAATGCATCCTGGTTTTTTGAATAAAGCAAGAACAGAGTTTCCTTATGAAAGAAATGAGAAATCTACAGCATTTATACCAAACTCAAAAGGAACCCACTATTTTCAAGGATGTTTTTTTGGAGGTAAAACTCAAAATTTCCTTGAACTTACTCAACAATGTATGCAAAATATAGATGTTGATTTTAATAATAACATAATTGCTATATGGCATGATGAATCACATTTAAATTCATATTTTACACAACATCCTCCCAAAGTTCTAAATAGCAGCTATATATACCCCGAAGATAAGCCTATAAAAGGCTTAACACCTATTATACTAATGAGAGACAAAAAAAAATATGGCGGCCATGATTTTCTAAGAGGTACACCTAAAAACAAAATAATCACTTTTATAAAAAGATTTCTACATAAGATTTATCATTAAACATCTCCTCAAAACGTTTAAGATATATTGATTTCCTCTATGAACTCAATATATTATATGTCGTATAAGAACATACCTTATAATATTCATTTACAGATATTGATAAAATCATTTATTTCGATATTTTCATTCTTTTTTCAAAATCATAATACATAAATATAATGAGGCCCATTATCTATTTACAAGGCGGATTAGGCAATCAAATGTTCCAATATGCTTTCTTCCTAGCAATAAAAGAACAATACCCAAATGCTATCTGCTGTAGCAGTCTTATCAGCGAAAAAGATCACAATGGGTATGAACTAAAAAGACTCTTTAATATTAAATGTACGCAATCTATTATTTTGCTATATATCGCTAAATTATTCAGAAGGCTTATCTATAAAAAACAACATAACGTAATAAATCTACTTAATCATTTTAATGTTGCATTAATAAAAGATTCCATACCTTCACATTATATGCCTAATCTTTTTGCTTCATCCAATAAGTTTTATACATTTTTTCTCGGATATTGGCAAACAGAGAAATATTTCAGGAATATAGAAAATAAAATAAGACTAGCATTTAGGTTTAATGAAAACATGTTATCTGAAAAGAGTAAGATAACAGCAAAAGAAATTAAAAACTCTAATAGCGTCTCCATACATGTTAGAAGAGGAGATTACTTATATTCCCAATATCAATCTTTATACGGAAACATCTGTACAATAAGTTATTATCACAAAGCAATCCAGCTGATTCAACAAAAATATAAAAGAACACTATTTTTTGTATTTTCAGATGATATAGAATGGGTCAAAAAAAACCTAAAAATAGATAATGCTAAATATATAGATTTCAATAATAACTATGATTCATGGCAAGATATGTATCTCATGAGTTTATGTAAACATAACATTACAGCTAACAGCAGTTTCAGTTGGTGGGGAGCATGGCTAAATCCCAATATAAATAAAACGGTTATATGCCCTAGCCGATTTATAAACTCATTAGAAAAATCTGACATTGTCCCAAACTCTTGGATTAAAATTTAAAAAATGAAAGTAAGTATTCTTCTACCTGTATATAATGCCGAAGCAACACTTCAAGAAACCATTAGTAGTATTATAAATCAAACATTTACTGACTTTGAGCTTATTATTATAAATGATGGTTCTGATGATAACTCAGAAAACATTATATTACAGAATACAGATAAACGTATTCGATATTACAAGAATATCAATAATAAAGGATTGATATTTACCTTAAATCGAGGATTAAGTTTATGTAAAGGAGAATATATAGCAAGAATAGATGCAGATGATATAGCAGTATTAAATCGTTTAGAAACACAAGTCAATTTTCTAGATCAGAATCCCTTTATAGATATGGTTGGTTCTGCTAGAATTATGTTTGGTAATGGCGTTCATAAACGTATTCAACGATTTCCATTAAAGGACTCCGATATAAGAGCGTACTTTTATATTGCATGCCCAATTGTACATCCTTCCGTAATGCTAAGAAATTCAACTATAAAAAAGTACAACTTACAATATGATGCAAATTTTCCACATATGGAAGATTATAAACTATGGTATGATATACTAAAGGTTGGTAAAGTTGAAAACTTAAAAACTCCACTAATTTATTATCGTGTATCCTCAAAACAGATCTCTTCAAAGTATCAGAAAGAGCAACAAAGCAAAAATAAAATATTCAGGCAATTGATAATTTCTGATTTCTTAAACAAGAAGAATATATGTTTTAACCAAATAAATCAGGATTTAGTATCAAACATTATAAATTTAAAGTGTGATAATATCACTGAAGAAAAAATTAAAGCTGCAATTCTATTTATTATTCTTATTTCTTTGCAAACAACGTTACGGCATCTTTTTACGATGATTTTTATGAAAAAAATATGGAAAATCCCATATTTTAAAATCAAATACCTTGGTGCTATTGTGTTGCATCACTCTCATTTACGATCATTCTCATATCTTGCTATTTAAATCATATCAACAATGATTTCATGGAGTAAACTATCCTGGACTTTACTTACTATTAATGTACCTATACCTTTTGATAAACTTTATGTACTAATTTTAGGAGGGTATTACTATAGAAAAGGAGATAAATCAATTTGTGCAAAAATATTAATAATTTTTACACTTATAACTGCAATAGCTTTTCTTAGCTTTATTCTGAATAGCACTCGAAATCTATTGATATTCTATCCAATTCTCTTTACATTTACTGCTATCATAGCCGGAATAACAGAAAAAAATATCAACCTTATTCAAACAGCTCTACTACCCAATATTTATTATGGAATAATATCAGCAATCATAGCAACATGCATCGGTTCTGAATTACCAGGCACTTTATCTTTATTATCAAAAGGTTTACCTTTTATATACGCACCAATGGGATTCAGTCCAACTCTACAAGTATACGGAACATTGTGCATTGCATGGCTATTAATATCACTCGAATTAAAACAAAAAAAAAATATTAATTTTTATATTGTTGTATTTTCTTCTATCTTAACTTTTAACAGAGCTACTTGGATTTTTCTTTTTCTATTACTCTTAATTTATAACAGGAAATATGCTATATTGGGCATTATAGCAGGAATAATATGTATTGTATCTATAGATTTCATACATGAGTCCCTTTTATCATCTTCTACACTAGAATCCAGAGATGATTTAAGAGTTGGAGCTGCAATTTCCTATTGGAACTCAAATAATCTTATAGTTTATTTACTTGGAAGAGGAAGCCATTTAACGACTGAAGATATCGCAGAAAGAACTATATGGGGTAGGCAGTATATAGAAAATGGATGGGACTTTATATTTCATTCATATGGAATCATAGGATTCATTATATATACTAATGCCGTACTCTATTTTATATACATCATGATAAAAAGAGGATACAAGAAATTTATACTATTTATCATTTATTACTATTTCATTGAACAAATATTAACAAATGAATATTTAACCTCTTCTTTATCAATTATTACATCTACACTGCTTATCCTTTCAAATTCTGAAAAAGAAATCATTGTAAGCGTCCACTTCTCCCCAAGGTTGATTAAAAAGTAAGATTTACTTTTGTGCATGAACCAATAAAAACATGCATTATGATAAAGACAGATCAGACAGATTATGCGGCTGCTTACAGACAGTATTGCACCTATGGGCGTGGACGCACCTTGAAGAAATTCTGCGAGGATGAGGATTACAATTATACGAAGCTTCGCAGATACATTGATAAATCATTCTGGAATGCGAGTAAGGCCGAAAGAGATTCTATAGGCTGCCATTGTGTGCCAGTTGAGGTCGGACAAACCGATTCAGCACCTTCTCAAATTGAGAAAACAGCAGGGAAGTCTATGGAAACAGATCAAGCTCATATTTCGATCAGCTTTGTTCAGGTACAGCTTAGCAACGGTCTTAACCTTCGTGTTGAAGCACCGGCTATTGATTCCTTGGTTGATGTATTACATAAACTGGTCAGCTGATATGGTTTCTTTTACTGATGAACAGAAGTATTACCTGTATCCAGGTCCGATGGATATGCGTAAGGATATAGACAGCTTGGCCGATATAGTCCGTGAAGAGATGTGTCTGGATCCAACCCGCCTTAATGGAGTATTTATCTTTATCTCCAAAAAACGGAACATTATGAAGATTCTTTATCGTGGATTGAAGCGGTTTGAACTTACTAAGATTCGTTTGGATGAAGATAAATTCCTGCTTCCTGTCTTTGATGAAGAGCGCAATTGCTATCGTCTGTCATGGAGTGATTACGTCACTATATCGGAGTCAGTTTCCATAAACAGATTACGAATCAGAATCAAGGAAATCGATTGAAAAAAGTTCTGAAAATCAGATGTTTAGTGTTTGATTTTCTTGTATAAACCGCTGAAATTTAGTAACTTAGAAGCATGAATACGGAAATGAATAATAGAATTTTGTTCATCCAGAATGCTCAGCTAAGAGATGAACTTTCAGATAGAGAAAAGATGATAGAATCCATGCAATGCCAACTTGACAAGGCGGCTAGTGAACAACAGTCAGCAGAGCTTCAGCTTAGGCAGGAGTATGATGGAAAGCTGGCATTGCTGGAAGAAAATTATAAACGTGACATGGAACACCGGGATGCTCTGTTTCGATACGAGTTGTCACAAAGGGAGGAAAAACATCGCAAGAGCCTTTTGGAAAAGGAACTGGAACTTCAGCGGCTTCGTGAAGCCAAGGAAGTTCTTTCAGAAACCTGCCGCAAGAGTCTTGCAGATCTTCATTTGAAGAATGAAAGCCTTCAGGAATCATTGGCTAAAAATGAATCCCAGAAAGACTGGTATACTCAGAAATGTTGGTGTCAAAGCACGGAGCAGGCTCGTCTGTTACAGAACCGTAATCTGCAGACAAGGTATGAGGAAAAGGATTCGTTCCTGCTTGACAACTATTCCAGCGGTCATCGGGTTGACACATCCATGTTGGATACTTCGCGTAGAGAGCGTAGAAAATCCAAAAGGCTTCGTTTGGACTACAGTAAGCACAAGCCATATACTGATAATCCTCACTATATCAAGTTAGATCATTATTTTAAGCCTCAGGAAGGAGAACGGCTAAAGAAGCGGAACGGTGTCACTGAAATACGTACCAAGCATCTGATAAAGATGGTCAATGGTTGTTTTGAAGAGTATTTTATAGAAGTGGGTACCGTCAGATTTCATGGTGACGAACGTGATTCACTGGTCATAGACGGGCTGGTGATACCCGGTGTTCCCTTTGATGCGGAAATGCTGTCCTTTATACTGACAGAGCATTATTGCTTTAATACCACGTGGGCTAACCTTTGCAAGAAGCTGGCTTACTATGGTGTTCACATTAACGACAGCACTCTGGGGAATATAGTACATCGTTCTATAGCTTATCTGAGGAATTCTATGGAGGAGGTCTGGGTCAAAGCGCTGTATGACACCAATTACTGGATGATAGATGAAACAACTTGCCTGGTAGGAACGGAAGATAAGGTTGGCAGGAAGTGCTATCGCGACAAATACCTATGGGGAATCCGTGCCAACAAGTTGAAGTTGAGCTGGTTTATTTATGATGATGGGAGCAGAGGACAGAAAGTCATACGTCCTTTTCTGGACAAGTTTAAAGGATATTTCACAGCAGATGGCTATGCGGCATATAATAAGATGTATGACAAACAGGAAAATGCGCTTCAGAAGCGCTGTGCCTGCCTGACTCATATCCGCAGGCCTTTTGTAGAATCTTTAAAAGAAAACAGGTCGTTAGTCAGCTGGTTCATCAATAAGATAAAGAAGATATTTGCCGTTGACTCGGAATGTAAAGAGTTTGGTCTCAGCGGTGAGGAACGCCTACAGAAGCGCATCTGCAAGAGCAGCCGCCTCATGCAGGATATTGAGAAGAAATTCAATCACTATTTGAATAATGGTGGTTTCAGTAAACTCGGGGAAATGACGAAAAGGGCATTGAGGTATATCCAAAGAGAATGGGAGGCAATGAAGAATATACTGCAGTTTGGAGATGCAGAGCTGAGCAATAATCTTTGTGAGCAGATGATGCGCCACATAAAGATAAACTTGAAGAATAGCCAGAATATAGGCAGCGAGAAGTGTGCGAAAAACTTTTGTTTTATGTATTCCTTGGTTGAGAGTTGTGATTTTAACAAGCTTTCTCCCATAAAATATATTTCTCATCTGCTGAAAACGCTTCATTTTTCAGATTCAAGCATGGATCGCCGTATGTTGTTACCCTGTTATTGCAACTTATAAAGATGAAAACTTACGAAGAATTAGAGTCCTACATGGACAAGGAACTTGAACTGAAGTCCCGTTATTTATGCTTGCAGCAGCTCTATACTTTTTCAGTGGGAAAGCTGGGTGTTTATCGCAGGAAGACTGACGGAAAGGAAATTCCCGGCCTTTTGAAACTGCTGGATAAGGATGAGAAAGCTACGAGCGAAGCGGTAGAACACTATATGGTAGAGCAGTACTCCAGCTTCTGCAATTATTTGCGCGGATGTATGGAAGCTGCCGACGAAGAATATGCCAAATTGCAGCGTGAAAACGACTGTTCTGATGAAAAAGCAGTTCAAAACAGCCCATCTGATGGCCTTTAAATGTTAAAATCAACTATTATCCTCTTTTTCCTATCTTGCTAATCTTTTGTAAACCAAAAGGTTTTAGACAGTTGGGGAGAAGTGGATGCTTACCTTTTTTTAAACTATTATAGTTAGTGCGGACAAATTAACAAAATTTTAATTTTACATTTCTGTCCGCATTTCCCCTATAAGTTTATATATAGGGTGGCAAAGCTGGCAGAAAACGATATAACTTGCTCATTAGTTGTCTGTTTCATCTAAAAATCTTATCTTTGCACTATTCTTTAAATTCACAAGATTATGAGTAATTACATCCGTTTTGACTGGGCTATGAAACGCCTGCTGAGAAACAAGGCTAACTTTGCCGTACTGGAAGGTTTTCTGACGACACTACTCCGCGACCGGATCAAAATACAGAAACTGCTTGAAAGCGAAAGCAATCAAGAAGAGGAATTTGACAAGTATAACCGGGTGGATCTGCTGGCCGAGGACTCCAAAGGGACTCTGCTGCTGATTGAAATCCAGAACAACAATGAATATGCTTACTTTCAGCGTATGCTCTTCGGTACTTCAAAACTGGTGACTGAATATATCAACCGGGGAGAAGGCTACGACAAGGTAAGAAAAGTGTATAGTATCAACATTGTCTATTTCTCATTAGGACATGGAAAGGATATTGTGTATCACGGAAAAACAGAATTCCGGGGAATACACCAGAACGATATACTGGAATTATCTCCATTCCAGCGCCAGACGTTTAAGGTCGACACAGTCAGCCAGTTATATCCGGAATATTATATCCTGAAAGTGAACGATTTTAATCAGGTTGCCCAAACACCGCTGGAAGAATGGATCTATTATCTCAATACCGGAGAAATTCCAGATCAGGCACAGGCTCCGGGACTGAATGCTGCACGTGAAAGGCTGAAACTGGACCGTATGAGCAAGGATGAACTGAAAGCTTATTACCGCCATCTGGATAATATTGTGATCCTGAGAGACAATATCAATACGGAACGTGCGGAAGGTAGAGCAGAAGGAAGAGCGGAAGGAAGAGCAGAAGGAAGAGCGGAAGAACGTACGGCAACCGCCCGAAAGATGCTGGCCGACGGACTCCCCATCGATGTCATCCGTAAATACACCGAACTCTCGGAGGAGGAAATAAAAAAACTGGAGCATTAGCTGACTCATTATAAAACCCGCCCGAATAGTTTCCCAAGCGTCCATTCGTCATGGGAATCGATCGTAACGGCTTTCCTGTATAGTGCCAAAAAACGGCAGGCACCGGGTTACTGCCCGGAATCTGTCGGTCCGCCAAAGCGAGCCGACGCATATCATGGAGAAAAGTATAATAGGACAATCCTGACCTGACGCTTTTTAGACCGGCAAATCATCCACAACAGGTTAGTTTATCTATTGGTTAATGGGGCGCCGAAGCAACGGCTTCGCCTGTTCTTTCGATGTATTTCTCTGGTTAGAAAGAAAATATATAACTTTACCTCCGGAAAAGTGTCACAAGTGACAGTTTTTCGGAGTATATGATAAATACATCGGTTCACCATCCAAGTATTACTATCATCACTTTTTATTCTATATAATAATTGCCATAAAATTCCCTTTTGCACAGATTCGACATAATTTCTATTATTAGTAGTATACAAGCAACACAGATAAATAATACACAATATTCTATGATAACTCATGAATACAATGCGGTAGCCCTTTCAATCTGAAACTTATTTGTAGTTTCATAATAATTAAAATTTTTATTAGTCGACTTAATACCTAATAAGGCGAACAAGATACGGCAAAAGATTTTGGAGAAATCATGCGAACGAAATTGCTATAAATCTAAAAAGGCATAAGCAAATGACTGTTTTATCCATGAGATTCTGTATATTACAAAATATTTTTTGTACTTTTACAATATAGCTTTAAATTAGGTGTATTGTATATGATTACTACAAGTGTAAATAAAGAGTTGATTAAACTGAGGAATTTATCTTCAGCTTTCTCTCGTAACGCATTTGTAGATGTCTTAAATTACAATGACTATTCACACTTTAATTGGTTGGCATCAAAATATGATACTTTAAAATGCACTACATATTTTGAATTACTCAAAAAGTCATATTCTTTAATCTCTAAATACTACAGATGTGAATATGTATATAAAAATGAGGGTTATGTCGTAAATAATCCCCCCTGCTTATATAACGGCGCTCGGAACACAATCGTCAGCAGCAACGATTCACTTGTCTGGGAGCACGATGAAAATTGTAGCCTGTTCGATGACCATTATGCTGATGTCTGGAGGAGAACTACAACTCGGCCAGTATGCGGGTTTTACTATGATACTGGGCATTGCAATGGTCGCCGCACCGGGAATACCCGGAGGAGCCATTATGGCGGCATTGGGATTGTTGCAATCCATGTTAGGTTTCGATGAAACGGCACAAGGGGGGATGATCACCTTGTATATCGCTATGGATAGTTTCGGTACGGCAACGAATGTCACCGTCGCCGGTGACATCGCCATCATCGTAAACCGGGTGAACAAATGAAAAATATCCCTTAAAAGGCAAAAACCTCCCGCCCTGTACTGACAGGAAGCGGGAGATTTTTACATTAACACGATATCAAAATATCACTATTAGTGTGTGTCATTTAAAAACCCTTAATACCCATGTTTATGTATCCTTCTCCGAAAGTCCAGCCCACAACCTGTTCATTTTTCAAGGTAACCAAAGGGCTGAATCCTGCAAATGGAATCAGTCTTAATTCTTGTCTTACACAAAATGTTTGCCGGACAGCAATAATTCAGTCAATACCCCTCCCAATAATGAAGCAGTGCCGAACTTTCTCAAAGGAATTCGACACTGCTTTTCATTATAAACAAGAAGAGAATTCAAAAACTTATCGCCTTACTTACTCAGAACGATAATTCCCTACCATACTAAATTCAAAATGAGAATATCTTCATACAATATCTAAAACTATTGATAATAAGGAGTTTGATGAAGTTTTGGATTATTAACACGTTCCCCTGAGTAAACAGGAAAATGAACACGGCGAATATCCACACCTTTAGACTCCAAATGAGCTTTCATACTACCGAAACGACGCATATCCATCCAACGGAGACCTTCGCCGGCAAACTCACGACGCCGTTCATTTTCTATCTCTTTCAAGAATGCATCCACATTGGCAAAATCCGTATTTTGTTTCAGCGAAGCATTACGAACACTACGGACCGCATTGTAACCGGAAACATCTATGACGCCAGACCGGGCAGCCACCTCGGCAACTATAAGATGCATTTCTGCCAAACGGACAATTGACCAGACAGGATTATTATCTGCCGGAAATTTAACGCAATAATCAAGTTCCTGCCCCGTAGTACTATAGACATCTTTCACTATCAACTGGGCACGCTGGTCATCAGGTTCATTATAGAGAGTCGCCAAAGAGGGTTCTACCCAAGTATTACCACTATTTCTACCTTCGTAGGATTCCGGAGAAAGCAAACTATACAAATAGGCATTGTAGGCTACAGATTGTACTTCCTGCATACAAAATATTACTTCGCTTCCGGTGCTTCCGGAACGGAAATTATCTTGTGGTAGAGAGCGATCTGAAAGGCGGGAAGTTCAAGAAGCGGTAGATAAAAGGGGAGATACTCCAAATTCGGAGCGTCTCCCCTTGTTCTTTCTTTGATAAGCACTTCCAATTTCTTGGCTATATCCGGATGTTGGAAGCAGATAGATGAGGATTTCTGTTTTCATGCCACATGACTTGCACAAATTTTCAACTACGATTTGTGCTATCTAACGGTATTTCAATGGAAGCCTTCAGCCTTTGGGAGTTATTGCGAGTCCATAGCACGCCAGAAAGCAAGACAAGCACATACAAATCTTGTACATTTCATTTCCAAGCACAATGAAACAGAACAATCAAAGGAACTTTCCTACTTTCGATTAAGAAACTTAGATTTTTGAAAATATATTCGCAATATCTGTTTCCGGTATTGAGAAACATTTTTTGAAGTTCTTTTAAGTTTTACACTAGACTAAATATTTACCAGTTTGTTTTTACACGAAAGAATCATCTTAACGAAATGGAACCATCAGAATGTATTGTTGCTATAATCTGTTTTTTATTGCTAATTGCTTTGAACTGTATTTTTAATCTCAGATTTGA